>JAEEGH010010253.1_pt1 | contig 21574 bp, 18 predicted proteins | sample 9134181 | NCBI WGS metagenome assembly JAEEGH01 (sample SAMN16246544, study PRJNA631951) | gut metagenome | biome: gut microbiome; feature: rumen; material: DP-attached | host: Bos | place: Iran: Karaj | collected 2018-10
ATGGATCCGTAAAGTCGTTGAGAAAGAGCAATATAGCTACGAGATTGTGTTTGTTGACGATGGCTCAACCGACAATTCCTGGAGCATCATCCAAGGTCTTGCCAAGAACAATCCCAACATCCACGCTTTGCGTTTCAGGAAGAATTATGGCAAGTCGCCGGCGTTGAACGAAGGCTTTAAGATCGTTCAGGGCGACGTGGTCATCACCATGGATGCCGACCTTCAAGACAGTCCTGATGAGATTCCCGAGCTCTATCGTATGATCAAGGAAGAAGGTTACGACTTGGTTTCCGGTTGGAAAAAGGTCCGTTACGACTCCAAGCTGATGAAGAACATCCCGTCGAAGTTCTTCAACTGGACTACCAGGAAGATGTCGGGCATCAAACTCCATGACTTCAATTGCGGCTTGAAGGCCTATCGTCTTGATTTGGTAAAGAGCATCCAGATTTATGGCGAGATGCATCGTTACATCCCTGTCATTGCCAAAATGAACGGCTTCAGCAATATAGGGGAGAAGGTGGTGCATCACCAGAAGCGCAAATACGGCAGCAGCAAGTTCGGTATGAGCCGTTTTGTGCGTGGTTATCTCGACCTCATCACCATCAACTTCATCTCGAAATTCAGCACCAGGCCGATGCATTTCTTCGGTGTGCTTGGCTCGCTGTCATTCCTGGCTGGTTTCATCATCACCTTGTATCTGGTGTTCACGAAATATTTCGGCCACAACTACGTCGCCATGACCAACCGCCCGCTGTTCTATTTGGGCATCTTGGCCATGATTGTGGGTGTTCAACTGTTCAGTACAGGATTCCTCGCCGAGATGGTCACCTCGACTCAAAGGGACAAGAGAGTTTACTCAATATCTGAAAGGATTTAATAAAGGTCATCTATCCTTCCGTCGTAGCTGTCGCCAAACTCGTCGTTAAATTCATCAAATTCGTTTTCGTCGTATTCGTCCTCGAATTCGTCGAACGGATTGTCACTGTCGGGAATTTCGTCAGCGTTATCCCAGTCGAAGTCTTTTTCAAGCCTGTCTTCGCTGAACTCGTTGTCATCATCCATGTTATTCATGAAGGAGGCAATCTCGTCGTCGCTCATCTTGTCGAAATCCATGTCGAGCAAAGCCGAGTCACTAACGGCACGGCCAAGCGATTTCAGGTCGCGCTTCAAGGTAGGTGAAACGTAGAACTCGTCAATGTTCTCTTCGCAATATTTGATGTATTTAGGGTCTTTCTCGAATACTTCAGCTATCGTCTGTCCTTCGTACTTTCCGAAAGTGAAGACGTCATCAAGGTCATAGAATTTCATAACGTGGTTGTTAATTTGATGCAAAGATAAGTTTATTTTTTCATATTTTTGCGTAAAATTTCAGCCATGAACACGAACATATCCAAAATACAGCAAACCATTGAGGATTCCATCGCTGTAAAACAGCTCATTCTCAATGATAAAGACCGATTGAATCGCATTGAGGAGGCCTTTGTTTTATGCGTCAATTCCCTGAAGTTGGGTGGAAAGATTTGGCTTGCCGGCAATGGAGGTAGTGCCGCTGACGCCCAGCATATTGCAGCCGAGCTCAGTGGTCGTTTTTACCTTGATCGCAACTCGCTGCCTGCCGAGGCACTTCATGTCAACGGCAGCTTCATTACAGCTGTGGCCAACGACTATGGCTTCGACAAGGTTTACGCACGAATGCTTCAGGGCTGTGCCCATAAGGGCGATGTGTTGTTTGCCATCAGCACTTCGGGTAATTCGGCCAACATCCTTGAGGCTGTTGAGATGGCCAAGTCCTTAGGCATGCATGTGATTGCCCTCACTGGCGAAACCGGCGGTAAGCTGCGCGAGCGTTGCGACATCCTGCTGAACGTGCCGAGTCACGACACGCCACGTATCCAGGAGTGCCACATCATGATCGGTCATATCATTTGCGAGCATATCGAAAAGGAGTTGTTCGGATGAAAAAGGATTGGAATCAAATTGTTCAGAATGACTGGACATTGTTCTTGGATCGCGACGGCGTCATCAACCGCCGTATTATTGACGGCTATGTCACCAATTGGAAAGAATTTGAGTTCCTGCCAGGCGTGTTGGAAGCCTTGAAAGTCTTTGCCCAACGCTTCAAGTACATCTTTGTGATCACCAACCAGCAAGGCGTGGGGAAGGGCTTGATGACCATGGAACAGGTGGATGACATTCACGACAGGATGTGTACCGAGATTGAGGCCCACGAAGGATTGATCGACGGCATCTTGGCCTGCCCACAGCTGGCATCGGATCCCGACAACTACCGCAAACCCAGTCCCGACATGGCTTACATGGCTTGTGAGATTTGTCCCGACATCGACCTGAGCAAGACCATCATGGTCGGCGACGGGCAGACCGATATGGAATTCGGCCACAACGCTGGCACCAAAACCATCTTCATCGGCAACGAAAACCCTGATGCCGACGATAGTTTCCTCTCTTTGTTTGACTTTGCAAAATCCTTGCAACCATGACCCCTGCCATCATATTCACCGTCTTTGTCATCTATACGGCGCTGCTTTTTGTCATCGCTCATTTCACCTCACGGAAGTCCAACAACGACGCTTTCTTTAAAGGAAATCGCAAGTCACCTTGGTTTGTGGTGGCCTACGGCATGATTGGCGCTTCTTTGTCAGGAGTGACTTTCATGTCGGTGCCAGGCGGAGTGTATACCGGCCAGTTTACCTACATGGGCATCGTGTTGGGCTACGTCATCGGCTATGCCGTCATCGCCTTAGTCCTATTGCCGCTGTATTATAAGCTGAACCTGACCTCCATCTATTCCTATTTGGAGATGCGTTTTGGCGTTCATTCCGAGCGTACGGGAGCGGCTTTCTTCTTGCTTTCGAGGCTGTTGGGATCGGCTTTGCGCATGTATTTAGTGGTGTTTGTGCTCTATGAATATGTGTTCAAGGCTTGGAACATTCCTTTCTGGGTGCCTGCGGTGGTTTTCATCGTGATCATCTTGCTTTACACCTTCAAGGGCGGCATCAAGACCGTGGTGTGGACGGATACGTTGCAGACCACTTTCCTGATTTTGGCTGCGGTGCTCACGGTGGTGTATATCACCAAAAACCTTGGCATGAGTTTGGGCGACATTCTGAAGGCCTCGTCCGAAAAAGGCTATACCAAACTGTTTGAGACGGACTGGATGCATAATAAGTTCTGGCTGAAACAGATCCTGAGCGGCGCTTTCATCACCATCACGATGACGGGTTTGGACCAGGACATGATGCAGAAAAACCTCACTTGTAAGAATCTCCGAGACGCCCAGAAAAATGTGATGACTTCAAGTGGTTTGTTCATCTTAGTGAACATCATCTTCCTGAGTTTGGGCGCGGCGTTGATCTATTACGCCCAGCAGACGGGTTTTGCCTTGCCTGTCAACGCCAATGGGGTAGTGGTCAACGATAAGATCTTCCCCTCGGTGGCGTTCTCGTTGAGCTCATTCACGGCTATAGTCTTTGTGTTAGGCCTTGTTGCAGCGGGCTATTCAAGCGCTGATGGAACCTTGACTGCGCTGACTACGACGTTCTGTTACGATTTCCTGCATTTTGAAAAGAAAGGCTATAGCGAGCAGCAGATTACCAAATACCGCAAGATGATTCATGTGGCTTTCGCCATGATTTATCTCTTGGTGATTATCCTGTTTAGGCCTTTCCACAATGAATCCTTGATTGATAAGGTGTTCGACATCGCCGGCCTGACCTACGGACCGCTGTTGGGCCTTTACACCTTCGGGCTGTTTGTCAAAAACAGGAAAGTCAATGACAAGGCAGTGCCGTTCATCGCGGTGGCGTCACCGATCATCAGCTACCTATTGAAACTCTATTCCAAAGAGCTTCTTTGGGGCTATCAGTTTGGATTCGAAATCTTGATTGTCAACGGCTTGTTGACGTTTGTAGGGTTGATGATTGCCAGCCGGAAAATCACTCCGTCTTCATCTCAGTGATTTGTCCCGTGTTGGGATCTAAGGCTAACTTGGTCTTGCCCAACGGAGCCAGCATGAACACGCCGTATTGGGCGATATCCACACGCTTTTCAAGCAACACTTCATTGCCCATACTCACTTTCACGTTAGCCGTTTCAGGAATGCGGTAAAACAGCTTGTTTTCGTGGCTGATGGTCTCCACTGCGGATTGGCTGGGTTCGTTGATGCTACCCGTGGTCTTCAAAGAAAGGGCGTGTAAGGTGATGACGTCGCCAGGACCTGATACGCCGGTGCTGAAGCCATTGTCGGTCGAGAACTTGGCGATGCTTTGCGAAGGTACTTCTTTCGAAGGGGTCACGTATACAGTCTTCACCACAGTATTGACGATGCGTTTGCCGACGAAGAGGCTGAGGTAATCATTCTCCATCTGATCCAAGTCGGCATACATCTGACGGTAGGTGTCAAGTGTGAAAGCGGTCTCTTGGAAACCGGTTAACAATTTGATCTTCTCATCGCGGATGCGATTGATCATTTCAACTGCGGCGTAAGCCATCTGCTCAGGGCTCTTGGCTTTGGATCCGTATTGGTATTTGAAGTTTCGGTCTTGGGAGGTGAGAGGTGAGAGGTGGGAGGTGAGAGGTGAAGGGTTAGAGGTGAGAGGTGAAGAGGTTGAGGCAATGCCTACGCCTTGCAGGATGCCTTTGGGAGTCATGTAAAACTCAGTGACGTCGCCTTTCTTGGCATTCATCTCAACGAAGAATGTAGCGTTAGGGTCGGCCTCAGCGTAAGTGGTCATCATCACATCCAACAGACGGTATTCCATGCCGTCCTCCATGATGTAATCATCGGCACCTATCATATACACATAATCACTGTAAGGGCCTTCCAACAATTCAATCTCTTCGATAACGAAATCGAGTTGGATAACGGTGCGGGGCAAGGCATAGTAGATGCCGCGTTGTTGCCCTGGTGTAGCCGCTTTGGCATGTGTCGTGATGTATTGTGCGGAAGCGTTACTCATTCCTAAAGCCATGAGGGCCAACAGCAAAAATGCGCTTTTCAAGTGTTTCATGATTTCCTCCTTTAGTTTTTTTCAAAACAGCTCCAAAAATAATAAAAAAAATCATAGATTTGCAAAAAATAAAAGAATGATCACGTATCCATACCATCAAGACGGACGTTTCTTCCTGCTTGCGGGACCTTGTGTAGTGGAAGATGAGGAATCGCCATTGTGCATTGCCGAGACGCTTGTCCGAATCACCGAAAAGCTCGATATCCCCTTTGTTTTCAAGGCTTCCTATCGCAAGGCCAACCGCTCGCGTCTGGATTCATTCACGGGTATCGGCGACGAGAAAGCCCTTCGGGTGTTGGGTAAGGTGCGTCAACAATTCGGCGTTCCTGTGGTCACGGATATCCATACCGCTGAAGAGGCTGCCATGGCTGCCGAGTACGCCGACATTCTTCAGATTCCGGCATTCCTGTGCCGCCAGACCGATTTGCTTGTGGCTGCCGCCAAGACGGGTAAGGTGGTCAACATCAAGAAAGGCCAGTTCCTATCAGGCGAGAGCATGGGTTTCGCCGTCGACAAGGTGAGGCTGTCGGGTAATGACAAGGTGATACTCACGGAACGTGGCTCGATGTTCGGCTATCAGGATCTGGTGGTGGACTTTCGCAACATCCCTGTCATGCAAAGCTTCAACGTTCCCGTGGTGGTTGACGTGACCCATTCGCTGCAACAGCCCAACCAGGCATCTGGTGTCACTGGCGGAAAGCCTGAGTTGATTGGTTTGATTGCCAAGGCAGGCATCGCCGCCGGTGCCGACGGCATCTTCATGGAAACCCATCCTGATCCAGCACACGCCTTGTCAGATGGCGCTAATATGTTGGCTTTGGATAGGGTAGAAGCGTTGTTGGAGAAACTCCTTAGGATAAAACAAGCTTTGTAATTTGTTGGATGGCGTCAAAGCCTTCCCTGACAGGGAACAAGGGGAAAGTATGAAACATCCCTTGGTATTCCAACGACCGTATCGGCCTTCCTAATTCATTCATTCTATTGGTCAGTAGCTCGGCGTCGGCTTTGAGGATCTCGTCACTGCCATAGATCAACAGCGTATCGTCAGGAAATGCATTGAGATTGCCGTAAACGGGACTCACCCATGGATGGGTCGGGGGCAGCTCACCTTGCCAGCCACCCATGATGGTCTCGATGCGCTCAAGTTTGATCATCACATCCAATGGCTGTAGGGCCAGCATCTTGTCGCGTTGCGTGAAAGCGTTGTCGACACAGGGTGACATCAGCACCAAGCCCGTAACTGGCTTCAGCCCTCGCTTCGCGATCTCTTGGGTCATCGACATGGCCACGTTGCCGCCAAATGAATCGCCCATCAGCACCACCTTTTTTGCCTGCATCGGACTGATCACGCGCTCGTAATAATCCATCATCACGGCCATGTTGTCCACGCAATGGTAATCGGGATATTTCGGGTAGATGGGCATCAGCACCTGACAATGGGTACGCAGTGCCAAATCATGGACGAATCGCCAATGGAAGAAGACGGGCTGATAGATGCAAGCACCACCGTGGATGTAGACAATCACGCGATCAGGGTCACTCCATGGGACCGTGGAGAACACCTGCATTGGGTATCCGTTGGATGCCACAAATTGGCTATCGCTGAAATGGGCACGGTGAATCTTAGGCACCCGAACTGGCTTGCGGTTGATGTTACGACAATGCTCCAACTCCTCCTGGATCTGCTCAGGAGTGGCATCACGAAGCGATGCAAACATCATCTTCAGATAACGCTCTGTAAAGGCTTTTCCTGGACTCATCACGAACGTTGAAAGATCTTAATGTCAAAGTATGGAGCGGCGGCGATGATATGGTCGAAGATATCGCTCTGCACTTCCTCGTACTTGGTCCATTCCTTTTCTTTGCTGAAAGCGTAGATTTGCAACGGGATACCGAATTCGGTGGGTTGCAGCTGACGCACCATCCGGGTCATGTTTTGGTTGACGTTCGGGTTGGATTTGATGTAGGAGAGGATGTAAGCGCGGAACACGCCAAGGTTGGTTTGCTGGCGACCGTTGATGATGTTGGTGGTGTCAACTTTGTTGGCCTGGTTGTATTCAGCGATGTTTTCCTCCTTATCATCAAGGTATTTCTGAATCCGCTCAATCTGCTTGAAACGTTCCATCATCTCAGGAGTGCAGAATTTGACGCTTCTGGTATCGATGATGATGCTACGCATGATACGTCGTCCGTCGCTCTCACTCATGCCTCGCCAGTTGACGAACTGGTTGGTGACCATCGAGGCTGTGGGGATGGTGGTGATGGTATTGTCGAAGTTCTGCACTTTCACTGTCGTGAGGTTGATCTCTATCACGTTGCCATCAGCCTTGTCCATAGTGATCCAGTCGCCAATGCGAAGCATGTCATTGACGGTCAGTTGGATGCTACCTACAAAGCCAAGGATCACGTTTTGGAATAACAGCAATAGCACCGCCGATAACGTGCCCAATCCGATGATGACCGAACTGACTTTTTTGCCCATCAGGAAAGAGATGATCAGCAGCACGCAGAACACGATGAGGATGATCTTGATGGTTTGTACCACGCCGTTCATGGGCTTGATCTTGGCGGTCTGGTGCATGTTGTAGATGTCGTTAGCGGTATTCACTGCAGAAAACAGCACCATGGTAATTACCACGATGATATAGACGACACAGCAATTGAGCAGGAAATGCTGCACGTTAGGGAAATCCGGAAGGATATCGGCATGATACTTCATGACCAAAATAGCAGGGATCATCAGGCAAAGACGCATCAGCACCTTGTTGTTGATGACCTGGTCGTCGTATTTCGATTCTGACTTCAGAATGGCTCTATAAACCGTTTTCTTGATGATGAATCGGGCAAGATACAGCAGCAGGATGCCGATGCCCAACAGGATGATAAAAGCGATTCCTTCAGCAAAAGCAGTTGAATAGTAGCTGTTTATATTGATGCTTTGGAAAAAGTTCGTTAAAAAATGAATGATTTTCTCGAACATGGCTATAATGGGTTGAGGTTAGACGATGACATTGAGTGACAATGGGTTGATCTTGATGTGCAGATCTTTCTCAAACTGGATGGATTCGCCGTCGATGTTCACCACTCCGGCTTCAGGCCTGATGATGGTAGCTTCGTCCACCTGAATGATGTCGACCTTTGGCGACGTGTCCATGTTTTTGCTCATGAAATAACTGCCGACGATAGGCAGTTCAAGGGCTGATGGCTTGCGGACGATGCAGAGGTCCACCTTGCCGTCCCAAAGTGAGGCTCTTGGCGAGATAGGCACGTCGTAGCCCATCTGGTTGGAGTTGGCGAATGAGATGAAGAACGCCTTGGTCTTAATTTCGCGATTCTGCATCTTGATGGTGTATTCCTTTTCGCCCAAGGTAAAGTAGTTCTTGACGATGTAGCGGAAATAGGTGTTGAAGCCACGATGACGGTCCTTGGCGTAATCGTCGGCGACCTGAGCATCGTAACCCGTGCCGGAGATGCTGATGAAAGGCACGTCGTTCACCGTGACGGTATCGATCTGGCATATTGCCTTCCTGTTGATCAGCTCCAATGCTTTGATGGGACTAAGGGGGATGTTGAGACAGCGTGAGAGGCCGTTGCCTGAACCGCAGGGAATCACAGCAAGTGCGATGTCTGTGCCAATCAGCTTGCAGCCCACCTCGTTGATGGAACCGTCGCCACCAGCCACTGCGATGATGTTGTAATGCTGATCGATGGCTTCCTGGGCCAACTCCTTGGAATGGCCAGCGTATTCCGACACCTTGATGTCGTAATCGAACCGCTTTTCATCAAGTATTTCCTCAATTTGGTCGGGCAGGTTCTTCCTGTGTGTCTTGCCTGAGATCGGGTTGATGATGAATCGTATCTTCAGCTTGTCCATGTAAAGCCTCCTTGTCGATATATAATTGATTGTTAATGAATCTATTGTTGTATTCCTGAATGCGTTCCTTCATCTTCTTGGCGATATCGGCGCATTGGATGTGGTCGATCAGGTTGTCGTTGAGTTGACGGTCGCGTTGGATGTTGAACACGCCAATGGTGTTGTCGCCGTCGGATTGCACAAGATACATTCCGTCGCTGTATTGGTAGGTCTGGTTGATATAGGCGATGGCATTAGGCTCGCTGAGGGTATCGAATACATTCCTGCCAAAAGAAAACACAGTGTCATTGATGCCCAATGCCGACAGGATGGATATGTTGAGGTCGGTTTGTTGGGCTAACTCCTCGCAACGCTCAGGAGCGATGGCAGAAGGCATATAGAACGCAATGGGGATGGAGTACATGCCCCAGATATTGCTGTATTCGGATTGATAATGTTCGGTGTTGGCATGATCGGCTGTGATGACGAACAGGGTGCTGTCGAACCAAGGCTGCTTCTTGGCTTCCTCAAAGAAATCGCGTAGGGCGCAGTCGGTATAGAAAACCGTCTTCTCGAAACCGCTCCACAGATAGCTCTCTTGGGGCAATTCAAAGCCTTTAGGCAAGGTGTAGGGATGGTGCGACGAGAGCGTGTAGATGCAAGTGGCGAAAGGCTGGTTGAAGGTGCTGATCGTCCTGATGCAATACTGCAGGAATGGTCCGTCGAAGATGCCCCAGCGACCGTCAAAGTCTTCATCGTTGTTGTACTCGGTACGGCCATAGTAATGATCGAATCCAGCGTTTTTGGCATACACATCGAAATTCATCGTGCCGTTGTTGCCGCCGTGGAACATGGAGGTAAGGTAATCGTAGGACTTCAAGCTGAGTCCCAGTCCGTCAATCCGGTTGCCGAAATAGGCAGAGGAGGTGAAGTCCACATCCATCAGGGAGGGAAGACCTGAGAACAGCGAAGGCAAGGCTTCGATGGAACGTCGTCCGTTGGCAAAGCCGTTGAATGTCAAACTATTCTCAAAGAGTGAATCTAAGAAAGGCGTAAGCAGATAGCGACGTTCAGGGTTGTAATAACTGATCATCTCCTGTCCGAAACTCTCCAAAATGATGAACACTAAGTTGGGATGGTAGCCCAGGCTGTCACTGACAAAGCGGTTGGGCGTCAGGTCGTAATGGATAGGGGAGAATTCCATCTCTTCGGGCTCGTAATAATGCACTTCCTTCAAAGCCGTGCTGGTGGAGCTCTTCACGATGGTGAAAGGCGTATTCAGCACGATGGGAACGTTTTGAGAGTCTGCATACTTCAATGCGGTGGTCATGTTCACTGGCTTGGTCTGAAGACCGCCACGGCAGGCAATGGGAGTGAGTGCCACAAAGATGAGTAGTGACATCCATTGGGTGAAATACCAATTGTTGGAGGTAGATTGCTCTTGACGCAGTTTGGTACGGTTCGCCACGACCACCAACACCATTACAAACAAAGCCGTCAGTATCAACATAAACCAATAATCCACAAAGACTTGACCGACAATGGGCCAGATGTTTTCGTCGGAGTTGCCGAAGAATTGGAAGAACTCTGAAGTCATCCGCTTGCCGATGAATCTAAAGTAGATCACATCAATCATGTTGAAGACCACAATGATGGCATTGACGATGATGAAATACAGCCTGAAGATGCCTTGCAACACCTTGTTGTAAATGGCTTTACTAGGAAGGCAATGGTATAGGATGACGGGGAGATTGGCGTAAGCGATGACGACCAAATCGAAACGCATTCCGAAGAAATAAAGCTTCAAAGCTTGCCAGATGTTCAGGTGATGGAAGAACTCTGCGTTGAAGAGATACATCAGCCAACGGCTTATGGAAAACAATAACAGGACAATCGCTAATTTGAATAGCAGCTGAATAGCTGGTATTTGAAACAAATTGACCTTCTTCTTTTTATAGCTATAGTTGTTCATTAGTTTCTCGAAAATTACCAAGTTTGCAAAGATAGAGATTTATTTAATAGTGGTATATTTGCACCAAAATAATTTCACCATGAAAAGAGCAGGACTGTTATTGACACTTATCCTTTTGACCCTTGGCGTCAAAGCGCAAGAATCGTTTCCACAATACCCATCGCCGGTCGACATCCCGTTGTATTTGAGCGCGACCTTTGCTGAGTTGCGTACCAACAGCCTTCATGCCGGAGTCGACATCAAGACGCAAGGGGTGGAGGGCAAGAGTGTGTATGCCGTGGCGGATGGTTACGTCAGCCGCATCGGCGTGTCGCCTTACGGCTATGGCCACGTGGTTTACATCACGCACAACGACGGCTATACCTCTGTGTATGCCCATCTGCAGCGCTTCAACAAGGAGATTGCCAAATACGTGAGAGACTATCAGTATCGCAACAAGACCTTTGCTGCCAGCATCTATCTCTCGGAAGAAACGTTCCCCATCAAGGCAGGCGATTTCATTGGCTACTCTGGCAATACTGGAGGATCAGGAGGACCACATCTCCACTACGAATTGCGCCATACCATAAGTGAGAAGCCGGTCAATCCTTTGTTCTTCGGATTGAAGGTTGCCGACGACGTCAAGCCACGCATCAAAGGCCTGGCGGTGTATCCCGTTGACGATGCATCGACGGTGGAGGGCAAGGATGTGCCATTTTACTTTACTTCGAAAGATTACGTGTACGCCAACGGCACCATCGCTTTCGGCATCAACACTGACGATCAGGTGGGCACATCGACCAACAAAAACGGGCCCTACACCTACGAAATGTATCTTGATAACGTGCTGAGCTTCAGGTTTGAGTGTGACAGCTTCTCTTACAGCGAGCCGAAATATGTCAATAGCTTGATTGACTATCAACGTTTTAAGGAAATAGGAAATCGATATGTCCGCACCGAGGTCGACCCGTATAACAAGCTCTCCATGTATGAGGTAAAAAACGGTGTTGTTGAAGTAGCTGAAGGGGATACGCTGGATGTTTGCTTCAAGATCGGCGACTATGCCGGCAACATTTCCACCGCTTCGTTCAAAGTGGTGGGCACAGCACCAGTGGAGGTGGAAAAGGAAATGCTTTCACGCAGTTGCTATTTCGTAAAGGCTGACGGCAGTCTCAATGACCAAATCATTATTGAGAATTTTGAAGTGGATTTGGAGAAAGGCACACTCTTCAAGGACTCCTGGATCAAGACCGGACAAACCGATCCCAAGGGCTGCTGCTCGCGTTGCTATGCCTTCGGAAAGTCCACTCAGGCGGTGTTCAAGCTGTTCAAGGTCCGCATCAAGCCGAATGAGGAATGGGATAAAAACTCCAAGTTTTACATCGCTTATTTCGATGACAATGGGAAAGAGTCGTCACTCGGAGGCAAGCTGATGGACGATGGCTATGTGGAAACCATCACGCGCTCCATGGGCCGGTACGCCTTGAAAATCGACTCCATCGCCCCAAAGATTAGAGTTGTGAATTTTAAGGAAAACGATACGATTACCTCAAGTAATACTTTAAAGGTAAAGATTACGGATGACATGACGGGAATCGACAGTTATAACCTATATGCCAACGACGCCTGGATCTTAGGTCAGTATGACGCTAAGTCCAACTTGCTGTATTATGAAGTGGATTCGCACATGAAGCAGGGTGACAACGACCTGAAGATTGTGATCAAGGATGCCGTGGGCAACAAAGCCACCAAAACGGTGAAACTGTATAAAAAATAGATATGAAATCTTTTCACTATCCCGTTTGGTGACCTTTGTAAATCCGTAATTTTGTGGTATTCATTATTACGGATTTATTTTTATGAAAAGCATGGAGAAATACGATGCCCTATCGGCATCGGCTTATTATGATGAGGTGGTGTCGGGCAATACGGAAGCCACTTATTATCTGCTGAAAAAGCGCTTGGAAAGAGCCTTGAGCAAGGTTTACGATATGCATGGCTTTGGTCTGAGTGACGACTTTGAAGATACCATCGACGAGTTTTTCCTTTATTTGTACGATAGGAATCTATCGATTCAGGACAAGCGGACTTTTTTCAGTTGGACGGTGGCTACCTATCGGCATTTCCTGATCAATAGTGCCAAAAAGGAGATGCGTAAAAAGACATTGTTGGAGCAGGTGCGTCTATCTCCGAAAGGAGAGGAGTGTGGCTTGTCCAACGAGACCATGGTGCTGTTTTTGGCTTCGGCCATCGCCTATGCCGACCAGCGCTTCACGCCTCGTAATCGCTTCGTTTTCTATCGTATGCTGCTGTCGTTTCTCGACCACAGCAAAGCCATCCCTCAGGCGGCCATGGCGCAAGCGCTCGACATGACGCCAGTGACTTACCGCGTCAGTACGAAACGTCAAAAGGACCGTTTCCTGGAGTACATCCTGATGCAGGAATCAGGTGCCACGCTCGACTTGGACGTCGATCACGGCTTGATGCGCGACCGCATCGTCGATGCCTTTGAACGGCTTTACGAGCTGCTGATGGAGTATTACGACAAATCGTTGGAGGCGATCCCCAATGCACAAGCGATCCAATCGTTACGTAAGGATTACAGCAATGACGATGGCATGATGCATGAGGGAATGCCAATGTATGGCTATGTCAGTAATTTGGATATCAGTATATTATACCCAAAGATCAAGTGCTATTTAGTGGTTTCGGGATAATCCACTTCCTCGAGAAACAGGGCATGAGCTGGCACGGACTCGCCCGCTGAACAGCGGTCTTTGCGCTCGATGACCCCGCGGAATTCCTCGAGGCTCATACGGCCTTTGCCTACCTCAAGCAACGTACCCACGATGGCCCTGACCATATTGCGTAAAAAACGGTCAGCCTTGATGCGGAACACCAACAATCCATCCTGCTCAAACCAACGGGCTTCCATGACTTTGCAGTTGTTGGTCTTGACCTGGGTGTGCAGCTTGCTGAAACTGGTGAAATCGGTGTATTCTTTCAGCAGGTCAGCGGCTTGTTGCATCAAAGGTACATCCAAACTGCCAAAACAATAATAGGAGTCGTTTTGATGGAACGGATTTTTTGTCGGCGTGATGTAATAATGATAGGTGCGTGCAAGGGCGTCAAAACGGGCGTGGAGTTCGGGAGCGACTTCCCAAATACGATATATAACAATATCCGCTGGGAGGAACATATTCAAGCGGTAGGCGAGATCCTTACAATCCATGATCTCACCTTCGTAATCGAAGTGGGCGTAATAGTTTCGGGCATGGACCCCAGTGTCGGTACGGCCGCATCCTGTGACGCTGACGGCTTGGCCAAGCTTCAAGCTGAGACAGCGTTCCAACTCGGCTTGCACGCTGGGCGACTGAGGCTGAATTTGCCATCCGCAGTAGTTGGCGCCGTTATATGCCAAATGGATAAAATATCTTTTCATGTCACAAAAATACAAAATAGACTATCTTTGCCAACAAAATCTTAAAGATGATCACGAGTTTTTTATCCGACGATACCATTTGTGCTGTGGCAACAGCTCCTGGAATGGGGGCTATAGCGGTTGTCAGGCTCTCGGGCTCGCAGTCGCATGACATTGTGTGCCGCTTGTTTCACCAGCACGACAAACCGTTTCAGAAGGAGCAGGTTGTTGGCTATCGCGCCTATTTCGGACAGATCGTAGACCTTGATGATGCGGTGGTCACGTTTTTCAAAGCTCCGCATTCTTTTACCGGTGAGGATTCCGTTGAAATCAGCGTACATGGTTCCGTGTTCATCCAGCAGCGTTTGTTGGAGTTGCTGGTGGAGTCGGGAGCGAGGATGACCATGCCGGGCGAGTTCACCCGCAGGGCTTTCGTCAACCGTAAGTTCGACTTGGCACAAGCTGAGGCGGTAGCTGACATCATCGTTTCGCAGAACGAGGCAGCGCATCGCTTGGCCATGAATCAGCTGAAAGGTGGCTTCTCAAAGGAACTTCAAGCCTTAAGAGCGCAACTATTGGAAATCACTTCGCTGATCGAGCTGGAGCTGGACTTCTCTGAAGAGGATGTGGAGTTTGCCGACCGCACTCAATTGAAATCGTTATTGGATAAAACGCAAAGCCATATTACCAATCTGATTGCTTCGTTTAAGTTAGGCAACGCCATCAAGAACGGCATCCCCGTAGCTATAGTAGGGGAGACCAACACTGGTAAGTCGACCCTGCTGAACGCCTTGCTGGGTGAGGATCGGGCCATTGTGTCGGACATCGCCGGCACCACTCGCGACACCATTGAGGAGGTGATGAACTGGGATGGCATCCTGTTCCGTTTCATCGACACCGCTGGTATCCGCGAGACTGAAGAAACCATAGAACGTATCGGCATTGAACGCACCTATAAAAAGATCAATGAGGCCGACATCGTCATTGGCATGATTGACGCCACCAAGGATTCGGAAGCCATTCAGCAAGCCATTCAAGCTATCGTAGAGAAGGTGGATGCGAGCCACCAAACGCTATTCCTGGTTTTAAACAAGACGGATCTCCGTCATTGCGAATGCGATAATGCGATTTTGATCTCCGCTAAAACCGGCGAAGGCCTTGACCGGTTGCGTGACAAGCTGGTTGAAGCGGGCAGAAAGCTGATGGGGGTTCAGGACACCGTTATGGTCACCAATGTGCGCCATTACGAAGCCCTGAAACATGCCTCTTTGAGTTTGTTGGCAGTGCGTCGCGGTTTGGATGAGAGCGTCCCTACGGATCTTGTCGCCCAGGATCTTCGTGAAGCCCTTTATTATTTAGGATCCATCACTGGTGAGATCACCACTGACGAGGTGCTTGGCAATATATTTGGACGTTTTTGCATCGGGAAATAAAAAAAATTTCTTTTTTGTTGCACTTATCAAGTATCTTATTATATTTGCAAAGAAATTGAGCATTTAACAATTATTGACCCCATTTTAAACAAAATAATCCGTATTAGTTAACTAAAATCAATTTATCATGAAGAAATTCAGACTGTTTTTGATCTGCGGTATCGCCGTTCTTTTCATGGCAAGCTGCAACACTTATCGTCACAGCATGAGAGAGCCTAACGCTCACATTGAATACTATGCTGGTGATTTTGATCTTTCTGAAAGCGTTACTGGTGAAGCTACCGTAACTAAGGTTATCTGCATTGACTGGGAACACCTCTTTGGTACCAAGAGAATCGGTGAAACACCTGCTATGGGCACCAGCATTCCTGTTATCGGTCAATTCATTGGCGATCCAGGCGTTAGCTACGCTCTGTTTGATCTGATGAAGAAGAACCCCGGCTACGACGTGGTGATCTATCCTCAGGTAGAATCATATCGTCACGCTCCTGTCCTGGGTACTGACATCTATTCAAAGACCACCTACAAGGTGACCGCTCGTTTAGGCAAACTTAAGAAGAAATAATCTCTTCTAAATTTGTATCAATGGGGTAGCCCCGGGAGCTTTGCTTCTCGGGGCTTTCTATTTTTCCCTTATTATTTAATGAAACGTGAAACATGAACGCCACAGCGGATCATGTATAGACCAGAGGGGAGATTGCTTATTTCAATCTCTTTGTCGGGTTCAGCCATAGCTGTCATCACCAACTGGCCAGTGGCGCTGTAGATGCTAACCAAATCATTTCCTGAACGTCTTTACCGTATTTAATGAAACTTCTTGAGAAGGCTTTTCAGTTGGTTGTTCACATCTCTTCTGCTCAATGGGTGATCGGCATTGGAGAGGACACTGTTGAAGTAAACGACGCGGTTGGTTTGTGTGTCGATGACAGCCGTGTAGAGGGCATTGCCCACCTGGTCGCCTGCAGTGTATCGCTTAGGTTCATCAAAAATCGTTCTGATGACATTGCCCACCAATTCAGCCATTTTTGCTTTATCGTACGCTTCGTTGCTTTGGATAAAACCGTGGGCATGCACTACGATGCCATAGCGGTGATTCGTGGTCTTGATGAGCTCAGTCAACGCTTTGGGCACTCTGAGGTTCTTGATGTCTGAGGATTCGAGGTCTGCAAAAGTCTCAATCCATTTTGCGATGGGAGCACCTTCACCGCTGTAGTCCGCTGGAACAGGATCTGTAAATGGATAATTGGTGGAGGTGATGAGTTCGGTAAGCAACTCCTCTGAAGCAGAGGTCAGAGAAGCTTCACTATAGCCGGTTTTTGGATTGTCATAATAGAAAATGATCGAATGAGGCTCGATCAAGGCAAGCTCGTCGATTTTTGAGACATTCGTGCCGCTAGCGGTGTAGGTGGCACCACATGAAGTGAACATGATTGCTGCGAGCAGGATTCCAGCTATCGACAGCCCAATGGTAAGGTGTTTTCTCATAATGTATTGTTATTTGTTAACTCTTTTCAAATCATAAACCGAAGATCTCAACAAAAGTCCCAAGTCTTCAATCGTGCTGCATTGGTCCTGTTCTTCAACTGTAATCACTGGACCGATGCCTAATTTGAGATGCTTGTCTTTCTTGTTTAAGATCTCGCGTGGAAGGCGCAAGGTACGAATTTTCCAGCTTATAAGCCCTAAAAAATAGAAGAAATTGGAGTTCTGTCCGAAAAAACATACCGGCACCACTGGGACGTGCATCTTCTGGATCAGACGGATGGCAGGTTCTTGCCACTCACGGTCGCGCACACAACGATCCTTGAAACTGAAGTCGGATACCGCTCCGGCTGGGAATAATCCCAATGGATGTCCAGCCCTGACATGACGCATGGCCTGAAGGACTCCCGCAAGGCTCTCTTTGGCGACTCCTTCGCTATCATTAGTTGTAGGCTGCACAGTAATAAATTCGTCTTTGATGGTCTTTGCCATCGACAGGAACTTGTTTGCCATCACCTTGTAATCTTCACGAAGATGGCCGAACAGATCGATCATGATAAGGCCGTCAATAGCGCCATAAGGATGGTTGCTAATGGTGATAAAAGGGGTGTTCAGCACGGGTTTCAGATGGTCTAAACCATCCACCTGATAGGTCATACCAAGATCATCCAAATAAGCTTTGACAAAGTCGGGTCCTTCAAGATCCTCATGGCGTGCATAGCGTTCTGCCAGTTGGTCAATCCCAGTCAACTTGAGCATACCGTTGGCAAGGCAGTGACCAAATTTGCCTTTGAACACAGGCGAAATGCCTTCTATTTCGTCCATCGTAATCAGCGCCATCGCTATGCCTTCTTTTCTTTGACCTTATTCGTTCTTGGGTCTCGGGTCGACTTTCGAATAATAGCGGAGATCTTGTGAAATGGTGATGATGTAAATCAGCACCAAAACAATGAGGATGGCAATTCCTACTACGTCGAGTGCGTGGAATTCAAGGGTGGAGGAGAGCCAGGGTAGCTCATACGACCACGTGTTCAACGGCTTGTCAAACACCAATATGGCATTGACAATGATGGCAATCAGTCGGAATTCCGTAGGTCCCAACTTGGCGTAAGTGAGTCGGAACTCGCCCTTGAGGTGGGCGTTCATCGATACATTAAGGGTCAGCATCAGATAGATGGCAAGCAGGATGCATGACAGGTCGAAACGCATGAAAGGGGATAGGCCAACGCCCATAAACATGAAAGTCTCGTTGATGGCATCCATGGTATGGTCGAGATAAAAGCCGTAAACAGGACGCTGCTGCTTCCTGAAACGGGCCAACGTGCCGTCAAGCGAGTCGCCGTACCAGTTGATGACCAAACCCAACGAGGCCAGCCAAAGGAAATTGATATTATAGTTCGACAAGATATAACCTGCCGCAATGATCACGGAACCAATAAATCCGATGAAAGTCAACGTGTCGGAGTTTACCCATTTTGGCTGGCGTTCGGCGAGCCACAACAAAGCCTTTTTCTCTACTCCGTTCAACACCGAAGTTTGGATTCTCACGGATTTTTCTGTCGACTTTTTCTTTTTCATAAATCGTATTATTTGGGTACAAAGTTACGCTATTTAAACTTATTTATCACGTTTTCTTACAACAAACTTATCAAATGCGGCAAGAAGTCCTGGTAAAACAAAGATAATCAGTAGTACAGCAGCCAATGCACCAGCTCCAATGCATTGCAAAATCTTTGCAATGGTTGCGTCATCGATCAAAACGGACATGGCAAACGGTGCCATCGTCATGATCGTTCCCGATGTGAGAATGGTGTGCGTGGACGCCATATAGGCCTTGCGGATGGAATCAATCTTGCTTGACGAGGCTCGGGCTTCACGGTAGTTGTTGGTGAAAAGTATGCCATAGTCGATGGTCGCACCCATTAATATGCTTTGCATGATGAGGTAGGCCAAATAGAGCAGTTTGCCACCGTTCAGGCCACTCACCGTCACATTGATGTACACGGCCGACATCACCGTCATTACCAGTATGGCAGGTACGGCAAGCGAGCGGAAGGTGATGGCCACGATGAGGAAGATGGACAATATGGTGATGAGTGAAACGAGCAGCATTTCATCGCCAAACTGATTGCGCATTTCGTTCATCATCACCGATTCGCCGATAAGATAATGCTCGCTTTCAAGCCGTTGGTCGCATTGAGCCGCAAACGTCTCTACAAACTCATGGGTTGCACTGGATTCCTTAGGCAGGTCGGTGAAAACAATGGCTTGCGAATACTTGATTCCGCGTAACTGGCTGAAGTTTTCATCAATCAAGACATTGACCGTATCCATTCCAGTCCTTATATCGTCATTGATCAACGAAGCAAAGCGGGGATGGTTCATTACGGAATCGTTGATCGTTTGGAGCATGTCTTCAATCGACATCTTCACATTGTCATCATCGAAATGGAGGATGCCGTTGTATAGGTAAGCGAGCTCGATATCGCGCAATTCCATTTCGGCGCCAAAAGAGGAGAGTAGTGCGTGCATCTCGGCAGCATCAAAAAGACTTCCTTTAGAGGCGATGTCCATGAGCTTTTCAGCCATATTGAGTTTCTCAATGTTCTCTTTGTCAATGGTGGGTGTGGCATCTACAATCTCTTCTTCCTGTTCTTCGACAATCTCAATGATTTCCACTGGTGTTTCCTCCAATTCAGCCACCAGTTCTTCCACAACTTCTTCCTCAACACTTTCGGTTTTACCCGCCTGCAGTGCGGTCAACATCAGATTCTCCTTGTGTCTCAACAACCTGCGGCTTTCCTGGTTGATCTGCGAAGCAAACATCTTTCTGTTGGCAATGTCGTTGATGACAAAAGTGATGAAATCGTACAACGACATGGTCTTTGTCTTATGCTTCACGGTTCGTCCATAGAGGGTGAAAATGATGGATGCACTCTTCTCGTTCATCCCTACCATTTGGGCGAGTTCAGATGAGGTATATTGACTCAGGAAAATGGTCGAATCCTTGTAAATCGCATCCTCATCATACTCTTCTACAACGGCTATGTTTTCCTCATGAATTGTGTCTGCAAGGGTTTCGATGGAGTCATTTTCAACGGGAATCTCAACCAACTGTTCAACAATTTGCGGCTCCGGTGTTTTATGGATTGTTGGCGAAGTCATCATGCTTGCGTTGAGCAATTCCCTGGATGATCTGATAATCTCACGAATGGAGGTCTTTTGGTCGGCCGGACAAATAAGCGAGATAAGTTCCTGATCGATGCCGACAAGGTCCGCAATCTCTTGCGATGTCAGCAAACTGTCGATGAGGCATGTGTCGGTAAGTGCAACGAGGATGTCGAGGTATTGCAGGTCGTCATCGCCGACTTGCGAGGAGATCCCATAATAGGCTGAAAGGGTAGTGTCAGCGCTTAATCCCACAGCGAGCGAGGCAAAGTCATGGAGGCTCATTTTTTCTTCGCTCGGATTCTTGGAGCCAATGTAATAGATGGCTTCCACAAGCATGTTCATGTCAAAATCAGCGAGATTGAAATCGCTTTCTCCTGCCATGGCCTTCAAGCCGTCAACCATGCTCATGGTTTCAGTTGCCGTTAGCTGTTTTTGCATCAGCGAAGGATACGAAATGAACGACTTCACATTGGGATGGGTAGCCATACTATCGGCCAGTTCAATCACTCTTGTGGCATCGGAATTGTCGTACAGGAGCACGGTGATGTTTTTCGGGGGGAAATACTTTTCGATTTCGGATTTCTGTTCGAAAGAGAATGAGATTTCAGTCTTGTTGTGAAGGTAGTACGAACCTGCGAATATGACTACAAAAGCAACGACCAACGGAATGCGGAATTTCATGCTAAATCCGGCAAGTCGTTCTGTCTTAATTTTCAACACTTTTTTGGCCGATTTCTCAATGGCACCGTCCATAGCCAGGATGATTGATGGCAGCACGGTATAGATCGCAACTAAACTGCAAAGGACGCCTTTCGCCAATACGATGCCCATATCGGCGCCGATTTTCAACTTCATGAACACGAGCGCCAACAGGCCTACTATGGTGGTAAAGGCGCTGCTCACAATTGACGGAGATGCCTTTTTGAGCGCATTGATCATCGCCGTAATGTTATCGCCTTTTCCCAACGATTTTTCCTGTCTGTAGCGGTTCATGAGGATGATGGAATAGTCGATGGAAAGGACGAGCTGAAGGATGGCGGCAATCGAGTTGGTGGTGACCGAAACGCTCTTGAACAGGGCATTGGTGCCCATGTTGATGGCAACGGCCACGCCAATGGCGGCAAGGAATATGGGCGGCTCGAGCCACGATTCGCACATAATGAACAGCACAATAAGCAGCAAGACGAAGGCAATGAGTATCACGCCAATAGGTGCCGTAGTGCCGTTCTCGCTTTT
>JAEEGH010010254.1_pt1 | contig 21572 bp, 11 predicted proteins | sample 9134181 | NCBI WGS metagenome assembly JAEEGH01 (sample SAMN16246544, study PRJNA631951) | gut metagenome | biome: gut microbiome; feature: rumen; material: DP-attached | host: Bos | place: Iran: Karaj | collected 2018-10
AGATAGCAACTCCTGAAAATTTGGCATGGTTTGCGGTTCAGGTGAACAAGGGAAAACTGAATTATAACGCTGTCCTCGTGAATGATATTGTTGTCTGGGACAGTCCGGTGTCAAGCGAAACGACGCCGTGGATTCCGATTGGTATTGAACGTGATACGGATTTGCAAGGCTTCAAGGGAGTCTTTGATGGTAATGGCTATAAAGTATCGGGAGTTTATATTAACTCGGAGCTATATGGCAAGACCGGTTTTTTTGGAGTCCTTGGTCAAGGAGCTGTTGTCAAGAATCTTACTATTGAAAATGCCTCGATTCAGGGAGATATGACAACGGCTAGTTATTCGGGTGGTATTGCAGGTGTGTTTAGCGGTGATTCCATCATTAATTGTGAATTCCATGGAGCAGTCAAGGATTCTATTGCTGGAGGCCTTGTTGGCAAAGCTGAAGTGTTCGGAAGTAAAGAAGGCCGAGCGGTTGCCATTAGAAACAGCCGTAATTATGGAAATGTCGAATCGCTTTATTATGGTGGCGGTATTGCCGCTGTTGCTGATGGTGGAAAAATAATTGCTTGTGAAAACTTTGGAAATGTGACGGGAGGCATGAGCGGAGGATTGATTGGCATTACGCTGAATGCACGAATGGAAGATTCTCGCATGACGAAAATCGACAGTTGTGCAAATCATGCGATAATTTCAACAACGACCAAATACGGATATTCGGGTGGTATTATTGCTGAAGTTTATAAGTATTCTCGTGTATTTATTCAAAATACAGTCAATGATGGCGAAGTGTATTCGGGGGCTGATTCTGACCGCGGCTATATTGCTGGTGGCTTTGTTGCTTTGATGGATGGTTCTTTGACCATTGAAAAATGCGAAAATAAAGGAATCGTCTCTTTGGGTAAGAACATTGGTAGTGGGATTAGAGGCGGCTTTGTCGGTTATGCTTCTGGCGATTCGCTGTCAATTTCGGGTAGTATAAACAAAAGTAATCTTACTGGTTCATATGTGGGTGGTTTTGTTGCCTATACGAGTACCCTTGTTAGAGCCTTAAATATTTATAATTCGATAAACGAGGGAAATTTTGACATACAGGGTGTAACCACGAATGTGGGCGGATTTGTTGGTTACATTAACGCGGGCTTGCTAGATGAAGGCTATTTCAGGAATGTTGTAAACAAGGGGAACATTCGTTATCGTGGAACTTTTGGTGGATGTTTTGGAGGAATTGTCGGAAGAAACTTAGTTGACGATAATCCGTTTTTTAACCTGATTGTTGACAAAGCGAACAACTATGGCAATATAGATGTATCTCTTGATGCTGCGGCTGATAATTCTGTTTATGCGGGTGGAATTATAGGCTTGGAAAATGGTGGCTTATTGATGACGCGTTGCCTTAATAAGGGGAACATCTCTTATGTGGAAAATACGCATTCATCGACCTATTCCTATCTTGGGGGACTTATGGGCCGAGGGGCTGCTTGGAATAGTTTGGCAGCAGGTCCTCTTTTGAAAAAAGATTTTACGACGGAAATTGAAAGTTCTACAAATGCGGGAAATGTCATTGCTAAGGCTCAATATGGTAAATCGAAGAGTTTTGTTTCGGGAATTGCAACGTCGGCGACTTTTGTTAGGAGTTCGGTAAACGAAGGTCGAGTAGAACTTGTGGGTAATGAACAAATTTTGGATGATTATTCTTTTGTGTCGGGAATCATTTATGCGGGAACAGCAATCAATTGTGTTAACAAGGGTAACATTTTCCATCACTGGTCGGTAAATTATGATGATATTGCGGCTATTTTGAAAAACGAAACTGATGGACAAGGAAATTATAGCATTGCCGATTCGGTGATGATTAATGCAAAAATGGTTGTCGGTGTTAGCGGTTGTAACTTTGTAGATAAGAATAAGCTTGGCTTGAAAAATATATCTGACAACAGTGCCCTTACGACAGACGAAATGCAGACGGTTGAATTTGCTTGGAGATTAAATACTTGCGACGGAACAGAGAAAAATACAGGGGCTTGGAGCCAGAAAGGTAAAGATTATCCTGTCTTGGTAGGTGATTCTCTCCATGCAATTTATAAGGTTTCTTTTTGGGATACCGCTAAGGTTCTGAATGTCAAAAACTATACGTTAGGTTCTAGCTACACCGATTATAGGGGGCATATTATTGATATGCCTGAAGGCCCAGATCCGTCAGATGCTGATGAAGACCTTAAGTTTGGTTATTGGGGCATAAGTAAACTGCGACCGATTTTTGCAGAATCGATTATTCACTCTGATAGTAGTTTGTATGCATATTATGTCGATAAGAATAAGGATCCAATTATTGTTTCTTTTTTTGTTGACGGAATTCGAGTTGCCGATCATGCCTCGACTGGCAATTACTTGACAATGACTTTGCCGGATGCGCAGAAGCCGGGATGTACGTTCTTGGGTTGGTATGATGGCGAAACTTTGGTGGGCGAAGCTAAATCGACCAAAAAATTTACAGCGGGGGCGACCTTGACTGCAAAATTCAAAAACCTGTACTATACAGTGCAGTTCTTTGATCAAGGAATTGTTTTGCAAAGCGATAAGCTCATTTATGGTGATTTGCCTAAGTACAAGGGTGAAATTCCCCAATATAAGGATTATGTTTTTGTCGGCTGGACTCCCGAAATCACGGCGGTGACCGATGATGTTGTGTATTTTGCGGATTTCGTTGATCGAAATTCAAGTTCTTCTATTGGTCTGTCCAGTAGTTCTGCGGCAAGCTCTTCTAGTGCTAGGAGTTCTTCAAGTGCAAAGTCGAGTTCTTCGCAGCTGCCGATGAGCAGTTTTATAAGTCATGGACAGAATTGGGTTGTCGATGCGCTTGGTGGAGTCGGTAACTTTGACAGTACAAAGAGTCTTAAGGGATGGACGCTGAGAGGCGGTGAGTTGGTCGAAAATGATGACGGAGCCTATGTGCTTCAGCTAATGTCTGATTATAGTGGTAGAGAAATCTATGAGATTCAGGCGAAGTATCCTGTATATTTGCAAAAGGGGCATTCCTACAAGATTAAGGGGCTTAGCTATCCATATGACGATTTGAGTTGGGATACTGTATTTGTGGGGCTAATGACACTCGACAAGTCTTATTCCGGTTATGCCATTGGTATTCCGGACGAGTATCATGTTTACTTCGAATATAAATTCAAACTTGGAGGAGCTTTTGAGTCTGGAGTCTATAATCATTGCGATGATAGCAGGTCTGGCGAATTTTATATTAACGGAGGGGCTCGACTTGGTGGCTTTGCTATAGAAAAAGTCGTTGTCGAAGAACGTGAAATTTCATGTCCTGGTACGGTTTATGCTTCGCAGATTGGATTCCAGAAAGACGGCTTCAAGGAACTTGTTGTTGAATATGGTTCCGACGAACCCGTTAAATTTGTCGATGAGTCGGGAAATGTTGCTTTGACAGTTCCTATCGGAAAAATGTCGGGATACATGCCAAGCAATCAGTGGGTTAGACTTGTCGATTTTTCGAAATTGACGACAAATGGAACTTATGCTGTTGTGCAGGGTAAGGATACCATTTATAAAGACTTGGTGGTGACATCGAATGCCTACGGGGATTTGCTGAAAGGGGTCCTCAAGTTTTATTATTACCATCGTGCATCGATGGCTTTGGACGAAAAATATGCTGGCGTCTATGCTCGTGCGGGTGGCCATCCCGATACTGTTGTTTATCTCCATTCTTCTACGGGTGAGGAAGGGACTATCGTTGCGTCCAAGGGGTGGTATGATGCGGGAGATTATGGTAAATATACGGTAAACGCAGGCGTTTCGACTTATACGTTGCTGTCGCTGTACGAACGTTTCCCAAAATATTTTGATAAGCTTAAGTGGAATATTCCTGCTGATGGCAATTTGCCGGATTTGCTTGCAGAAATCAAGTATAGCTTGGATTGGATGCTTATGATGCAGTCGAAAGATGGTAGTGTTTTCCACAAGCTTTCGGGATTGGATTTCCCGAATACGGTGATGCCTGTTAGAGACGAATATAGTTGGCGTTACGTTATTGGTAAAAGCGTGACGGCGGCTTACGATTTTGCCGCTGTGATGGCTGCTGCTTCGCGTGTGTATAAGGGTTTTGATGCTTCGTATGCGAAACGTTGCCTTGATGCTGCTGAATTGGCTTACCGTTGGGCGGAGAACCACCCGAAATCGTTGTTCCTTGCAAATCCGGCTGGCGTAAAGACCGGGGCTTACGAAGATGCGGATGCTTCCGATGAACAGCAATTTGCAGCTACGGAACTCTATGTGGCGACAGGAAACCCTGCTTATAAAATGGATGGCTCGTCAGGAGTGATACCATCGTGGCAGAATGTCTATGGTCTGGCGACGTATGCAAAGTCTGTTTATAAGGTCGATTTTGGAACGGGGGCCTATACGGATTTAGTTGCGACTGCTGACAAGTTGGTTCAGAATGCTTCGACAGGTTTTGGAATTCCGATGCAGCCGAAAGACTTTGTATGGGGATCTAATGGTGTTGCTGCAAATCAGGGAATGTGGCTCTTAAATGCTTATTATTTGACCGGTAAAGAAGAATACTACAATACGGCTGTTCGTACCCTTGATTACCTTGTCGGAAAGAATCCTCTAAGAATGAGCTATGTGACTGGATTCGGAACAAAGTCACCGCAGAATCCTCATCATAGAATTTCTCAGGCCGATGGCGTAAAGGCTCCGGTTCCTGGAATGTTGGTGGGTGGTCCGCAGAATAATGACAATAGCGATAAATCCTCCGAATGTTCTTATGCGACGAGTTACCCTGCAATTAGTTATTATGACAATGATTGTAGTTACACGACGAACGAGGTGGCTATTAACTGGAATGCTCCTCTCGCTTATTTAGCTGGGGCTTTGGAGGCTCTTGCATCTGGTGAAACACCGACGTTTGCTCAAATCCCCGCTTATTCGGCAAGTTCTTCTTCGTTTGTTGTGTCTAGCAGTTCCGCAAAGTCCAGTAGTTCTGCGCAAGTTGTATCTAGCAGTTCCGCGAAGTCCAGCAGTTCTGCACAAGTCGTGTCTAGCAGTTCCGCGAAGTCCAGCAGTTCTGCACAAGTTGTGTCTAGCAGTTCCGCGAAGTCCAGCAGTTCTGCAAAAGTTGTGTCTAGCAGTTCCGCGAAGTCTAGCAGTTCCGTGGCAAGCTCTTCAAGTGTGAAATCAAGCAGTTCTCGTGTACCATCCAGTTCTTCGATTGCGCCGAGTTCATCGAGCGTAAAGGCAAGCTCTTCGAGTGCGAAGTCGTCTTCGTCATCGAAGATGAGTTCTTCGAGCAAGGTTGTGAGCAGTTCTTCAGCAAAGTCCTCCTCCTCGGCGAAGTCCTCATCTTCGTCTAAGGCGAAGAGCAGTTCCTCGAAGAAAACGAATGTTGTCTGGAATACCGTGCAGCCAACGTTCAACCTCACCGTAAACGGCATGACGCTCATACTCTCCAATACGCAGGGTGGCGTAGTCCGCATCTTTGATGCCCTTGGTCACTTGGTTGTTATGAAGCGGCTTGACGAAACGATGACGAGTATTACCCTGCAAACACCGGGCAACTACATCGTCCGCGTGAACGGGATGAACCGTAGCGTGACGCTTAGGTAATGTTGGATAAGAGCATCGATTTCCAACCCTATTTGGGGTTGGGGCGCTTTCGCTACAGTGAAAATTTTTATTTTGCGATTGTATGATGGAAAACCAGAATTTAGATGATTTACCAGAGGAATCGGCGGAACTCCCGAAAGTTGAAAGCCGGGAGGACTTGGCTCGCATTATACAGGCGCTTGTCTTTGCATCCCCGGATATCGTGACGCTCAAAAAGCTTCGCGAAATTCTCGGCGATTTTTTGGATGCGCGTTCTGTGGCCGATGCGCTTATCACAGCGAACGATTCTTTGAACAAGATTCAGTCCCCGTTTGAAATTGTGGAACAGGCGGGCGGTTACCGCTTTAGAACACGTGCAAAGTATTACCCGTGGGTTCGTAAGCTTTTCCCGGAAGCAAATGCAAGGCGACTCTCGCAGGCGGCCCTTGAAACGCTTGCCGTGATTGCTTACCAACAACCGATTACAAAGGCGGCGATTGAACAGGTACGTGGTGTTTCGTCTGCAGATGGTCCGCTTCGTAACTTGCTTGACAAGGGATTCATCACTTTGGGTGCACGAGCTGAAACGGTGGGAAACCCCTATACGTATGTGACGACGCAAGAGTTTATGAAATACTTTGGTATCAATCGCATTCCAGAGGATTTGCCACGCTTGCGCGAATTCAGTGAACTTTTGGAAGCGGGTGCATTGGTGCCGCAATATGCCAAGCCTGAAAATGCCCCTGAAGAACCGGCCCCGCTTGAGGAATCTGCTGACCAAATTGAATTGTCTATGGGAGATGCTTAATGGCCGTTACTCCGTTAATGCAGCAATATTACGAAATTAAGAAAGAGAATCCTGGCTGCATTTTGTTTTTCCGCATGGGCGACTTCTTTGAACTTTTTGAAGATGACGCTGTAATCGCTTCGAAGATTTTAGGTTTAACGCTTACGAGCCGTAACAACGGCGCTGCCGGGGCTACTCCTTTGTGTGGGTTCCCGCACCACGCTGCTGAACGCTATGTGCCAAAGATGGTGGCGGCCGGCTACCGTATTGCTATTTGCGAACAGGTCGAAGACCCGAAACTCGCGAAGGGTATTGTCAAGCGCGACATCGTGGAAATTATCAGCGCTGGCACGGCGATGAACGAGGCGAATCTGGATGCGAAAGAGGCGAATTACCTTTTTGCGTATGTGCCTGCGACTAGTGACGACGGCAAGGGCGGCAAAGGCGATGTGGCTGCGTTTGCGATTGCGGATGTGACGACGGGTTATTTGGCTGCTTGCCGCAGTAGTGTGCAGTCTTTTGAGTGCGAGTTCAGCCGCCGCATGCCCAAAGAAATTGTGGTTCCCGAAGGAACGACGATTCCGACGGTCATCATGGACTTGATCAAGGCGGAAAACGTCTTGGTGACCGAACTCCCTGCGATTTTGTTTGCAGAAGACCAAGCGAAAGACGTACTGTTCAACCACTTTAAGGTGGAAGCGCTAGATGGCCTTGGCTTGGAAGGGCGTATTTTCGAAACGTCCGTGACGGGCGCGTTGTTGCAGTATTTGATCAACCAGAAAAAGTCCGAACTGTCGCACTTTACGACGCTCGAAATTTTGAATCTGGACGATTACATGACGCTTGACCCTAGTACGTTGCGCAACTTGGAACTCGTGCGTCCGCTGAATGCTGACGATTACTCCAGTACGCTTTGCTCGGTGCTCGATTTTACGGTGACGGCGATGGGTGGGCGTACGCTCAAGGACTGGGTGAGCCACCCGTTGATTGCTGTCGATCGCATCCGCGAACGCGAAGAAGCGGTAGGTGAACTTGTCCAGAATCCCGTGGCGCTTGACGAACTTAAGGAATCGCTCACGTCGATTCTCGATATGGAACGCTTGATGGGCCGTGTCGGTAGCGGTCGTGCGAATGCGCGTGACCTCGCGGGAATGGGGCGTTCTCTTTCGCAAGCGTCGAAGGTCGCTGACGTTCTGGAAGGCTTGCATGCGCCGCTTTTTGAAGGACTCCGTGAAACGCTCAATGGAGCGAAGGGCCGTGGCGAAGACTTGCTCAAGTACTTCAATGACGATTTGCCGATGACCGTGCGCGAAGGCGGAATGATTCGTCCGGGCGCGAGTGCGGAACTTGATGCGATGAACGAAGACATCAAGGAACGCCGTGAATGGATTGCTTCGTTGGAAGGTCGTGAGCGCGAACGACTCGGCATTCCGACTTTGAAAGTTGGCTACAATCGCGTATTCGGTTACTACATCGAAATCACGAAGGCGCAGATGGCGAAAGCTACGCAGCCGATTCCCGATGAATACATTCGCAAGCAGACGACGGTGAACGGCGAACGCTATATCACGCCGGAGATGAAGGAATGCGAATCCGTCATCAGCAATGCCGAAGTCAACATCCATGCGCTGGAATACAAGATTTTCTGCGAGATTCGCGAACGCGTGAACAGCTGGCGTGCCGAACTCCAGGGCATCGCCGATGCGATTGCTCGCGTCGATAGTTTGTACAGTTTTGCCCGTGCGGCCCGCAAGTACAATTACGTTTGCCCCGAAGTCTTTGAAGGAACTGGAATCGAGATTCGCGGTGGCTTCCATCCGGTGATTGTCGCGGTGAACCCTGATTTGGACTTTATCCCGAACGACGTGACGCTCTCGCCGGACGGAACGCGACTGATGCTCATTACGGGCCCGAACATGGCCGGTAAATCGACGTATTTGCGCCAGACGGGGCTCATTGTGCTCATGGCGCAGATTGGTTGCTTTGTGCCTGCCGAAAGTGCCCGCATTGGCGTGGTGGACCGCATCTTTACGCGTGTGGGAGCGAGCGACCGCTTGAGTCGTGGCCTCAGCACGTTCATGGTCGAGATGATTGAAACGGCGAATATCTTGCGCAATGCGACGCCGCATAGCCTTGTGCTGCTTGACGAAATCGGTCGCGGTACGAGTACGTTTGACGGCCTTTCGATTGCATGGGCGATTGTCGAGACGCTCCACGGAGAGCCTGCCCGCATGGCGCTTACGCTGTTTGCAACGCATTACCACGAATTGACGGGGCTAGTGGATTCGCTGGAGCATGCCGGGAATTTCCAGGTGGGTGTGCAGGAAAAGGGCGACAAGCTCATATTCCTCCACAAGATTTTCGAAGGCGCTTGCGATTCGAGCTATGGCATTCACGTTGCTGAAATGGCGGGGCTGCCGGCGAATGTCGTGCGCCGAGCTCGCAAGATTTTGTTGCGCTTGGAGAAGCAGAAGATTGACCCGAGCGACGAGGCGCAAAACAAGAAAATCAAGGCGCAGCCGCAGATGGACTTGTTTGCCCCGCCGGACGAAAATACGCTCTTGCTCAAGGATGAAATTCGCAGGCTCAAGCCCGAGGAAATGACCCCGATGCAAGCGCTGCAACGCCTTATGGACCTGAAGGAAAATTACGGAAAGTAATGATTGATTTCGCGGCTTTAATGAACTTTGCTTTTGAGAATCGGCTCTACGAGTCCGAGGTTCATGGCATAGAGCATTGGCATCAGGTGGAATACAACGGAATGTTGCTTGCCCAAAAAACGGGAGCCGACATTGACGTGGTGCGTTTGTTTGCCATTTTCCATGACTGCCGCCGTTTTGACGATGCGTACGACCGTGAGCATGGGGCGCGTGGTGCTGAATTTGCAAAACTCTGCCGCGAAGAAAAACGATTTGAACTCGATGATGAACGTTTTGGTTGGCTCTATGATGCTTGCTGCCTTCACACGATTCAGCCGCGTACGGGAATTGTAACTGTAGATACTTGCTTTGATGCAGACCGTCTGGATTTGGGCCGCGTCGGGTTCCCTTTGAATCCCAAGAAAATGGCGACCGACTGGGGCGCAAAAATAGCCCAGAAGTCGCTTACTTCGGGCTATTCCGTATTTCGCATGCGCGAATGGATTCGCACATTAGTTCTTTAATTATTCTTTAATCGCCTGGAACGTGCAGCTGATTTCGACGGCTGCATTTTTCGGGAGCGCCGAAACTCCAACGGCTGTGCGTGCGTGCTTTCCGTTTTCTCCGAGAATCTGCACCGCAAGTTCGCTGGCGCCATTTAACACTGCTGGCTGTTCATGGAAATCGTTTGCGGATTGGACAAAACCCTGCATCTGCACAAGTTTAAGAGTCTCGCCGTTTTTGAGCTGCGTGAGGGCTGCTGCAATGTTGTTCAGAAGGCAAATCTGTGCGGCTTCTTTAGCCTTTTCTACAGAAATCACGTCTGGAACCGACCCCGTGAACGCAGAAAAGTCGCCCTTGACGGACGGAAGTTGCCCTGAAACATAAATCGTGTCGCCGTTGCGCGTCGCCGGAACGTATGCGGCTAATGGCACTGGGCAGTTGGGGAGTGTCAGCCCCAATTCTTGGAATTTAGAGACAATTTGACTCATATAATCTCCTTGTTTTGCGCCTTTAATATACAATAATTGCAGCGCGTTTGGGGCGTTTATGGCAAGCTATTTAAACTGCGTACGCATTTTTGCGTATGGGTATATTCTAAGGCTATTAGTGGTGCTTAAAAAAAGGAGATGCCCGTGTGTGGCGGGCATGACATTAACGCGGGCGTGATTCAGATACTTGGCGGGCATCTCGAACTGTAACTGGATCCTTCGCTGCCCCTATCGCGCTTTGCGCTCCTGGGGTTGCTCAGGATGACATTTCAGTTCTGCAAACTGCGGCGCAGTCTCGATTACTTCTTTTCTACTAATTCCGTGGCGAGTTTCTTCATTCCGTTGAAGTCCCACTTGCCGCTCCCGAGCTTCGGAATTGCTTCGACGCAGAATACGGAACCCGGCTGCATGAGCGGCGGAATGCCCGACTTGCGCAGACTCCTCGAAATTTCTTCGGGATCGCAGTTGCCGTCGCTTTTAACAAGAAGCACGATGCGTTCGCCCTTGACGGAATCCGGCACGGCGGTAATCGCAAATTCGTGTTCGCCCATGATGCCCGTTTCGGCAATGCGGAGTTCCACTGCGGTGAGCGAAATCATTTCGCCGCCGAGCTTCGCGAAGCGGCTGTAGCGACCGAGAATCTTGATAAATCCGTCTTCGGTGATGGTGCACTTGTCGCCGGTCTTGTACCAACGGCGACCGTCGATTTCGATAACGACAGCGTCGGTCTTTGCTTCGTCTCTGAGGTATCCCTTCATGACTTGCGGACCCGTGATGGCGAGCATGCCTTCTTCACCCGGAGCGAGGAACTGGTTCGTTTCCGGATCGATGATGGCGCCGGTCGAACCCGGGACGACCATGCCGATACTCGAGTGGTCGCAGCACTTTTCCATCGTCAAGAAGTCGTCCAACAAAACGTTCGGGACATTGAGCGTCGCGAGCGGCGTGAGTTCCGTGCAACCGTACCCTTCGTAAATATCCTTGCCGAACTTGAGCTTGAACGTCTCGCGCATTTCGGGGCGGAGCTTTTCGGCGCCGGCGATTACAAAGCGCAGGGAGTCGAGGCACATCGGGTGTACCCAGCGGTTGATGGCGATGGCGCGGAGGAACGTCGGGGTGCCCATGAGGATGGTCGCCTTGTATTCAGCGCAAACACGGGCAAGCGTCTTGATGTCGGTAGGGTCTGGGCAGAGCACTATCGGAACGCCATCCAGGAGCGGCATCATGAACGTCATCGTGAAACCGAACGAATGGAATAGCGGCAGAATGTCGGTCATGACGTCGGTGCGGCGAAGTTTGATGATATGGTCGCCTTGCTGTGCGTTTGCAATCACGTTCTTGTGCGTGAGTTCCACACCCTTGGGGTGCCCTTCGGAGCCGGAGCTGAACAAGATGACGGCGTCGTCGCTTAACTTGGCCGTCGTAAACCAAAGATCTCTCAAAAGTTTCTTGGGGAACGCAAAGACGATGAAGGCTTCGATGAGTCGGCAGAATGTGCTGATCTTTTGTTCTTCTTCGTCAATGTAGAACATCTGGCATTTGTCGGCGAGCTGCTTGAAGTCCGGGTTCTTGCCGCAGAGCTTGTCGAAGAAGGCTCGTGACGTGACGATTGTCGAAAGTTCGGCCTTGTCGATGCAGCCGATGAGCGTATCGACAGGCGAGGTGTAGTTCAAGTTGACCGTAGTCTTTCCGCAGCCGAGAATAGACATGATGCCGAGAGCGGCGTCGCGGCTCGTGGGGAGCATGAAGCCTACATTCTGGTCGTTTCTGGTGAGCGATTTGATTTTTTTGCCGAAGTGGTGGCAGAGGCGGATCATTTCGTAACCGTTCACGTGGCGGCCGGCCGGGTCAATCAATATCGGGCGGGAACGGCGCTTGCGCATCGCACGGTACCAAAGCGGAATGATGCTTGCGGAGTGGTCCATCGCGATGTTCCAGATGTCGGTCCCTAAAATTTGCAGGTCCTTGCGGATGACGTCTTCGGGGGTGGTGGCGGGCATCGCCTTGCCAAATCCGACACTGATGACACGGTTGAAATACTGCGGGCGGTTCACGCTTTCCGAAGCGTGGCTGTAGCGGCTGCCCCAGAGACCTTGTATGTAGAACGGCACAATTTGCGCTTCGGTGCCTTCGATAGCCTTGGAGTAGTCCAGCGAGAACTTGGAAACAAACGGGGTCTTCGAAACTTCGCCTTCGGGGAAGATGACGACCACTTCGCCCTTGAGGAGCGCTTCGTGAATCTTTTCCATGGCTTCGCTGGGGTCGCGGCGGTTGATGTTGATGAGCGATTTGCCGTGCGAGAACCAGCGCAGGTACCAGTCCGCAAAGGTGTTCCTGTTACTCGCGATGAGGAGCGGGCGAGGGCTTGCCATCTGGAGTACAGCCCAGTCGATAAAGCTGAAGTGCGGCCCCACCAAAAGAAGCGGTCCGGATTCGGGAATATTCTGGAAACCGATCACTTTGATCTTGTAGCGGAATACAAATGCGAAAGCGAAGCGGAGCCCGGCGCGCAGGAGCGTCATCGGGGTGCGTTTGAGCGTGAACACGAACGTGAGTGCGAGAATCACGGCGAGGAAGAACAACTGCTTGTGGAGACTCAACTCTGTCATGAGGAAGAGGATGACCTGGAAACCGAGAAGCACGAACAAGAATGCCATCTGAATCATGAACGACACGGCGTGGATGCGGCCCGAAGTGTCAGGACGCGTGACGTTCTGGATGACCGTGCGGAGAATGACGAACGCGGAACCCGCCCAGAATGCGATGAACGCATAGAGACAAGCGAGAATGTATTGGTTGTTGATGAACGGCGTCACGACCATCGTGATGGATGTTGCTATAGCTGCGATGGGGATGAGCCCTGTTTCAACAAAGTTCTTGGAAGATTTTGCAGCACTGATGGCGCCGATGATGTAGGCGATACCGGTAAAGATAAACGTCCACTGGAAAAGTGTCGTGTTCTGCGTTCCCGTCATGTTCTGCGAAATCATGATGATGAACTGCGTGACGCCCCAAAAAGCAGCAATGCCAAGCATCGAGAGCCTGAGCATGGGGTTTGACCAAGTGGAAGAAAAGTTGCGTCTGGGGGAGCGGAGCTTCAGGAACTTGTTCTGCTTGTTGATGCGGATGCAGAACGACGAAATGGCCGTGACGAGCGCGACTCCCGAAAGAATGAAGGGGAGAAGAGTGTAGCTGATGCTCGAATTGTCGTTGGGACTGTAGTCGAAGGTGAGCGCTGAAATAATGGTTATGCTCAGCGCCATCAAAATCAAGTGCATCGCGTTGATTTTAATAAGATTGCTCCCGTCCGTAATTTCTTTCATGAGGCCGATTTGGGCGGGATTGAAAATGGACAGGAATATACCATAAAGGAACAAAAGTGCAAATGCGCCAAAGTCGAGTCTATCGCCAAAGAAGAACGCTATCAACAAAACGGAAATGGCCATGCCGATAGAGGTCCAACCCATGACCTTGCTCTTGGGGTAGCGTCCGGCAAAGTAGCTTGCGACATGCATCATGATGATGCTTGGCGAGAACATGGCGAACTGAAGGAGTAGGCTCAACCAAAAGAATCGTGTTCCTTCGGAATTGAATGTTATCCAGCGTTGAAAATGGATGAACAAGCCCAACTGTGTAAAAGAACTAAAAAATACCGCGATGTAATAGGGAATCTCGCCAGAGTGTAATGTGCGTTTCATAAAGTTTGTAACATTCAATTTGCCTTTAGCGAATGCGTCTCTAAAGACTTGAAATTGTCCTTTCGAAATAAAAAGTTACCAAAATGTTGGGGTAAATATAGCAAAGTCTTTGCTCCGGTTGACCGTGTTAGAGACATCGATTTGATGGATTTGTGTGATTTCCCGTCATGGTTATCTGCCAGGAACCTTTGGGCAAAATGGATTGTATATGAGCCGTTGCATTCGACTTGGCAATCTAGTCGATGTTTTTTATTTGGAGATGAACGTGACATTTTACTCGGGAATGTTGGAACCGCTTTTTAGGGTGAGAATTGAAAATCGAATCAAAAATTCGGCATCGAAACTCTGTAAAATAAATTTAGAAAATATGTTTTTGAAAGTAAAATATTATAAACAAATGTTCGTTTTTTGATGATAAATGCGATTTTTACAAATTTATACATAATGTAAAAAAACATTTTTCTAGTGGTTTATTGAAATAGTAAATTATTTTTATTAAAACAAGAGGCTGATTTTTGGTCCAACTCGACCTTTGTATGTTTTCCCTGTGAATAATAAATATGGGAGATTGATATATGTAGGAAACTATGTAATGGATGGAGGAAGTTGGGCTGTTTACAAAGCAGGGCGCTATTTAGGTGCTGTGAATCAGGCTATTTACTAAATTGGGGAGGAATGATGTTTCACTGTAGTACGATAGTTAGTATTGTTTTATTTTTCCTTTGCAATGTTTGGGCACAAAATGTGCTACAGAAAGGAAAAGAATTTTTTTATTTAAAAGAAAAAGTTCCTTCACATTGTAACTTTTCTTATGTTGGTGAATTTATTTATGATATCAATTTAAAGGTGGATGAAAAAGATTGTACTCATGGAAATTGTACTTTTGAACTTAGTGGCTTATATAATCGTTTGCCACCTAAGAAGGGATGCCTAGAATCTTCTTTTGTTGAAGTTGGGTTGAAATACAATGAGAAAAATTTCATCCCTATTTGTGATTTCGTTAAATACAGCAAACCATTAAATATGGGAAAAACTGGAATGTTGTCGTTTTTGCGTGAAGGGCTATGCTTGTATAAAATCGCAAATAAGATCAATTTTGTCGAGAATGATTACAAATATAGATTTGGTGTCATGAAAATAATAAAAGACTCGACGAATTCACTTATTGCGGAAAATAGAAGTGACGCATACTGCAAACAAGGCGAATGCGAAATGGATCTTGTGTTTCACTCCTGTGATACAAAGAAATGTCATTTTTCTATTGCTCAAAAGGGTGGGCTTTATAGCTCGTCATCTAAAGTCTCAATATATCCATTATGTGATTTTGTTGAAATAAAAAGAGCTTTTGATTTTGAAACAATGTCGCTAGGGACGATTTCTGCAACAAAATCTGGATTATGTGAATTAAGAGTGTTAAATAAATCTGGTAATTATAAAATTCCGATTGCAATTCCAGATGATATGCATGATATGCCTAAGTCTTCTAAAAGTTGGAAAGAGTAGTGACAAGTATAACAATGTCGTATATAAAAATTCCGAACTTGGTCAACCTCTAAAGATTACTACATTCACAAATATGCCCTCCAACATTACCCTTGATGACGTCGATAGCGAAAAAGCGTTTGCGAATGTGGAACTTGTCTGGATATGTAAGCTTCCCCGTTATCAGGCGTATTCGAATTGGCAATCTAGACTGTTATAGAAGGAGCGTATTGATATGAGGTATGTTGTTTTGTTTGTTTTTTTATTCATTTCTGTTGCCATCTCTAATGAAAAAATTGCTGATGTATGCAATGGAATGGGTTGCGTGTCATCGAATTTCGCAAATTGTGATTTGTATTTTGATGGTGAATTGCAAAAGATTGTTTTGAAAAAGGAAAATCGTTTATGTAAGGACAAATTCATCATTCAAAAAAAGAACTTGCTTATTTCTTTTTGTCGTTCTAGTATAGATTCCATATGCGCCCGAAATAAAATGAACGATAAACTTTTTGTTTGCCAAAATAGAGAAACTCATATTTTGGAGAGTGCGTTTTATGAAAAAAGTGATTCAGTTTCTCAAAATTTATTATTCGAGTTGGCGTTGAAAGGAAAATTTAGTGTGATAAAGGATGACAAATCCGTTGACAATGCCTATTATGCGAAGAAATATAGTCTCTATTGTCAAGTCGGAGGGCAGAGAGGAGAAATGATTTTTTTGGATAATGAAAACTGGTTGCTTTTTAGGAAGAATTATTGGTTATGGTTTTAACTGGTGTTCCTGTTCTCCACGATGCTGCAAAATGTTACATGGGATGAAGTTATTGGGGAGGCCTACAATTTTTAAAGTATATTTTATTTGATGAAGATAAAGATTTTTATTTGAGGTTAATTGGATTCGTTGGTGGCTGTTTGTCCATTGATTGTTTTTTTTGACGATTACATTGGCGTTCGCTATCACAACAGTTTTTCGTTACAGAGGTTCGCATGGTAAGAATCATTTTTTTGGGAGGGGTATTGTTGTTTTTTTGGGGGTGCTACAAGAATGTAGATGGGTATAAGGTCGATGTTACTTGGAAAACTTACCATATTCTTTGGGAACATCCCATAAATCTTGATTCTGATGAAGAACAAATTATCGAAGTTCCTTTTATTAAGTATGGAAGTTATTTTTCGCTTTGTTTTGATAGGGAACGAGGAAATCCGTTAACATTGCCGGATAGTGAACTTTATCTTGAACATGATTCTCTAGAGATTTCTTTTCATATTGCAGATACTGTTTTGGTTGGTGAGCCTATATCATCGGCTTTGCCTGATTATGGTTGTCCGATAAATGGTCGCCATTTAATGGGAATACATGTTCCAAAAGGCTTCGATAGAGAAAAGGGTGGCCTATTAAAATTTAGAGTTCGTAAGCGTCATTACTTAAAGAACATTCCTAATGCAAGAATTGTGCTAGCTTGGGGGCACCCTGCTGCAAAATGATAGTGTAGGTGTTTGTTATCGTAACTTTGTTCCATGGGCATATAGAAACTATTGGGGATATTAAGGGTTGTTTGAAGCATGGTTAGAAATTTATTGCTGATTATAATGACTTTTTTGTTCTCCTCGTGCTTTGTTGCCAATTATTATGAACAGGCGGAAAGGTTAGCGATAGTGGGAATTATTGATGGGGTAAATAAAGCTTGGGAAACCTATGATCTTGTGTATATTCTTGATGAAGATACTGTTGATGTAAGTTGGGCTAATTATAATGAAAAAAATGAATACAAAAGAGATGGCCATTTGAGATTCTTTTCTCAAAATTATTGTAATGTTGTCTTCGCTGCTACTGATTTGCCTTTTTGTTGCGGAAAGCCTTTGAGGGGAAAACACCAAGTGACAATATTTCTGAGAACTAAAAAAACAGGAAATAGCGTTTTGTTGGCAAAAAAAAATATAGATATGAGTGCTTTTTCAAAGACGGTTTTGACAACGCAAGTGTATGTAGGATTGGATACGAGTCGGTATGTTGTTCGAAATGGGCCGAATATTGATTGGAGTAAAGCAAAACAACTTGTTTTGGAAGATGCAAACGATACTGTTTTCCATTATACCATATGGCTTTGGGATAAAAGAAAAGAATGCGATGAAATGCCTGTAGAAAAATGTATTGTTGAAATTCCCGACCACTGGGACCTTATCTCCAACCACTAAAATTCATTGGAATTGACTGGATCCTTCAGCCCTACAGGCTTCAGGATGACGTCCCTAAGCTCTAAGTTCTACCACCTACTTCTTGAATACTTTGTAGAAGCAGAATGCGCAGAGGCCCGTGATGGCGCCCCAGGCGCAAATCATGAATACGAGCCCGCCAGTTGTAAATTCAGCGTCCATAGTTATGCCTCCTCTGCGTTGTCAGAATTTCCGACTTCCATTTTCTTGATGCTCTTGCTGCGGCCTTTTTCTGCCGGGCCGCCCTTGCGCCAGGCGTAGGCGATGGCGACGTTCAGGAGCACGAACAGTACGAACAAAAATCCGCGGAATGCCCACGTGAATCCGACTTGCGGGAACGTGTGTCCGAGGAATTCAACGGTAGCGTTCGGATCGACATTGCTGAGCGTGATGAACGGGAGACCGTCCGTTGCCGTGAACGAAATCAGAAGCACTATCAGGTAAATCGGGCAAACATACATGATGATGGGGCGCAAGAAGCGGGGGAGCTTGAGGAGCGAACCGTCGTTCATTGTCGCGAAGGCTTCGTTTTCGCCCGGTTCAAATTCCACTTCGGCAGGGAGATCGCCATTGGCTTGCGCTTCCTTTGCCTTGCGGCGCCCGAGTACAAAGCTGAAGAGGATTGCTTGTATCATGCCTACGAACACGATGAGGTACGTACCGCCCCAGAAGTCGAGTTCATCGACTGTACCGGCGGCGAGGCCGAAAATAGCGGTAAGGCTACCGATAAACGTAATTGTGCTGACCGTCGTGACGGATTTTTTACGCGTAAACTTGAGGTCGTCTTCGCAGAAACTGATGAGCGGCTGGATGATGGAAATCGCGCTCGTGATGCCTGCGAAGAACAGCATGGAGAACCAGACCGTCTGCAGGAACCCGCCGAGCGGGAGCGTGCCGAACACGTAAGGCATCGTCTGGAATCCGAGGCCGAACGTGCCGAGTTTGGCGCATTCCTCGATGTTCGCGCCCGCGATAAGAACAGCCATCGGAATCACGACCGTACCGCCGATAATCACTTCGGCAAATCCGTTCGTGGCGCTAGCCGTGAGCGAAGAAAGCACGAGGTCTTCTTTGGGTTTGAGGTAGCTCGCGTAGCAGAAGATGATGGCCATGCCAAGGCTCATCGTAAAGAACACCTGGCCTGCCGCCGCCATCCAAACCTTGGGGCTAGCGAGTTCCGAGAAATCCGGGTTCCACATGAACGCAAGACCTTTGCCGATGCCCGGGAGCGTAAGCACGCGGACCACAAGAACGAGGCCCAAAATCAGGAGAATCGGCATGCAAATCTTGTTCGCACGTTCAATGCCTTTGCGCACGCCGAACGAAAGCACCACCATGTTTGCCGCAAACGTAATCAGGAAGAATATAATCGCTACTGGGAAGCCGCCGACGCATGTCTTGAGCATGATGTAGTTGCCGAAAAATTCTTTCATCTTTTCGGGCCCTTGCGCAACAACGTCCATCAACGTGCCCGTCGCCGAGTAGAACGCGAACGCCAAAATCCACGACTGGATAAACCCGTAATAGAAAATGATGAAAATCGGCGGGAGGAGCCCCAGCGAGCCCAAGTACTTAGCCCACTTTTTCTTATGGAATATCACATGGTAGGTGCTTGGGGAGGTGCCGTAGTTGTGGTAGCCGGCGTAACGGCCCAGCGTCCATTCAATCCATGCCAAGGGAATCCCGAGGAACACAAATGCAATGAGGTAGGGGATGATGAATGCGCCGCCGCCATTTGTAGCTGCCTGCACAGGGAATCGGAGAAAATTGCCGAGCCCGACTGCCGAACCTGCGACAGCGAGAATGACTCCGAGTTTGGAACCCCAGTTTTCACGATTGTTTGCCATGTTCCTGTTCCTAGAATTTGAGCTTGCGCTCTGTGAAAATCAAGATAAATTTAATTATTTCTCGAAACGTGGCAACTTGGGGGAATGTTGTGGGGGCAAATGAAAAAACGCAGGCTCCGGGGAGTCTGCGCTTTTGTTAAAGGCGAAAAACGCTTATTTATTGTTCGCGCGGATGAGGTTGAGGGCGGAACCCGCTTTGAACCATGCCCACTGCTGTTCGTTGTAGGTGTGGCTGAGTGCGATGTTATCGACCGAGCCGTCCTTGTGGTGGGCAACGAGCGTGAACTCGGAACCCGGAGCGAACTTGGTGAGGCCAACGATGTCGAACACGTCCTGTTCCTGGATCTTGTCGTAGTCGGCAGCGTTCTTGAAGGTGAGGGCGAGCATGCCCTGCTTCTTCAGGTTCGTTTCGTGGATGCGGGCGAAGCTCTTCACGATCACGGCCTTCACGCCGAGGAAGCGCGGTTCCATAGCGGCATGTTCGCGGCTGGAGCCTTCACCGTAGTTTTCGTCACCGATGACGATGGAGCCCGTGCCCTTTGCCTTGTAAATCTTCGCAAGTTCCGGGACTTCCTTGTATTCACCGCACTGGCAGAGGACCTTGTTGGTTTCGCCGTTGAAGGCGTTCACGGCGCCGATGAGCATGTTGTTCGAAATGTTTTCGAGGTGACCGCGGTAGTTGAGCCACGGACCAGCCATAGAAATGTGGTCAGTCGTGCACTTGCCCTTGGCCTTGATAAGTATCGGGGCACCTACGATGTCGTTACCATCCCATGCGGCGAACGGAGCGAGGGCCTGCAGGCGCTTGCTTTCCGGGTTGATGGTCACGGTAATCTTGGAACCGTCTTCGGCAGGAGCCTGGTAGCCAGCGTCCTTCACGTCGAAGCCCTTCGGCGGGAGTTCGCACTGTTCCGGCGGATCGAGCTTCACGGCCTTGCCTTCGTTATTCACGAGGGTGTCGGTCATCGGGTTGAAGCGAATATCGCCAGAGAGGGCGGCAATCACGGCCATGAGCGGGGAAGCCACGAAGGCGTGCGTGTTCGGGTTGCCGTCGGCGCGCTTCGCGAAGTTGCGGTTGAAGCTGTGAACGATCGTGTTGAGTTCCTTCTTGTCGGCGCCGGCACGGTCCCAGCGGCCAATGCAAGGACCGCAAGCGTTTGTCATGATCGTTGCACCGAACTGCTTGAACAAGTCGATAAGGCCATCGCGTTCGGCGGTGTAGCGCACCTGTTCGCTCCCCGGGTTGATGAGAAGCGGGCACTTCGGGGAAAGACCCTTCGCGAGGGCCTGCTTGATCATGTTCGCTGCCATGAACAAATCTTCGTAGCTGGAGTTCGTGCAAGAACCGATGAGGGCGGCGCTCACGACCGGCGTAGATTCCGGCTTCGTTTCGGTGGCCTTGAGGGATTCTGCCATGTCGGTCACGGCAAAAGCGCGGTCCGGGCTGAACGGGCCGTTGAAGTGCGGCACGAGTTCGCTCAGGTTGATTTCCACGACGCGGTCAAAGTACTTTTCCGGCTCGGCTTCGACTTCGGGGTCGGCCTTGAGGTGTTCTGCAATCTTGTCGGCGGCGGCGGCCACGTCGGCACGGCCAGTCACCTTGAGGTAGCGGCTCATGGAATCGTCGTAGCTGAAGGTGGAGCAGGTTGCGCCCACTTCGGCACCCATGTTGGCAATCGTTGCCTCGCCGGTAGCGGAGAGGCTGCGTGCGCCTTCGCCGAAGTATTCGATAATGGCGTTGGTGCCGCCCTTCACGGTGAGGATGCCTGCGAGCTTGAGGATGATGTCCTTGGCGGTTGCGAAGCCCTGGAGCTTGCCGGTGAGCTTCACGCCGATCATCTTCGGGTACTTGAGTTCCCAAGGGAGGCCGACCATGGCGTCCACGGCGTCTGCACCGCCCACGCCAATCGCGAGCATGCCGAGGCCGCCTGCGTTCACGGTGTGGGAGTCGGTACCGATCATCATTCCGCCCGGGAATGCGTAGTTTTCGAGCACCACCTGGTGGATGATGCCTGCACCCGGGAGCCAGCAGTCAATGCCGTACTTGGCAGACACTGACTGGAGAAAATCATAAACTTCCTTGCTTTCTTCCTTGGCGCGGGGCAAGTCCTTTTCGACACCTTCGCGGGCGATAATCAAGTGGTCGCAGTGCACGGAGCTCGGAACTGCTACGCGGGCCTTACCGGCGGTGGTAAACTGCAAAAGGGCCATCTGGGCGGTGGCGTCCTGCATGGCCACGCGGTCGGGGTGGAATTCGGCAAAATCCTTGCCGCGTTCGTAAGTCCTGTTCTCGGCGCCATCGATTAGGTGGCTGTA
>JAEEGH010010255.1_pt1 | contig 21572 bp, 16 predicted proteins | sample 9134181 | NCBI WGS metagenome assembly JAEEGH01 (sample SAMN16246544, study PRJNA631951) | gut metagenome | biome: gut microbiome; feature: rumen; material: DP-attached | host: Bos | place: Iran: Karaj | collected 2018-10
GTGGACAACGCATACGCCCGTGCACTGAAGGCCATCGAGGACCTCGAACTGAAGAATATGCTGCGCCAGGAGGAAGACCCTATGGATGCAGTGCTGAAGATAAACTCTGGTGCCGGCGGCACCGAGGCACAGGACTGGGCGCAGATGCTCATGCGTATGTATATGCGCTGGGCTGAGAAGGGCGGCTACAAGTGCACCATCGTTGACCTGCTGGAGGCTGACGATGCCGGCATCAAGTCGGTGACCATGCAGATAGAGAACACCGGCAGCGCCGACTATGCCTACGGCTACCTGAAGTCTGAGAGCGGCGTGCACCGTCTGGTGCGCGTGAGTCCGTACAATGCGCAAGGTAAGCGTATGACCAGCTTCGCCTCTGTCTTCGTGACACCACTCGTTGATGACACCATCGAGGTGTATGTTGACCCTTCACGCATATCATGGGACACCTTCCGCTCAAGCGGTGCCGGTGGTCAGAACGTGAACAAGGTGGAGACCGGTGTGCGCCTGCGCTATATGTATCAGGACCCCGACACCGGCGAGGAGGAGGAGATACTCATTGCCAACACCGAGAGCCGTAAGCAGCAGCAGAACCGTGAGAACGCCATGAGACTGCTGAAGTCACAGCTCTATGACCGCGCCATGAAGAAGCGTATGGAGGCACAGGCTGCCATTGAGGCTGGCAAGATGAAGATAGAGTGGGGTTCGCAGATACGCTCATACGTGTTTGACGACCGCCGCGTGAAGGACCACCGCACAAACTATCAGACGTCTGACGTTGATGCAGTGATGGACGGTAAGCTTGACGGATTCATCAAGGCATACCTCATGGAACTGAACAATAAGGACTAAGGGGAGTTGGAAGTAAGAGGGAGTGAAGAAAAGGAATAGCATGACATTGGCTGAAAAGATAAGACTCTGGCGCAAGTCGCGACACACTAAGTCAACACTTGCCATCATCATCACTGCCGCAGTGCTGGTAGAGGTGATATCGGCTGTGCAGTACTGGTATGCCGGTGAAGGCATACGCGAGGAGGTGCAGCACCGTGCTGAGAGTGAGCTGAAGGCCAAGAACCTCGAGATAGAGAAGGTGACGGCAGCCGTTGAGGCAGTGTCACACTCCACCCTGTGGATGATTGAGAGAAACATTGACAATCCCGCAGAACTGGAGGTGCTGCTGCGTGGCGCACTGAACAGTAGCAAGTTACTGAAAGGATGCAGCGTAGGTTTCAAGCCTAACCATTTCGCTTCAAAGGGATATTGGTATGAGCCTTATGTCAACCGTCTCGCAGACGGCAGTCTGGAGACACTGCAGATAGGCGGAAAGGACCATGACTACACACAGATGGAGTGGTACAGCAACCCTGTTGAGACAGGCAAGGGCTACTGGACCGAGCCTTACTTTGATGAGGCTGGCGGCAAGACGCTGATGGTGACTTATGCGCAACCGGTGCGTAACTCCAAGGGCGAGATTGTTGCTGTGTTTGGCGTGGATGTGGACCTTGACTGGCTGAGCAGCGTGATAAATGCCAACCATATCTATCCATCGTCATATAACATAATGGTGTCAAGACGAGGCAACCTCATGGCATGCCCAGTGGAGAGCCTCGTGATGAAACGCAGTCTGCAGGAGGCTACGGCGCGCATAAAGGACACTACAGCGCGGAGTGTGGGCAACCAGATGCTTGATGGCATCAGCGGACAGGCCACTATCATTGACGAGAAGGGAGACAAGAACTATGTTTTCTTCGCCCCCGTGAACCGCGACACCACACTGTCTGAGGGAGAGCAGCTAGGATGGTCTATGGCGGTGGTGTGCAGCGACAAGGAGATATACCGCGGCTTGCGTCAGGTAGGCTTTAACCTCATGCTGCTGATGATAGCCGGCATGGCACTGCTGACCTTTATCCTCTTCCGCTCTGTACACAGTTTCCGTAAGCTTCAGAAGGTAGAGTCAGAGAAGGAACGCATAGCAAGTGAGCTCGGCGTGGCTCAGCGCATACAGAAGGCTATGCTGCCTAAGACCTTCCCTCCTTATCCGGAGAGAAATGACCTTGACATATTTGCCTTGCTAAGCGCGGCGCGTGAGGTGGGAGGCGACTTCTACGACTATTTCCTGCGCGATGAGAAACTGTTCTTCTGTATAGGCGACGTGTCGGGTAAGGGAGTACCTGCAGCACTGGTTATGGCCATGGCGCAGTCGGTGTTCCGTATGTTGGTGGCGCGCGAGTCTTCACCTGAGAGGATAGTGATGCAGATGAACGAGACCATGGCGCGTGACAATGAGTATAATATCTTTATCACATTCTTCGTTGGAGTGCTTGACCTGCCTACCGGCAGACTGAGATACTGCAACGCCGGACACAAGGCTCCCGTATTGGTGCATAATGCGCAGTCAATGGAAAACAGTATGCTGCCATGTGACTCAAACCTGCCGGTAGGAACTATGGGCGGATGGGACTATGTGTTGCAGGAGACAGTGATAGAGCCTGACACAACCATATTCCTATACACCGACGGACTGACAGAGGCAGAGAAGGCAAGCCATGAGCAGTTTGGCAGGGAGAGGATGCAGAAGCTGATATGTGACATGGCAAAGGATGGTGAAGTAACCTCCGAGGCATTTATAGGCAGGATGGATGCTGCAGTACGCCGTTTCGTGGGTGAGACAGAGCAGAGCGATGACCTCACCATGCTGGCTATAAAGTTCACACACCGTCACTCTGACGCATTGCTGAACGAGAGCATAACGCTGCGTAACGATGTGAAGGAAGTGCCGTTGCTGGCAGAGTTTGTAGAGAAGGCCTGTGAAATGGCAAACCTTGACCCTTCTGCGGTTATGCTGGTGAACCTCGCTATGGAGGAGGCTGTGGTCAATGTGATGAACTATGCCTATCCTGACGGACACCAGGGGAACATCGACATAGTGGCTGAGGCTAATGACCAACGCCTGAAGTTTATCATAACTGACAGCGGAGCACCGTTTGACCCTACCATATACAAGGAGGTGGACACCACGCTGAGTGCGGAGGAACGTAACATCGGCGGACTGGGCATACATCTTATACGCCGCTATATGGACAGCATGAACTATGAGAGGGTTAATGGACAGAACATACTAACATTAAGAAAAAGACTGAAATAAAGGAAAATATTATGAAAACAACATTCACTAATGAGGCAAACAACCTCATCATGGCTTTTGAGGGCAGGCTTGACACTGCAGCTTCTGCACAGACGGAGAAGGATATGAAGGTTCTTCATGACTGTGACGGCAAGGACATCACTCTTGACTGTTCCCTGCTGGAGTATATATCATCAAGCGGACTGCGCTTGTTCCTCGGCCTTGCCAAGGTTGCCAAGGTCAAGGGCAGCAACATTACCATTACAGGTCTGTCTGATGACTTGCGCCAAGTGTTTGATGAGATTGGCTTCACCCGCCTCTTTAATATACAATAAGGATTATGGCAAAAGAGCTAACCAAAGAACAATTGCAGGAAGAGAACGCCGCACTGCGACAGGAGATAGAACGACTGAAGGACGAACTGATACGCCTGGTAGGGCGTAACCTCGACCTTACGGAGCGTCTGGAGGAAGATGTGGAACTGCGCCGCCGCACAGAGGTGGCAAAGGAACTGCTTGACGGTAATATCACACGTCAGCGTAACGCCGACCTGCAAGACGACCCGCAGCTGATGGCACTCATGGAGTTGAAGGTGGAGAGTGACCTCCCATATAAAGACCCGCAGTTTAATGCTAAAGCCCTTGCAGAGTTGCTGGGAGTGAGTCATGAGAGACTGATAAAGCTCTTCCGTCACCAGACCATACACCGCACGCCAGATGCATACATAGACAATCTACGCACACTCTATGCACTCAAGCTCCTGCGTGAACACTCCAACTACACCATAGCAGTGGTGGCAGAGGAGGCAGGCTTCGCCAATGTGCGCACGCTGCAGCGACGCATACAGGATGCCATAGGCATGACACCGGTGGAGTATCGCCTGATGCTCACGCGTGATGAGTGATACACTCCTCTTATATATATAAAGGATGAGGCTGTATAGGGAATGAAACCCTGCATAAGGATAAAAAAACATAACCGCATATCTCAGGAAAGAGAAATGCGGTTTTTTTATGTCATTATACCAGGAAAAACAGTTTGAAGACGTGTTCTGTAACATATAATATGCAGCCTGAGAGGAGGAGAAATACAGTATTTTGTCAAGAAACTGATGTAAAAAGAGGTCTGATAGCGGGAAAAACAACAAAATAAGGCAAATTTTTTTCTTTTTGTTTTTTTAATAGAAAAACGGCATGATTTTATCGGTGAAAGGGGCAAAAAAAGGGGGGTGTGTAATTTTCGATATTGTGGAAAATTACACACCTTATTATCGAAAATTACACACCATTATCGAAAATTACACACCTTATTTCAAATTAAAATATTACCTTTGCGGAAAATTTGTGAGAACAAACAGACAATAATCTGCAAGCTTCCTCTTAATATAGAAGAAGTCTCCATAATACAGGAAATCATCTTAGGAATAGATATAGAAGTTATCTTCGGACTTTAGAATATATAGGTCATCTTCGGAATAGAATATAGGTCCTTTTCGGACTGTAAAAACCTTCTTAGGAATATAACATTTATTTTATTAATCAATAAGGTAAAACTTTTTATGTTTAAACAATTACTATTATTTTTATTGTGCTGGCTATGGTCAGCGTTGCCCTTGGAGGCTGATGAGCCGATATCGGTAACGCTACCCGGAACAGTTACCTATACGTTGCGAGACGATTATGGTGACGGATGGAATGGTGCCAGCATCAGTGTCATTGACAGCAATGGCAACGTAGTGGAGACCATCACGATGAGTGAAGGAAGTAGTTTAGAAGGCTCCATCTCCCTTAATTCTGACGAGGACTACAAGTTCGTATGGAAAGAAGGAGGTTATGACAATGAATGTGGTTTTGTCTTCTATGATGAGAACAACAAGGAAATCCTGAGCCATGAGGTGGGTTCTAAGTTCGTGTTTGTTGACGTAGAAGGCTACAGCACTTGTCTTGCCAAGGCAGACTGTGCTAAGAATTGTAGCGTAAGCACTATTACATATAACAGTGCCGAGTTGTCATGGACTGGCAATGGTGGTGCACAGTCATATAACCTGCGCTATCGTAACTTGGATGCAGATGATGGATGGCATACTTTGACAGGCGTCACCTCGTCTTACACCCTGGCAAACCTTGCCGCAGAGACTAAATATGCCTGGGAAGTACAGGCCGTTTACTCTGACCATAACAGCGACTGGGTCATAGGTGAATCCTTTACTACTCTGGAGCGTTATGTCAGACCGTATGACCTCGCCGTGACTAACCTCAGTTCTACCAGCGCCGTGCTGTCATGGTCAGGCAATGAGGATGTACAGTCATATAACCTGCGCTATCGTGAAGCAGACTTTGTATTAAGTGAGAACTTTGAAAATGGTATGCCTTCTACATGGCAGACGTCAGGTGAAAATGTGTTTGTAAACACTCCGCCTACAGGCATGCCGGCACCAAGCGGAGGCCATGTGTTGGTAATAGACGGTGGTGGTTCTGTGATTTTGCCTCAGATGCCTCTCGGTGGCACGCTGACCTTCCAGGCTGCTGCATTTGATTTTCCAACAGCTGGTTATAGTGTAAGTGTAATAATAGGCGAAAACAATACAACCTTGGCAGAAGGAGAAATCAATGAAGGCTCATTTGACAATCTGGCGATAGACTTCAGTGCATACGCTGGACAGGCGGGCACCATCAAGATTACTATGACTTCTGGCGCCTACCTGATAATCGACGATGTTAGGATATCAACAGGAAATGTTGCAGGATGGACTACGGTGAACAATGCTGTGGCTCCATATACGCTGAAAGGCCTTACCCCAGAGACCTATTATGAGGTTCAGGCACAGGCTGTATATGAAGGAAAGACGACAGACTGGACGGAAAGTGTTTTGTTCCATACATTGGAAAGCACCGTACCCGCTCCGTCAGGACTGACTATAGACAACGTAACGGCCAGCGGTGCCGTGGCATCATGGACCGGCAGCGATGAGGCACAGTCATATAACCTGCGCTATCGTACTAAGGTTGAGGGCTCAGGTGAGAATATCTCAGAGAATTTCGACTCTTCTTATTCGTTGCCAACAGGCTGGGTAGGCAATAATGGTGTGTTTGTCTCTGATCCTCCTCCAGGTTTGGCGGCAATAAGTGCAAGCAATATATTGGGAATAGAAGATAATGGATATGTATCCCTTCCACAAGGAAAATTGCCAATGACGCTGACCTTCTATGCTGCTGCATTTGGTTCTTCAACATCAGGTTATACTGTAAGCGTATTAATAGACGGAACCGAAAAAACCGTAGCAGAGGGAACAGCCAATGCAGGCACATTCGCCAAGCAGACTATAGACCTCAGTGCATACGCAGGACAGACAGGTAACATTGTCATTAAGCAAACTGCTGGTGAATACTTGATTATTGATAACGTTGTTTGCTCAAGTGATGAAGAAATTGGCCAGTGGCAGACTGTGAAGAACGTGACCAATCCATACACCATGTCAAACCTTATCTCAGAGACTTCATACGAGGTGCAACTGCAGGCGGTAACTACCGAAGGCGTGAGCCGATGGAGCAGTTCACAGTCGTTTGAGACATTGGAGGGTATAAAGAGCCCTACGGATTTGGCAATAGACAACGTAACGGCCAGTGGTGCCGTGGCATCATGGACCGGCATCGATGAGGCACAGTCATATAACCTGCGTTACCGTGCAAAGGATGACTCACAGGCAGAGTGGACTGTAATAAATGGAATAACCGCAGGCACATACACCCTCACGGAGCTCGAGCCTGAGACATCATACGAGGTACAAGTGCAAGCTACGGACGGCGAGGCAATAAGCCGTTGGAGCAGTAAGAAAGCATTTACCACACTGGAACGCTTCGCTAAGCCTACGGGCCTCACTGCAGAGTCTGTGAATGCAACCAATGCCCTGCTGACATGGACCGGTTCTGCTGACGCTCAGTCGTATAATCTGCGCTACGGTATGTCAAATGTCATACTGAGTGAGAATTTTGACGGTTCATCAATATCAACCGGATGGACATCGGGTGGAGGATCTTTGGTAGGAAGTCCTATGTCAACCTCGGCACCAAGTGGAAGTAAAGTGATGGTATTAGGTGAAAATGGGGGTATGGCAACGCCTGCAATACCTCTCGGTGGCATACTCACCTTCAAGGCAGCAGCGGAGATAACATCCACAGCATACTATGAGGTATATGTGAGCTCAGTGGGCTTGGTGGCTTCCGGAATAGTAAAAATCGGTGAGTTCGCCCAGCAGACTGTTGACCTCAGCGCATACGCTGGACAAACGGGCAGCATAGTGATAAGAAAAGCTGATGGTGCATACCTGCTTATCGATGACATAGAAGTAGAAACTGATACGGAATGGCAGACAGTGGAGAATATAGAGGATACACATTATGCCATAATGGGACTTGAGCCAGAGACCAAGTATAATGTACAGGTACAGACAGTATTTGCCGATGGAACGAGCAAATGGAGCGACCAGGTGAAATTTACTACATTAGAGCGCTTTGCCCAGCCGTATGACCTTACGGCAAGCAGTGTGACATATAATAGCGCTGCTCTGTCATGGAAGGGTAATGATGATGTGCAGATGTATCTCATGCGCTACCGTGAGAACAATATGCCTCTCAATGAGAACTTCGATTCTTCTGACGAACTGCCAGCAGGATGGGAGGTAAATGGCTTAGGTTCTATTGAGAACAATGAAAATGCACCAAGCGGCACAGGAGTCTTACTGCTTACTAACGGCTGCTCTGTTATAACTAATGAGATACCTCTCGGCGGTACGCTCTCGTTTAAGACAATTGGCAATCTCGCATCTTATGCGGTAAGCGTTGAATTGGGAGGAGATCAGAAGATGTTGGTCTCTGGCTCAGCTCCAAGTGGTACGTTTGAGGAGAAGACGATAGACCTCAGCGCATACGCCGGACAGACGGGCAGACTCATATTTAGTTGCTCTAGCAACGTGAAGAAAGTCTTAGCAGCCAAAGCTGGCTCAGGTGCTGCGGATGCGGTAGTGTCTAGGGAACTGTATCTTGACGACATAGTGCTGAAGCTCGGTGATGATGCAGTGGTAGGAGACTGGATTAGCGTGGATGACGTCACCTCTCCTTACGCCCTCGGCGACCTTGGCCCAGAGAAGACCTACGAGGTACAGGTGAAGGCAGTGTATGGTGAGATAGAGACAAACTGGACCAATGGTTTGTTCTTCACTACATTAGACAGTTATGCCCAACCGTTTGATATGGAGGTAAGCAATTTGTCTTCCGACGGTGCTGTAGTATCATGGACAGGCAATGACAATGTGCAGCAGTTCAACCTGCGCTACCGTGAGAACAATGAGCTTCTCAATGAGAACTTCGATTCTTCTAACGAACTGCCAGCAGGATGGGAGGTAAACGGTGTTGCTGCCGTCAAGAGTTCCCTCAGTGATGCGCCAAGCGGCACAAACGCTCTGCAAGTTACTTCTGGATATGTTATGACTAATGAGATACCTCTCGGCGGTACGCTCTCGTTTAAGACAAGTGGCAATTACGCATTATCTTATGTGGTAAGCGTTGAATTGGGAGGAGAGCAGAAAATGTTGGTCTCTGACTTAGCTCCAGATGGTACGTTTGAGGAGAAGACTGTTGACCTCAGCGCATACGCCGGACAGACGGGCAGACTCATATTTAGTTGCAAAAGCAACTTAGAAGCCAAAGCAACAAAAGTTATCTCAGCTACTGATGCACTATTACCTGTAATCGAACCCGGTGTGTATTATGACGACATAGTGCTGAAGCTCGGTGATGACGCAGTGGTAGGAGACTGGATCAGCGTGGATGACGTCACCTCTCCTTACGCCCTCGGCGACCTTGACCCGGAGAAGACCTACGAGGTACAGGTAAAGGCAGTGTATGATGAGCAGGAGACCGACTGGACCAAGGGCATTTTCTTCACTACCTTGCTGGCAACGGGTATCACAGACTATCACTTCGCAACCCCAGCCAAGAATGTAGATGCATGGTATGACCTTAGCGGCAGAAAGCTGAATGCACGTCCTGCAAAGGCTGGTATGTATATCTACCGTGGCAAGAAGATTATGGTAGAAAGATAAGAACAGAAGTCAGGGAGCAGAGACTCTTTGACAAGATACAGAAGAAAGCGGTGTCGCCTCCATAGGGAGGGCGGCACCGCTTCTTTTTAGGCCGGAATTGATGGAACCCGCTGCTATAAATTTTGCGATATGATAAATGTCAAGGAATAGGACATTTTCGTCATTTGGCCTTTTCAATTTTGTCAACGAAAAAATGCAAACCAGGAGAAAAAGCGGCACGGAAAACGAGGAAAAGACGCCTTTTTCGCTCTTCTCAACCACTTCTTCTCGTGAAAGCATAGCTTTTACCATGTAAAGTGATAGCTTTCACACCGAGAAACGATAGCTTTTACACCCTGAAAGCATAGCTTTTACGACGCAAAAGCTATGCTTTCTCTATGCTTTTTTATAAGCTGTTACTGATTATCAGCGAGTTACAAACTCGCGTAGAATGAGCTGTACGCGGCTGGAGGAAAAGTTTTTCAGAATATCGCAAGGAAAAGGGGGGTAAGAGCATACTCGAAATAGGACATTTTCGTCATTTGCCTTCGGACAGAAAAGGGAGGGAAGGGTGCTTTTTGTCGCATTTTATGATACTTGTCGCATGTTTTTTTGTTGTTTTATTGCAAAATATTATACAGGTATGGATGTTTTGACTAACTTTGCAGTGGTAATAAAGAAAAGGAACAAATAAAAATTATAGAACAATGAAAAAGATTTTAGTAATGGTGGCAGCAGCCATGATGACAGCCACAAGCGTATTTGCTCAGGACGAGCAACCAAGACATGAGATAGGAGTGAGTTACGGAGCCGGAATATCACTGATAGGTGACGGAATAGGCAATGGCCTGACAAATGGCATCTTTGATGCCATGAACGGTCGTAAGTGGGAAAACTCCAGAGAGCTGGGCACGGTGGCTGTGGAGTATTTCTGTCACCTTAACAACCCGAGGCTGGCGGTGGGTGGCGTTGTCACCTATGCTCGTATGGGCGAGGACGTGATATATGAGGGAGAGAAAGAGGGAGAGCGCACGCGTAATTATATGTCTGTCATGCCGGCAATGAAATATTACTGGGTAAACAAGAAGCACTTTGGTTTCTACAGCAAGGCCGCCGCAGGCTTTATGTATGCGTATGCGAAATCAGACAACATCAGGAAAGGAACGACCGATAAGGAGAACCGTTTCAACTTCATGTTCCAGGCATCGCTCATAGGACTGGAGGGCGGCTCTACGCACATCCGCGGATTCTTTGAGGCAGGTGTGGGCGAGCAGGGCATAATACTCGCAGGCGCGCGCTACAGGTTCTGAGCAGATGGCATATAACGACAGCAGGGAGACATACCCAAGGGAAAGCGGTGTGTCTCCCTGTTTTTGCTTGCAGAAAGGAGATAACATGAAAAAATAATGCCAATAACTTGCAAAAACAGTTTAATTTGTGTAATTTTGCGTGTGGACGGGAAGGAAGAGTACCGCCAAGGCTAAACAATATAGAAAATCAGAGAAACTAAATAACAGAGATTATGTCAAAGAACAAGAACAACGCTAAGCGTAAGGCTTATGCAGAGAAGAAAGAGCAGGAGGGACGTAAGGTTATCAACTGGATATTCGGCATACTCGTGGCGTTGGGTGCTCTCTATGCTATCTATACCATCGCTATTCAACAGTAATAACCATGCATCCCGTCGCCTATTCACCGCAAGGGGGCACAGGGAAAGAGAATATGGAGATAGAACGTAAATTCCTTGTGAAACGAGACGGCGCCTTTCACAAGTATGTTACCTCGTCATCACACATAGCACAGGGCTATATGGATGTCAAGGGTGCAACGGTGCGCATCAGGCTGAGGGACGACAAGGCATACCTCACCATCAAGGGACCGTCTGCCAACGGTATCTCACGTTATGAGTTTGAGCGCGAGATACCATTGGATGATGCCCGCGAGATGCTGAAGCTGTGCCGGGGCGGACTGGTGGAGAAGACCAGGCACCTGGTGCCGGTGGGCAACCATACGTATGAGGTGGATGAGTTTCACGGTGCTAATGACGGACTGCTGTTCTGCGAGGTAGAGCTGGGCAGCGAGGACGAGGAGTTTGAAAAGCCAGACTGGCTCGGACCGGAGGTGACAGGCAACCGCCATTTCTATAACAAGGGACTGCTGACAGACCCTTATCCGAACTGGAAGACGCAGTTACCGGAGGAATACAGATAGACCACAGATAGACCACAAAAGACTATAACTGACATTATAAAGACAGGCAACGAGTATATCGTTGCCTGTCTTTATTGTGTTTATTGTTAATAAAAATTAAACGCGATGGGAAAAATAGTAAAACAAGCATTACTATTTAATGAATTATACTAACTTTGCACACCGAAACAAAAAATGTGCAAAGAAAAGGAAAAGATAAAAAGACAAAAGGATGACTAAGAAACTATTATTTTGTGTTGCGCTTCTGAGCGCAGTATCTGGTACGGCTTTGGCAGGTGGTATCTTGACAAATACCAATCAGAACGTAGCTTTCCTGCGTAACCCGGCGCGTGACGGTGCCATAGGTATCGACGGAACATACAGTAACCCTGCAGGTGTGGCTTTCATGGATGAGGGCACTCATCTCTCTATCAACTGGCAGGCTGCATGGCAGACACGTACTATTGAAACCACAAACCCGGTGTTCACTATGTCTAAGGACTTCAACGGCCAGCCACAGCACTATGAGGGCAAGGCCTCTGCACCGTTCGTCCCTTCAGTACAGGCTGCATACAACAAGGGTAAGTGGTCACTGCAGTTTAACTTCTCTGTAACCGGAGGCGGCGGCAAGTGTGAGTTCAGCAACGGACTGGGCTCTTTCGAGGGCGCTGTGGGACAGATAGCTGCAGGACTGAAGCAGTTCGGAGGTGAATTACAGAGACAAGGTTATCCGTTCCCTGACGCTATGCTGACAAGGGGGTACGACTGTAACAGTTACATGCAGGGAAAGCAGTATTACTTTGGCTTCACTATGGGTGCGGCATATAAGGTTACAGATAATTTCTCTGTATATGGCGGTATCCGTGTGCTCTATGGTTCTGCCACATATAAGGCAAAGATTGACAATATCAAGGTTATCACCTCTGCTACTCCAGAAGGAGTGGACTTCGGACAATACTATGACCAGCTTAAGCCTTATATCAATGGCGCGGCACAGAATTATGAGGCAGCAATAGCGGCATACGCGCGTGCAGGTCAGGAGATACCGGCAAATATTATAAACAGCTACACCTCTGTAAGAAAGCTCCAGGCAGTTGAGTCTTATCGTGAGGGCGTAAACCTTCAGTCTGACCAGAGCGGTGTAGGCTTTGCTCCTATCCTTGGTGCTGACTTGAAGCTTGACAAGTTTAACTTCGCTGTGAAGTATGAGTTCCGCACAAAGATGTCTATGGAGAACAAGTCAACTGTGCAGGAGGCTCACGCCATCGATGCAGTGAACGTGTTCCGTGACGGTACGTCTATCCGCGAGGACCAGCCATCACTGCTCGCCTTCGGTGTGCAATATACTCCTGTGAAGTGCGTGCGCATAAATGCAGGCTACCATCACTTCTATGACAAGGCTGCGAAGAAGACCTATTGCAAGATGAACGAGGCTGGTGTATCGACACGCTATGATAATAAGAATGACATGCTTGCCAACGGTACCAACGAGTATCTCGGCGGTGCAGAGTGGGACATCACCAAGAAGCTCACTGCCAGTGCCGGTTTCCAGATAACACGTTATGGCAACACTGATGAGTATATCAACGATATCTCGTTCGTGGTTGACTCATGGAGCTATGGCCTGGGTGTAAAGTATCAGGTGACAGACAAAATTGCAGTCAACGCTGCATACTGCAAGACTTGCTATGATGACTATACCACTGCGGTTGACGCAAACGGCGTGCAGAACTCATTTACACGCTCAAACCGTGTGGGTGCCATCGGTGTAGATATAAAGTTCTAAGAAACATTGTTTAGTTAATAATACTCCTATATTAATTATGCCCCTTGTAATGAGCGTTCATTACAAGGGGCATTTCTTTATCTGTCAAAGACAGAGGTCTATTGAGCCATAATCTTTGCTGTCTGCTTCTGACCGTTGGTCAGTGTATCTTTCATCACATATATCTCAGAGGTCTTGAGTGTGGTTACCTGCTTGCCGTCAAGGGTGAAGAACTCACGCTTCAGTATGTCTGCCTCCTCGTTCACCGGACGTATGCACTTTATGGCGTCGGCCTTGCCTGTGACAGCTACGCCGAGAATCTGTGTGAAGGTGTGGTTGTCGGCGTCGGTCACTGTCATCTCTATAGAGCCAAGCTCTGCATCGCTACCAGCGGTGATGGTTATGATGCTGTCTGTTATCTCAGCAGAGAAGTTGCCGCTCTTTGAGCTGATGCTGTATGCAGGGCTCTTGGTGAAGCCGCGGAACTCAGGTGCGGTGTTGAATGTCACTGATGTGCCGGGAGCTAACATAACGTATGGATGAGCCATGAAGTCAAGGTAGTGCTCCAAACGTGTGTAGTCGTCGCTCATCACCTCGTTGTTGTCTGCATTGTCAGGGTTTGAGCCTGTCAGCTCCTCATACCAGTTTGGCATACCGTCCTGGTCAGTGTCGAAGTCGGCAGCGCGGCTCTCCTCAGGCCATATCTCAAAGCCGGTGTATTCACTTGTCTTAATATCGTCCTCATTGTCTATCTCACCCTTGATGTCAGAGCGGCTGCCCACGTAGGTGTATGTTCCGTCAACGGTCTCGCGAACCACGCGTACGTGCTGGTCGTCGCGCATAGGACGTATGGCACCTGCCGTAGATGTTACAATCTTAAACGCCTCCTTGGCAGTGTGAATAGTAGCGTATGAAGGGAAGAAAGGCTCATTGACAAAGGTCTTGTAGCCCAGTCCGTCAGTGCGGGTGTTAGGGTCTATTACCTCAGAGGTCTTCAGCGTATAGCGGTATGTATCGTTCTGGGCATCGGTAGTGAGAGTGTGGTCCTTGTTCTCGCGGATATTGCCTGAGATGTAGGCTTGCCATACACCATTGTGGTTAGGCAGCTCATAGTCCTGAGAGAAGAGAATCTTCAGCTGGGTGTCAGCGCCCATCTTGTAGTAGTTGTTCACGAAGTTCACTGCATGGCAGCCACCGTCGGTGGTACGCTTGTACCAGTTGTAACATACGTTGTTGAAGATGTCCATCTGACCTATAGGCATGTTGTTGCCGTCCATGCCGCCACCCATAGACCAGTTACGGCCCTCACAGTTCACGAGCAGGTTATGGCTGTATGTGCCCACGTTGCCGTCAATGGTGGCAGCATAGCCGTGGTTGGTGCCGGCAGGGTAGTTCTTATGGTCGGCAATACCCAGTGCCTCGGCAATCATAGAGTATTGGAAGGTAAGGTTCTTCGCACCGCGTGAAGAGAAGGTCTCGTCTGTTCCCCATGCCATTGTGGTGTGGTCGATGATGGTGTTGTCGGCACCGGCAGCACCCATGGCGTTGCCTGTATCGCCGTATCCGCGCTTAGCCCTGAGGAACTGAACGACGCTCTCTGAGCCGATGTTGAGGTTTGAATGCTTCAGACAGATGCCCTTGCCCGGTGCTGTCTGTGCAGCGATGGTGACATAAGGCTTTGCAAACTCTGCCTCAAAGTCCATGACGATAAGTCCGCTGACATCGAATACGATGGTACGTGGACCTTCCATGTCTGCAAGACCATAAATCAGGGAACCGGGGGTATGGTCGTTGCTGAGGTTGGTAACGTGATATACCACACCGTCGCGACCGCCCTGTGCGAAGCGTCCGTAGCCTTCTGCCCCAGGGAAAGCCAGTCGGCGAGGACGGAAGCTCCATGTGTCGCCTTCGTATATAGTGTTGTTTGCGTCAACCTCGTCCACGCGCCAGTAGTATGTGTTGTGTGTGGAAAGCTTATCTGTGGTGAAGGTAGGACTGGTGGTCTCACCTGCAAACTGAAGGTCATCAGCTGATGTGCCGATGTGTATGCGATGCTTCACGGCAAGAGCGGCGGCTGTCCATGAGAGAGTGGCCGTACCGTCGTCGTTGCAGGCGTAGTGGAGCTCTTGATGCTCAGGGGTAGGGTCTGAGGCAGCGGTAAGAGGATTAGGACGGTCAAACACCAGTGCGTCAATAAACAGCGATGTAGTGTTGTATCCTTGTGTATAGTCAAAGTTCGTGTCAGGAGTGGTGAGATATGTGATAGTCACCGGCGTGTCTTCCTTTGCGGTGAACGTAATGTATGACTGTCCGCTCGTGGTAGGAGTCTGCGCACGGTTAGTCTGTTCCACGTCTTTAAGCGCAAGTACGCCGTCAACATATACGCTGAGCTTAGGTCCCTGATATCCTGACGGGTTGTTGTGATATGCCAGCAGGGAGTGTACGCCAGCCTTCAAACCGCTCACGGTGAGTGTAATGCCCACTTCGCCGCTCTGAATCTGCGGTGTGTTGTTGCTTGCGTCAAGACCATATACTCCCATACCGTCTGCCACGAGTTTAGAGTATTTGTTTACACCGTCTTTCCACCATTCACCTTTCAGTGTGCGGTCGGTCTGTGTGCCATAGACTGACGCGGCGACGGTGATGCCGTCCACGGTTGTCTCGGTCTGCTTAGCTGTGGGTACTACATAACCCGTAAAACCGTCCTCTGTCTTGTTCTGACCGTTGTTAAAGTCAATCTTCTGCGCGCCGACCTGCATGGCACAGGCAGCGAGAAGACATGACATTAGGATTTTCTTTTGTTTCATATAGATTGATTTATAGTTTTATCCTTTAGATAAGATTTGTAGTTGTATCCTTTGGATTGATTTATAGTTGTAACTTTTTACGTAAACGCCAACACCTTTGGCGCAGCCAAAGTTACTAAAAAAATAAGATACGACCAAACGAATGATTTGGAATTACGACAATATTACACAAAATTCCCCGTCAGGTATGCTCCTGTTGTGCAATAATACTTAAAAAATTGGGCTTTTCTTGCACATGTCAGGAAATAAGCGTAACTTTGAATGAATAAGGTGTAATGATTATGAAGAAACTGACTATAGTAAAAGTGGGCGGTGCCGTTGTGGAAGACGCAGCACAGCTCTCTGCATTGATTGAGAATTTCTCTGCCATAGACGGCGCAAAGTTGTTGGTGCACGGTGGTGGCCGTCGCGCTACAAAGGTAGCTGCTGCGCTGGGCATAGAGACAAAGATGGTGGGTGGCCGCCGTATCACCGACGCTGATATGCTCTCTGTCGTTACGATGGTGTATGGCGGACTGGTAAACAAGAACATCGTAGCACAGTTACAGGCTGCCGGACAGAATGCCATGGGCCTCACTGGTGCCGACATGAACGTGATACGCTCTAAGCGCAGGGCACCCAAGAAGGTGCGCATGGACGACGGTACGGAGCAGGAGGTGGACTTCGGTTTCGTGGGCGACCCTGTGAAGGCTGACGGTGCCGCTCTGAGTCATCTGATAGAGGCAGGCGTGATACCTGTCATAGCACCGCTGACACACGACGGCGAGGGCAACATACTCAATACCAACGCCGACACTATGGCGTCAACAGTGGCTGTGGCGCTGGCATCGCTCTATGACGTGACGCTCATATATTCTTTCGAGAAGAAGGGTGTGCTGATGAATCCTGACGACGACGACAGCGTGATACCTGTCATCAACAGGCAGAGCTATGAGCAGTATGTAAATGACGGTGTGATATCGGGAGGCATGATGCCGAAGATAGAGAACGCCCTGCAGGCCGTGGACAAGGGCGTGAAGCGTGTCGTGATAACCCTCGCCACACAGATAGACGGCGAGCACGGGACAGCCATTGTTAATGCATAATTAATAATTAACCCCCTTTCCCCATATCTCATGCTCCCTCCCTCACAGGGAGGGGTGGGGTGGGTCTCTAACTCATAACTAATTGGACATAGTCCACACCATATTACCACTCAAGAATGAGATGTACCGCCTGGCGCTGAGGATAACGCTCAACAGTCAGGAGGCAGAGGACGTAGTGCAAGATGTGGTGATAAGGTTGTGGCAGATGCGTGAGCGCCTTGACGGCATAGACAGTATAGAGGCGTATGCCCTGCGTATGACGCGTAACTTGGCGCTGGACCGCAGTCGAATGAGGGTAAACCAGACGGAGTCACTGGAGGACATCACTCCGCCTGCCGTCAACACGCATGACGAACTGGAGGCCGACGAGCGCATCGACATCGTGAGACAACTGATGCAGCAGTTGCCGGAGAAGCAGCGTACATGTATGCACCTGCGTGACTTTGACGGCCACACCTACCGTGAGATAGCTGACATAACAGGACTCAGCGAGGAACAGGTGAAGGTAAGCATACACCGTGCGCGTCAGTTTATCAAGGTGCGCCTGCAGGCAGACAACGGTATGGTGTAATCCTTCAGCCCTTCTCAAATCCCAAAGAAACAATATATGAATATCATAAAGACAGACAGACCATTATTCCTGGCTCCCATGGAGGATGTCACCGACATAGGTTTCCGTCGGTTGTGCAAGCGCTTCGGTGCTGCCATGGTGTACAGCGAGTTTGTGGCTGCCGAGGCATTGGTAAGAAATGTGAAAGACACGGTGCGCAAGCTCACCATCAGTGATGACGAGCGTCCTGTGGGAATACAGATATACGGTCGTACGGTGGATGCCGTTGTTGAGGCCGCGCGCATCGTTGAGGCAGAGGCATCGCCTGACGTTATAGACCTAAACTTCGGCTGCCCCGTGAAGAAAGTGGCAGGCAAGGGCGCCGGCGCCGGCATGCTGCGTAACATACCGCTGATGCTTGAGATGACCGAGGCAGTGGCTAAAGCCGTTGCCACTCCCGTGACGGTAAAGACACGTCTGGGATGGGACGCCGGCAACTTCGTGTTTGGCGACACACTGTCAGAGGAGTACACACCCGTAGGTGGATGGCAGGGACGCGACCTTGCAGAGCGCCTGCAGGAGTGTGGCGCTCAGGCATTGACCATACACGGGCGCACTCGCTCACAGATGTACACCGGCGACGCCGACTGGACACTGATAGGCGGTGTAAAGCGCAATCCGCGCGTAACCATCCCCGTAATAGGTAATGGCGACATAAAGAGCATAGAGGAGGCCGACGAGGCGTTTCAGCAATACGGCGTTGACGCGGTGATGATAGGCCGCGCCACCTTTGGTCAGCCGTGGATATTCTCGCGCGAGGCAACACAGAGCCTTACCCCTGCTGAGAAGATAGACATACTCATAGAGTTGCTCAACATAAACATCGACCTCATAGGCGATGAGCGCAAGGCCATACTTCACACAAGAAGACACCTGGCGGCCACTCCCATATTCAAGGGAATACCCGACTTCAGGCCTACGCGCATACGTATGCTGCGCGCCGACACGGCAAAAGAGTTAGTGCTTATACTTAATGAGATAAAGGATACTCTCGGGACCCATATTAAATAAGAGGTCAAGAACAGAGAGGCCCGGTATGAATCCGTTGCGTCTCTGGAAGGTCTGATAGTATTCCTCGGTATCACAGTGGCTGTAGTCTTTACAGTCACTGTTTTTTTTATGGTTACGAAGGTAGTCGCTGATGCCGGTGAGGTCTCTCATCTTCTCTGTTATGGCGTTGTTGTAGTCAATGAGGAAGTCCCATTGCCTCTCATAGAACGGACGGATGTCATCAGCGTAATAGTCAAAGAACGGCGACTGCCCGTAGGCTGAGCACAGAGCCTGCCAGTGCAGATGTCGCCAGTTGCCGTGGTCGCTTATGCGCACGTCTTTCGTCAGCATACCGTTGGCAGCGGTCACCGGCACGGTCAGCTTCTGCGTACCCGATGCGGTGGCTATGAGGCAGTGGTTGCGTGTGGTCTGTTTTACATATCGCTCCCCGCCGTCTATCGTTATGTCGTCAGCGTGGTGCAGCAGGTCGGCATACCACTCCACTGGTCCGAAGTATGTGGTGTGAAGAGTCATCAGCGTAGTTACTCCTTATCAGAACATCTGGCTCACGCGGCGTATGCCGCTTACGAGCTGGTCTATCTCCTCCTTGGTGTTATATAGTGCGAGCGATGCCCTCACGGTGCCCTGTATGCCCAGGCGGTGCATCAGCGGTTCGGCGCAGTGGTGACCAGTGCGCACTGCTATGCCGAGGCGGTCGAGCAGTGTGCCGAGGTCCAGGTGGTGTATGTCGCCCACGAGGAACGAGATTACGGCATCCCTGCGCTCAGCCTCCATCGGACCGAATATGCGCATACCCGGTATGGTCTGCATCTGCTCCAGCGCATAGCGTGTCAGCTCGCGCTCATGAGCCTCTATGTTGTCCATGCCTACGGCCTCCATGTAGTCTATGGCGCGCGCCAGTCCGTGGGTTGCCACATAGTCAGGCGTGCCTGCCTCAAACTTAAATGGCAGGTCTGCCCATGTGGTGTGTTCAAACGTCACAGTGCCTATCATCTCGCCGCCGCCTTGATATGGTGGCATCTCCTCAAGAAACTTCTCCTTGCCGTAGAGCACGCCGATACCCGTAGGACCATACATCTTGTGACCGGAGAAGGCGAAGAAGTCGCAGTCCAGCTCCTGTACGTCTATGCTCATGTGTGGTGTGCTCTGTGCACCGTCCACCAGGCACGGCACTCCGTGGCTGTGGGCTGTCTCTATTATCTGTTTTACGGGGTTTACGGTGCCCAGCACGTTGCTCACGTGTGCCACGCTCACCAGTCGTGTGCGGTCAGAGAAGAGCTTCTCGTATGCCTCAAGGTCGAGTATGCCGTCATCGCTCATAGGTATCACCTTCACCACAATGCCCTTGCGCTGTGCCTGCAGCTGCCACGGCACTATGTTGGAGTGGTGCTCCATGGTTGAGATGATGACCTCGTCGCCCTCCTTTATGTAAGCCTCAGTGAAGCTTGATGCCACGAGGTTCATGGACTCCGTGGTGCCGCGTGTGAACACTATCTCCCTTGTGCTTGCGGCATTGATAAACGAGCGTACACGCTCACGCGCTGCCTCATGCAGGTCGGTGGCCTGCTGCGACAGGTAGTGTACGCCACGGTGTACGTTGGCGTTCACGTTGAGGTATTCTTCGCGCATGGCGTCGAGCACACAGAGAGGTTTCTGCGTGGTGGCGCCGTTGTCAAGATACACCAGCGGGTATTTGTCATATATCTTCCTTGACAGGATGGGGAAATCCTTGCGTATGCGTGTTGTGTCCATTGTCTTCAGGTGGGTTCTGTAAATTCCCACAGGTTTAATTTGTCAACTATATGTATATCGTTATTTTCTTTTCGGCGGCGTTGTAGTGCTTAGCCACTGCAAAGTTACAAAAGAAAACTCATATATCGGAAAAAACACCGCAAAAACGTTATTTATTTTTCAAAAAACAGGGTGGTGTGCAATATGCGAAAGAGATGTGAACAGATGTTAAAACGGCGGGTTCCCAGCATCGTTTTGTCCGCTACCAGCAGTGAAGTGATAGCTTCTATATAACAAAAGCATAGCTTTCACGGTGTGAAAGCTATCGTTTTACACCCAGAAAGCTATGCTTTGACATCAAAAAAAGACTCTTTTTGAGTCTTTTCTTCGTATATCCTTGTATATTTTTCCTTGCGTTTTTATGAAGATTTTTAGCAATACGCTGACTGACAGGATGTTGATATAAAACGCAACAAACTCCGAATTTTGGCGTATTTGGAGCCAAACCGGAGTTTGCTGAGTAATATCGCAAGGAAACGGGGTTAAAACCCCAGTGTGCAATTTCTGTCAGTATCACTTGCAAATCCTGCAGGTGCCGCAACGCTCCTCTTTGCTGAGGCGCTTGTCCACGAGTATGTGCAGGCGGTCGCGGAAGGCGGTCCAGTGCATCTCGTCTATCACCTGGGAGATAAACGCATTCTTGAGCAGCGTGCGTGCCACCTCTACCGGTATGCCCCTCTGCTGCATATAGAAGACTGCCGCATCGTCCATCACGCCTACGGTGGAGCCGTGTGCGCACTTCACGTCGTCGGCGTATATCTCGAGCATAGGCTGGGTGTACATACGAGCATCGTTGTTTGCCACCATGTTGTTGTTTGTCTCCTGCGAAGAGGTCTGCTGCGCACCCTCACGCACCATTATCTTACCAGCGAAGGCACATACTGCCTCATCGTCGAGAACGTATTTATACAGCTCGCCCGACTGGCACTGTGGCACCTGGTGGTCAATGAGCGTGTTGTTGTCCACATGCTGCTGGCGGTCAGCTATCACCGCACCGTTGAGCTTTACCTCCGCACCTTTGCCTTGCAGATATACGTCTATGCCGTTACGCGTTATGCCGTTGGAAATCGTTATGTTGTTATGGCGCACCGACGCATCGCGACCTGCCTTTAC
>JAEEGH010010256.1_pt1 | contig 21570 bp, 13 predicted proteins | sample 9134181 | NCBI WGS metagenome assembly JAEEGH01 (sample SAMN16246544, study PRJNA631951) | gut metagenome | biome: gut microbiome; feature: rumen; material: DP-attached | host: Bos | place: Iran: Karaj | collected 2018-10
ATTGGCAATATCTTTCATGTTAGGCAAAATGAATCCTCACTTATGTTAAATACTGTTTATAAACTTATGGTAAACGTTTTCTTAATGAAAAACAACCAAAAAATTGCTGATATTATTATTGAAAATTGCTATTTACATGCAATTGCGGACATTATAGAATTCATTTCAGGGTAAACGTTTACCTTAAGAAATAAACGGGGATACAAATTGCAGAATATTTTAAGGCTGCAGCGCTAGAAATAGCTGAATATATGAGAAGGAAAACGTTAACTTTGCACACTGAACAAAGGAGGTAAAAATGGGGAGAAAAGTTGGTGCGGGTAAAAAATGCGGTGCCCGTAGTCTGGCAGCCATACTATCTGCAGGAATGCTTATGTCGCAGATGTCTATCGGAGCCATGGCAACTGATCCGGGGGATATCATCATCCTGGAGGAGACTGAGAATGATGCAGAAGACACAGATGTATCTGTAACAGAATCAGAAGAAGGCAATGAGGAATCACAAGATGAGTCAGATGCTCAGTCAGCTGCAGAAGTATCTGCGGAACCTGTAACTGAGGCGACTTCTGAAGATCAGGAAGATTCTAAAGAGCTTGTGATATACATTACTGATGAAGCTACAGAAAAATCATCTGAAATATCCATTGAGGACGAAGATGGCAGTACAGAGGAAGATGTATTAAAGGATGCACCTTCAGATATTTTTGACGGAGAGCTTTCTGAAAACGGCGGAACCATTTCCAATGAGTACTTTAAAGTCACTGTTGGAAAGCACGGACAGATCTCAACTCTTAAACTGGTGGGGGATGAGTTTGATACAAACTATGTGATGAATGAGAGCAATACTCCATCACAGAATACATCGGGACATGAGTGGCTTGGAGAGCTGATGCTGGCCACCAGAAGCGATGACAGCTCTGACTATAGGGATGAGAGAACCGCCAACTCAGCGGATATCCGAAGGATCTATGTGGATCAGGATAAAAAGAAGATTACGGTGGTTTACGACCCTTCACTTGATGAGAGCGTTTCATCCAAAGAGATAAGTGACCTTTTTATAGTTGAAACCTACATTCTTACAGAGGACAAACTCAAGTGGGAGATCAGCCTTAAGAATGTTACAGGGGGCGATATCACAGTTGGAGATCTGGGACTTCCTCTTCCTTTCAATGAATTCTGGACCAGAGGAGATCAGATTTACGAGACAAGATCCGTTGACCACAGCTTTGTTGGACAGAATGGCTCATATATATATGTAACAAGACCCAGCGGTCAGGGAAGATTTCTTTTAATGACACCTGATCAGAGCACTGATGCAGGATTTGAGTATCAGGACCACTGGCGCACCAATGAGCGTGAGAGCTATGAGCATGCATGGTGCCAGGATCAGTCGGGATGGCAGAATGGCCTGAATGTCTTTTACATCCATTCTGACAACATCAAAAAGACTAATCGCGGATATCTGCCAAATACAAGCCTTAAGCTCTTAAGCGGTGAAGAGAAGACATATGCATTTGACTTCAGCGCAGTACCCAATATGGAGTCCCTGGGCTCAGCTCTTTACAATGAAGGAATCATTGATGCTGTTGCAGTTCCCGGTATGACCTTTGCCAGGAACATGCCTGCCAAAATGTATCTTCACACAACCATTGACCCGGAAGACATATCCATAGACATACAGTGTCCCGACGAGCTTGGCCTTTTTGACGGACACGGCAATACAGTAAGTTCATCCCTTCCTCATCAGGGTGATGCCACAATGACCTATGAAAAGACGGTGGAAAAAGATGGTGAGCAGTATCACGTATACGACCTTAAGTTTTACGACCTTGGTCATCACAATGTTACTTTAAGCTGGAATGACAAAAAGACTACCTTCCAGTTCTATATCATGGATGACATAGATGGCGCTTTAGAGACACATTCCACCTTCATGGTTGATAAGACTCAGCTTGATCTTCCTGGACAGACCGGAGATAAAGTCTTTGATGACTGGATGATGGATCAGAAGACCACAAGAAACAATGTTGAACGTGATTATTTCAACATGAGCTATTGGGGCTGGGGAGATGACTGGGGACTTACCCACGGAACCTTCCTTGCAGAAAAAAATGTGTATCAGCCCAAGGCATCAGAAGTAGCTGCACTGGATGAATACTTAGACAAAGCCATCTGGAACGGCCTGATGCAGGAACACCACAACGACTACCTGGTACATGACTTTTTGATGAATGAACCCAATTCATCACCTACCTACAGAGGATATGCATATCCTCACATCTATAATACATATTTCATGATGTACAAGATAGCCAGCAAGTATCCTGATCTTGTGGACTATAAGGAAACACCTGATACATATCTTTTAAGAGCTTATAACATTTTAAATGCACTTTATAACGGAAAAGGTGTTGCCTACAACTGGGGCACCGGAGTAATGGGAGAGAGTACAACTCCTGCAATTATTGACGCACTAAGAGCAGAAGGCTTCGAAGATAAGGCCCGTAGCGTTGAAGCTCTCATGGATGAAAAATATAACAGCTTTAAACGTCAGCAGTATCCTTATGGTTCTGAGTATTCCTACGACAATACAGGTGAGGAAGCGGTATATGTACTGGCAAAGATGCAGCTTGAAGCCGGAAAAGACACAAGCAATGCAGAAAGAATGATGTCAGCCATAGACTTAAAGACCAGAGCCTGCAGAGGAACACAGCCTGTATGGTACGAATACAGCGTGCCTGTAACCAACTGCGGTGAGAACTGGTGGCAGTTCCAGTATTCCATGTCACTTGTGGGCTACTGTATGGATGACTACATCCGCTATCAGAACAACGGACTTACCCAGGAAGAAAAAGCGAAGGCTCAAAGACTAAGCTATGCAGCAAAACTTGGAAATCTCACATGTATCAATTCCGGACAGATCGATGCAGATCCCGAAAATATCGGTGCAGCGGCATGGACCTACCAGGCTGAGATGGGTAACCTTGGCGGACAGGGCACCGGCGGCGGTAAGCTCCATAACGGATGGAGACAGATGACCGGCGAAGCTGACCTGGGACTTTTCGGAGCAGTACAGATCCTTTCATCTGATGTGGCAGAAGATCCTATTTTCGGACTCTTCGGATATGGCTGTGAAGTATATGAGGATAACGGCTACTATGTGGTTACACCTCTGGATGGTCTTTATACCAAGCTGAATCTCATAAATGAAGAACTTTATCTTGAACTTGAAAGAGATCAGTATACAGCAGCTAAGATAAGCAATCAGAAAAACAGTCTGGAATTTACAATTAAGAACCTTGAAAAGACGCAGCATACTTCAGAAGTAACTCTCTATGGGCTTAAAGAAGGTGCTTACACACTTCTTGTTGATGGAGAAGCACAGTGCGGATTTAATGTATTATCTTCTGATAGTGAAGTCACAGTACCTGTAAATCTTTCAGGTGATGAACTTTCGGATGTTACCATAACTGAAGGCGCATTTGACGGAAGCATTGTTGTGGATGCAGGAGAAGATATCACAGTTGATCTTTATGATGAAGTTAAGCTTAATGGAAAAATTTCAGACAGCAGCGACGCTGCCAATAAGCTCTCCGGAATCTGGACAGTTACAAGGGAGCCTGAAAACGGAAAAGCTACAATAGCAACTCCTGAAAATCTCAGCACCTATGTTACATTTAGCGGCGCCGGTGTATATGAGTTCACACTGACAGCGAATTCTCTGGAATCTGACAGCGTTATCGTGACTGTAACCGACGACAATAAGCTTCCTGAGCTGGTAGCAGAGTACACCTTTGACAATATAAACGGCAATAAGATCATAAATGAAGTTGAAGGCGGAAAAAATGCTGAGACCGTTGGAAACTTTACCACTGCTACAGGTAAGGATGGCACTCAGGGCTTTAGCATAAGCGGAAGTAATTCAAACGGCTACGTAAGACTTGATGAGAGCCTGTTTAAGAGACTTAAAGAGAGCACAGTAAGCGCTGACATAAAGCTTAATGCTTCTAACGGTAACGGAGCAAGGGTATTTAGTTTTGACGACAATGCCGGTAAAGAAGTCTATGTTTCTTTTGAAAACGGAAACGAGCTGGTACTGTCAGTAAACAAAGAAAAATATAATAGCGGCGTAGCTATTGCCAAAGATTTCTTTAAGAATGTTGCCCTTACCCTTGATGGACAAAATGCAGTTCTTTATGTGGACGGCTATGAGAAAATCAACGTTCCATGCAGTCTGTCACTGAGTAGTCTTAAGGCAAACCAGTCTGATTATCTGGGAAGAGGAACAAACCAGACTGATCCGTATTTTAACGGTATCATTGATAACTTCAGAGTTTACTCTGTGGCATTTGATTCAGATAAAGCACTGGAACTATTTGGCACAGGAGAGGAAGTTGTGATCACTTCCGCAATAGCAGCTGATGTGGTGACACCTGTTGGTAAGATGCCCAAACTTCCTGCTATGGTTCAGGTTCTTTATTCCAACGGTATCTATGAAAAGGCTGAGGTAGTATGGGATGAAATTGATCCTGACAGCTACAGCAAAGCAGGCGTATTTACTGTAAACGGCGTGGTAAAGGGATATGACATTACTGCATCCGTGACAGTAATGGTTGTAAACGGAAGTCTTGTTAATCTGGCTGAAAATGCAGTTCCTTCAGCTATTTATGAAAACAGAAATGACCTTGGAGGATGCCCGACACTCAATGACGGCTATGAACCATCCTCCAGCAGAGACACAAGCCATGGAACCTGGCATAACTGGGGCGGCAACAACGGCGCACAGGCATGGGTTCAGTATACCTGGGAGCAGGAGCAGATCCTGACAGGATCGGATGCATATTACTTCAGGGACGGAAACGGCAACTTCAATCCGGCATCTGTAAGCTATATGTACCTGGATTCAGACAAAACTACCTGGAAGAGCTTTACCGGAGTCGAGGGTCTTGGAGTTGAACTTAACAAGTTTAATAAAACTACTTTTGATCCTGTTAAGACAACAGCCATAAGGATGATCCTTAATCCTCAGAATCTTGGAAGCGGAGTTATTGAGTGGAGAGTATACGGATACGGCGATGCTCTTTCAGCTGCAAAGCAGTCCTTAAAGGATGACATCAAGGCATTTAAGCTGGTAAAGAAAACTCATGTGACACAAGGATTTGAAACTCTTACAGAAGCAATCGCAGCTGCAGAGGAAATGCTTAATAAGGAAGATGCAAGTGATGAAGACCTTAAGGCAGCAGATGAAGCAATGGCGAAGGCTTTTGCAGAGCTAAAGATTGAGGATGATAATCTTTCATTTGTTGCACAGCTGTCAGCATCTTATACATCCAGCTGGGAGTCACTTCCTGCAGTAAATGACGGAAATCTGCCTGTGGATTCCTACAATAGCAGATATGGACACTGGGGGACCTGGGGCAATACATCATCAAGCGAGAGTCTTACATATCTGTGGCCTGTAGAAGTTACATTCAACACTTCAAACATGTATCTGTGGTATGACGGCTCAGAAATTGACAATGGTGGAATCAATTATCCTTCGCAGATCACCTATGAGATCCTTGATGAAGAAGGAAACTTTACAAAGATTTCCACAGTTGATGCAGATGGACTTGTGGTTGATGACTTTACGGTTTCAGAATTTGACACGATTACAACCAGGGGAATCCGTGCAACCTTTAAAAAGATCGAGAACGGTTATACAGGAGTTGGCGTTCACGAGTGGCAGATTAAGAACATTGTTAAAGAGGAACCTGTCAAAGCAACCCTTATAAGCAAATACGGTTCATATTATCTTGTAACTGAGGATGGCACCAAACTTACCGGATTACAGAAAGTTGACGGTAACTACCGCTACTTTAAGGAAACAACCGGTGTCATGGTTGTGGGCAAGTATGTAACCATAGGCGATGATACCTACTATTTTGACAAAGACGGCATTATGGTAACGGGATTCATGACCAGCTGGGGAAGCACATATTACTTTGATGAAAATGGTATTCAGTATAAAGATGGAATATTCGATATTGAAGGCAACAAATACTATTTTAACTCAAAGGGAGCAATGGTAGCTTTAGTTTATGTGACTTTAGGCGAAAATACATACTTCTTTGACAAGGAAGGTCATATGGTAACAGGCTTTATGACCAGATGGGGAAATACATATTATTTCGATGAAAATGGTGCTCGGGTCATAGACGGTGTCCGAGAAGCAGATGGAGAAAAATACTACTTCAACCACAAAGGTCTGATGGTTACAAGCTCATTTGTGGATCTTGAGGACGGAAGACACTATTTTGACTCTGAAGGCCATATGGTAATAGGTCGTACCATTACCAAGTGGTTTACACAGTATACCTTCGATGAGAACGGAGTACTGATAAACTAATAAAAATATGAAGGGGCATTGGGCATGGAAAAAGTTATAAGGCCATTGAAACTTCAGCAGGTTAAAGTCACTGATCCTTTATTTGGGCATTATATCAGTAAAGTGAGTGAAGTCATGCTGGTTCATCAGTGGAAAGCTTTAAATGATGAACTTGAAGGAACAGATCCCACTGGGTGTATCAGGAATTTTAAAATTGCAGCCGGGATTGAAAAAGGAGAGCGCCGGGGAGTAGTTTTTCTGGATACCGATCTGTACAAATGGATAGAGTCAGCTTCCTACTGCATAGCAGCGGGACAGGGAACGGAATTCGAATCCAGGATCGATCAGGTGGTGGATATTCTGGAAAAAGCTCAGGATGAAGACGGTTATCTGAATACGTACTTTCAGATTGAAGAACCGCAAAAGAAATGGACTAACCTGGTTGAGGGACACGAATTATATACCTCGGGGCACATGATCGAGGCAGCAGTTGCATATGCGCTGGTTACGGATAAGAAGAAATTTCTTCAGATTGCAATTAAAAATGCTGATCTTATCTGTAAAGTTTTTGGAACGGGCAGGGACCAGATCCCCGGAGTTCCGGGACATGAAGAGATTGAGCTGGCACTTATCAAGCTGTATAAGTGGACCAAGGATGACAAGTACTTAAAACAGGCTGATTATTTTGTAAGGCAAAGGGGCACGGCACCTAATTATCTGCAGGGAGAAATCGATGGCAGAAATGGCCCGGAGTTCTTTCCTGAGTTCAGAAGTTATTCAATGAAATATGCACAGGCGGACAAACCGCCTGTGCAGCAATCAGAAGCTGAAGGGCATGCTGTAAGGGCCATGTATCTGTACAGCGCCATGTCAGACCTTGCCATAGAAGAGCAGGATAAGGAAATGGAAAAAGCCTGCGACAGGCTCTGGAGCAGCATGGTAGACAAAAGGATGTATATTACCGGGGGAATCGGCAGCAGCGGATTTTTGGAATGCTTTACCACAGACTATGATCTGCCTAACAGTACCAATTACTGCGAGACCTGTGCATCTGTGGGAATAATGATGTTTGGTCAGAGAATGGCAGCTCTTAAAAAGGATGCGTCCTACTATGACACTGTGGAAAGAGCACTGTACAATACGATCCTTGCAGCCATGAATCTTCAGGGGGACAGGTACTTTTATGTAAATCCATTGGAGATGGTGCCACAGTTTTGTACTGAACATACATACATGGATCATGTTAAGCCCATCAGACAAAAGTGGTTCAATGTGGCCTGTTGTCCACCGAATCTTGCAAGGACTCTGGCTTCTTTGCCGCAGTACATTTATTCCTGTGATGAGGACGGAATATACATAAACCAGTTTATTTCATCCAGGGCTGATGTGGACGATGTGGGACAGGAGGCAGTTATAGATCTTAAGTCTGATCTTTTGACAAAAGGAACTGTGGACATCGGGGTTACGTTTAAAAAAGACGCAGTTCTCAGAATAAGGATTCCCGCATATGCAAGGGATATGGAGATAATTCTTGACGGCGAAAAAGCAGCTTATGAGGTCCAAAATAATTACGCAAGGCTGTCTCTATCTGCCGGAAGTTACTGCATCAGACTTAAAACTGACATTCATCCGCAGTTTGTTGCTGCCAATCACAATGTTCGCGCAGATGTTGGAAAAGTAGCAGTTGTAAACGGTCCATTCGTATACTGCCTTGAGGAAGCGGACAACGGTAAGAACCTGGCGGATATATATGTGGATGCTGATGCCGGGCTGTGTAATACAGATCCCGGTAGCGAGTTTCCGGGAGAGGTGCCGCTTGTAGAGTATCAGGGCTACAGAGTGCAAAGCAAAGGCGTTATGGATGATTCCCTTTACGGGAAGGCAGAGTTTGAAAAAAAGCCTGTCAGGATCAGAGCTGTTCCTTATGCATTTTGGAATAACAGGGGAATCGGCGAGATGGAGGTATGGCAGAGAGTATCTCTGTAAAGAGCAAAGGTTGAATAATATTTTTTATTTATGAAGGAGGATTTCTAAGTATGCAAAAGAAAAAATTGTTGAGTATGGCATTATCTGTAATCACAACTACAGCAATGCTGGTAAGCGGCTGCGGGGCAAGCTCTGAAAGCTCACAGGGTGAAGCACAGGACACGACACAAAATACTGCAAGCGAAACTATAGCAGAGAGTGAGACACCTACTGCTTCCACTGAAAAGAACGGGGACAGGGTACACATTACATATGCTCAGTGGGGAAATGAAACTGAAACTGCCGCAACTCAGGCTGTTGCTGATAAGTTCAATCAGTCACAGGATGAGATCGAAGTAGAGGTTGTCAAGATAGACCATGATACTTATGTTACCAAGTTAAATGCCATGGCAACAGCAGGAGAACTTCCTGACACAGCTATCATGAGCGAAGCCGGTGTTCTTAAATTTGCTGAGAACGGTCTTCTGGCAGATATCAGCTCTATGTACGGAGAAGGAGATTCCAAGCCTTTGGATTCCATAACCTTCAAATATAAGGGAACACCCGTTGCGTATTCAGCAGCCAATGAAGTACTTAATCTGTGGTACAACATCGACCTTCTTGAGGAGGTCTGCTCCAAGCAAAACCTCGATGTGGCAGAGTTTACACCACCTGCCAGCGCAGACAAGGCCTGGGACTTTGATACATTCGTTAAAGTGGCTCAGACACTTACTCTTGATATCAACGGCAACAACGCATTAAGCCCTGATTTTGATCCCAACAATGTGGATGTATACGGATGCACAGTAAATACTCTTCCATGGCAGCTGGAGGTATGGGCAAAGAGTAATGGCGGCGGATACTATAACCAGGATGGTTCAGAGTGTACTATCAATGATCCTGCAACTGTAGAAGCTCTTCAGAAGATAGCAGACCTTTCTGATGTATATCACTGCGCACCTCCTGTAACAAGTGCAGCCAATGCTCTTGAATCCTCACTTGGATCAAAGAAGGTTGTTATGGCAACTGACGGAACCTGGAACGTTGGAACTTTCCTTGGACCATCTGCTGATTTCAGATATGGTGTAGGCGTTCTTCCTTATATGAAAGAGAAGGTTACAATCTGTACCGGTGGACCTAACGTAGTATTTGCAACAACCAAGCACCCTGAAGAGGCAATGACATGGCTTAAGTGGTATTACCAGGAGGAGAACAGCTGGTCCCTTATCGAAGCAGGAACATGGATGCCTATTCTTGATAAGTGGTATACAACTGATGAATTCACCAATAAATGGATCGATAATCCTAACTATCCTGAGCATGATATGTATAAGAGCGCAGTAGTGGATTATGCAAGAGAAAATTCCCAGTCTACAGCCTGGTACTATGTCAATGCAACCGATGAGTTCAATGCAACTCTTGATTCTGCATTCTCAGCTGTCTGGTCCGGAGATCAGTCAATGAAGGAAGCTATTGATGAGTATTATGATGAGTTAAATGAGATTTTCAGTACTAACAATTAACTTTTATCAGATACAGTGCTCTGCGAAGGCACAGTAATGCCTTCGCAGGCATTGATGTCAGGAAAGAGGGGTTATACAATGGATGTTGCGGGGATATTAAGTACAAGCGAGGCGAAGTGTATGAAAGATGCAAAGGGAAAGAGAAAAATACGTTCTTCTCAATCTAAATACAATAAGAAAGAGGAGCGATGTGCATACCTGTGCCTGATTCCGGCTTTTTTGGGAATCACCTTCATAAGCTATCTTCCCACCATCGCAGTGTTTGTGCTGAGTCTTTTTAGTTACAATGGTCTTTCCAAACCTGAATTTGTCGGACTGGACAATTTCATCAGGATCTTTACCAAGGATGTTTATTTTGTCAGCGCTGTGAAAGCTACACTTTTATATGCTTTTCTGGCAGTTATCGGTGCTGTACTATACTCACTAGTAATAGCACTGCTGCTTAATATGGATATCTTTGGAAGAACTATCTTTCGTTCAATTTTCTTTATACCGTATCTTCTTCCTGCCATTGGTGTATTCAAGGGATGGCAGTGGCTCTATGAGCAGAACTACGGACTTTTCAATTTCATTTTCAGAATGCTTGGGATTCCGCCACAGAGATTTTTGGACAGCCCCAAACAGGTTATTCCTTCTCTGGTTCTGATAGCCGTATGGGCCAGCGGAAACCTCATTGTCATATTCCTGGCAGGACTTCAGAATGTTCCCACAGTTTACAAGGAAGCTGCGCAGATAGATGGGGCTAATTCCTGGCAAAGATTTTGGAATATCACAATTCCGTGTATCAAGCCCATTATCTTTTATAATGTACTCACGGCGCTGATCACTCACTTGCAGGTTGTCAACCCTGCACTTGCTCTTACAAACGGTGGTCCGGCCAAGAAGTCCATGTTTTTATCCTATGTTATCTACATGTATGGATTTGAAAAAAATAAGCTTGGTTATGCAGCGGCTTTTTCGGTTATATTTTTTGCACTTGTAGGAATTTTTACAATAGTACTTTTTGTGACACAAAAAGACAGCATCTTCAGTGATGAAGCATAAGAAGGGAGGGAGCATATATGACAGGCAAAGAAAAAAGAAAGCTGGCCAACAGTACAGTGGCTACACTCATCGCATTGTTTTTTGCATTCCTGACAATCCTCCCAATATGGTGGATATTCAGATCATCACTTATGAGCGTGGCTCAGGTAAATGCGTATCCTCCGTCATTTATCCCCACTTCGTGGCTGTGGTCCAACTATACAAAAACTCTTGAAACCTTTGAGTACTGGAGATATTTTAAGAATACTTTTTCCATTATTATTCCTGCAGTAACATTTGGAGTAATCACAGCAATCTTTTGTGGATATGCCTTTGCAAGGCTGAGATTCAGAGGAAAAAACCTTATTTTCAAGATATGCGTAAGTACCATCCTGCTTCCGGGAATGGTTACACTTATACCGCTTTACATCGTATGGACCAAATTCTTTGGACTGGGTGATACCTATTGGCCCTTGATCCTTCCTTTTTTAACAGGAGGCGGATTCTTTAATATCTTCCTTATAAGGCAGTTCCTTATGACGATTCCAAGAGATCTTGACGAAGCGGCATCCATAGACGGCGCCAGCCGCATGAGAATTTTGTGGACAATCCTGGTTCCCGCCATCAAGCCTGCAGTGGTGGTGGTTGGAATGATGCTATTTATACAGATATGGAATGATATGCTTCAGCAGATAATCTATATCAACAGTATGAGCAAGTTTACCTTTGCCATTGCGCTAACCAATTTCACCGGATCTTTCGGAACCAACTGGCCCATGGCAATGGCGGCCACATTTATGACTATTTTACCGGGTATTGTTATTTATATCTTTGGTCAAAAGAGCTTTGTTGAAGGCATCGTACTTACCGGTATGAAGAATTAACTTTTTCAGACAATATCGTCACAATGTATTGGGGGAAAAATGAAATATTTAAATCGTTTCATGAAATGGTATCTGGGAGAAAACGATGTGGAAAAAGAGCCGCCGAAGGACGGCTTTTTCCGCATTATATATCTTGTTTCAAATTATCCGGGAAAGATGCTTATGGTTAATCTGGTATTTATCCTGACCTGCATACCTGTTATAACAATTCCGGCGGCCTGGACAGCCCTTTGCGCCTTCATGGGGAAAATGTATCTAAAGGGCTATGATTTTACACTGGAGGATTATTTTAAAGAATTTGTAAGCGGCCTTGTTAAAAAAATGATCCCCGGGATACTCTTGGGCGGAATGATCTTTTACGGGTATTATCTCATGAGCCTTTCAGGAAACTTTAAAAACATAGGCGACGATATGTCCTATATGATCATTATGGGCGCCGGCGCCGGGATATTCGGTATAGGCATTGTCCTTAGCCAGTGGGTGTCTGTTATGTGCGCTCACCTTGAGCTTGGAATCTCCGGAATTATCAGAAATGCAGCAATACTCCTTTTCCTTGAATGGAAGAGTAGCATTAAGCTCTTAATGACATCACTGTTGTATCTGTTTTTTATTCTTGCATTCCTGCCATATTCGATTGTTCTTCCTGTTATTATGGGAAGCTCGGTTTATTGCCTGATCTGCTGCAGCATAATATGCCCGGTAATAAAAAGGCGAATTATAGACCCATATGAGAATTTGAGATGAACCAAGGGGGCTGTGAAAAAATGATTTCTCATTTTTTCACAGCCCCCTTTTGATGCATTATGCGTTGTGCTCAGCGAGATACTCGTTAAGAGCATCTGTGATCTCTTCACTGTCGATGCCGTGTACAGCGCAGGCCTCTGTAAGAGACTCCATTGCTGATGCAGGGCAGTGGATGCAGCCCATGCCGCACTCCATAAGGAACTGTGCTGCAAGAGGGTGCTTGGTAATAATATCTCCCACAAGCATATCGGGAGTAATAAGATCCTTAACTTCTGACATATCTTTCTCCTCACTTTCTGTATCGTTTCCAAAGAATAAATCTTTTAAACTCATATTTTTATCCTCAAAAAGATTGTGCCAAATCATTTTAGCGCACACTAACTTCTCCCGCAAGTACTTTCTTATAATCTTCGTAATTCTTTTTGAGAAGCTCCGGTGTGTGGAGCTCATACGGACATTTTTTCTCACACTGCCTGCATTCGATGCAGGTTTCTATTTTCTTCATTTCCGCCTGCCATTCCTCGGAAAGCCAGCCCTGTGACGGGGCGCGGCGAAGGAGCAGGCTCATTCTCGCACAGGTGTTGATGGAGATGCCTTTGGGACAGGGCATGCAATAGCCGCAGCCACGGCAGAAGTCTCCGGTCAGCTCCGCCCGGTCCGCTTCGATCCGGGATCGGATCTGATCCGTCATTTCCGGCGGCTCGTCCATAAAGGACAGCCATTCGGACAGCTCGGTCTCTCTCTGGATCCCCCAGATGGGCAGCGCGTTGTCAAACTGCGCGATATAGGCAAAGGCGGCTTTTGCGTCCGTGATCAGGCCGCCCGCCAGCGCTTTCATGCAGACGAAGCCGATGCCTTTTTCGGCGCAGCTTCGCACCAGCTTTTCCTCCCTCTCTCCGGAAAGATAGCTGAACGGGAACTGCAGGGTTTCATAAAGCCCCGATTCCACGATCTCTTCCGCAATCCCGATCTTATGAGCCGTAATGCCGATGTGGCGGATGATGCCCTGGCGCTTCAAGTCCTGCATCAGCTCATACATCCCGGTCCCGTCTCCCGGACGGTAGCACTGATCCACACAGTGGAACTGATAGACGTCGATCACGTCCGTGCGGAGATTATGCAGCGACTCGTCTAGCTGCCGCTTCACAGCTTCCGGGTCCTTCCCCGTCGTCTTTGTGGCGATGAAGATCTTGCTCCTCACGTCATAGAGGGCATACCCGAGCTTTTCCTCGCTGTCCGAATAGGCCCTTGCCGTATCAAAATACGTCATCCCTCCCTGATACGCTTTTCTTAAGATCGCCGCCGCCGTCTCCATATCGCAGCGCTGCACCGGCAGAGCGCCGAACGCGTTCTGCGCAGTAACGATCCCCGTCTTCCCCAATGTTATTTTTTTCATGGCAACACCTCCCAAAAAATCCCTTTTGTTATCATAGCACCATTGCAGGGAATCAGAAAGTTTTTTTGATATGTCTCACAAGCCGGATTAAAGAAGGGATACCGCATGAGCTGGAGGAAGCAGCGGACATTGACGGCTGCGGCCGATACAAACGGTTCTTCAAAGTGATCCTTCTCTTTATGCGCAGGGCGGCGCAAGGTTTTTTTCGGCTTACGCCGAATGCCGCCTGCGTGGCGCGTAGGGAAGATAAATCTTCCCCATGCGATTATTGACACTTCCCGCTGGTTGTGTTAGTATACTGATTTGCATAGACATTTTATTTGTCGAGCAGCGTGTGGAGAAGTACCCAAGCTGGCCGAAGGGACACCCCTGGAAAGGGTGCAGGTCGTTAATAGCGGCGCGAGGGTTCAAATCCCTCCTTCTCCGCTCAAAAAAAGCGAGCTGATTTTCAGCCCGCTTTTTTTGTTAAATTTTTTACATAACCACTTCCACATTCACTTCTGCTTTGCCATCCTGCAGCGGGATGCAGTTGCCGGCGATCTCCTGGCCGTCGACGAGCATCTTCTTGACACCCTTCTGCGCGCCGCTTTCGTTCTTGACCGTGATGTTGTAGGTCGTGCCGCGGAAGTCGCGCTTTGCGGTGAAGCCCTTCAGCTCGGAGGGGATGCAGGGATCGACAACGAGGCCGTCGTAATCGGGGCGGATGCCCAGGATGTACTGGGAGACGTTGAGGAACGTCCATGCCGCGGTTCCGGTCAGCCAGGAGTTCTTGGCTTCACCGAAGTTCGGCGCATCCTTGCCGGCGATCATCTGGGAGTATACATAGGGCTCGGTCCTGTGGATCTCGGAGATGTCCTCGATGTAGGCGGGGCAGGTTCTGGTGTATACCTGCCATGCGCGGTTGCCGCGGCCCACAACGGTCTCCGCGATGGAGATCCAGGGGTTGTTGTGGCAGAAGATACCTGCGTTCTCTTTGTATCCGGGCGGATAGGAGCTGATCTCGCCGAGTTCTACGTGATATTTACGATACGGGGGCTGCAGGAGCACGATGCCGTATTTCGTATCGAGCATACGCTCTACGGATTCCATGGCGGCAAGGCACTTGCCTTCGCTCAGGCCGATCTCGGCCATGACACATAAGCCCTGGGGCTCGATGAAGATCTTGCCTTCGTCGCAGTCGTGGGAACCGATCTTGTTTCCATAGTGGTCATAAGCACGGATATACCATTCTCCGTCCCAGCCGGCGTGCTTGACCGCAGCGTCCATTTCCGCGATCGCGTCTTCCGCGGCTTTCGCTTCGTCATCAAGGCCTCTGTGCTTTAAGATCTGCACCCAGTCGCGGCCGTATTTGATGAACATACCGGCGATGAAGACCGATTCTGCGTTCGGGCCTTCCGAGGGACCGAAGGTCTGGAAGGATTCGCCGGGTTCGGTGGAGAAGCAGTTTAAGTTCAGGCAGTCGTTCCAGTCCGCGCGACCGATGAGCGGGAGATTGTGCGGTCCCTTATGGGTCACGGTGTAGTTGAAGGATCTGCGCAGATGCTCCATGAAGTCGGAGACATTGTTCGGATCGGAATCCCAGGGCGTCTTTTCGTCCAGGATCGTGTAATCGCCGGTTTCTTTGATATAGGCGGCTGCGCCGGCGATGAGCCATAACGGGTCGTCGTTGAAGCCGGAGCCGATATCGGAGTTTCCTTTCTTGGTCAGCGGCTGGTACTGATGATAAGCGCTGCCGTCCGGGAACTGGGTCGCTGCGATGTCAAGGATACGCTCTCTTGCGCGTTCGGGGATCAGATGGACAAAGCCGAAAAGATCCTGGCAGGAATCGCGGAAGCCCATGCCGCGGCCGATGCCGGATTCGTAATAGGAAGCCGAACGCGACATGTTGAACGTGACCATACACTGATACTGATGCCAGATATTGACCATCCGGTCGAGTTTTTCTTCAGAGGAGCTGACCGTGAAGTGGGAGAGGAGCTCATCCCAGTGCTTTTCAAGAGCCATGAACGCTTCGGTCACTTTTTCTTCGGTGTCATAGCGCTTGCGCATCTCGTCCGCTTTCTTAAAGTTCACCTTTCCGTCTTCGGGAGCGCCGATCCACTTGTCTTCCACAGGGTTCTCGATATATCCGAGAACAAAGATGAAAGCCTTGCGCTCGCCGGGAGCCAGAGTCACTTTGATGTGGTGGGAGCCGATCGGCCGCCAGCCGGAGGCTACGGAGTTCTTGGACTGGCCGTTTTTCACGACCTCGGGGCAGCTGTTCTCGCCATAGGCGCCGAGGAAGCTTTCCTGATCCGTGTCATAGCCTTCTACAGGAACGTTCACAACATATGTAGCAAAATGGTTTCTGCGCTCGCGGTACTCTGTCTTATGGAAGATCTCCTGGCCGTTGTCATGGATCTCCACTTCACCGGTGCTGTAATTCCGCTGGAAGTTCGTCATATCGTCCATGGCGTTCCAGAGGCAGAACTCAACATAGGAAAAGAGATCGACGGTCTTTTCGGAAGAACTTTCGTTTTTCAGCGAAACCTGGTTTACTTCGCAGGCGTCGCCGTAAGGGACAAAGGAAAGAACCGTAGCTTCGAGGGCGTTTTTCTTTCCCGTGATCCGTGTATAGCCGCAGCCGTGACGGCATTCATAGAAGTCAAGCTCGGTCTTTGTAGGCATCCAGCCCGGATTCCAGATCGTGTCGCCATCTTTAATGTAGTAATAATGTCCGTTGGAGTCCTGCGGTACATTATTATAACGATAGCGGGTGAGCCGCAGAAGCTTGGCATCCCTGTAAAAGCTGTAGCCGCCGCCGGTGTTGCTGATCAGGGAAAAGAAATCCTCGCTGCCCAGATAATTGATCCAGGGGAGGGGCGTCCGGGGTGATGTGATCACATATTCCCGGGCATTGTCATCAAAGTGGCCGAATTTCATGGGGGTTCCTCCTTTTTGTGATAAATTCGTTTGTAATATTTTTGTCACAATAACGTAAACGATTTAGTATAAAGCTAAGTATAAAGCCTATTTCCGTAAAAAACAAGGGCGAAAGGCTTAAGCATTGTGTACAAATTCAAAAAGCGAAAACTATATTTTTTGACGAAAAGGTAAAAAAGGCTTGCATTTTTTTTCGGGAGAGGGTAGAGTGTATTTGCGAAAACGTTTAAGGGCACAAACAGGGGAAAGAATGGTCTCGTTAAAGGATATAGCCGAAAAATGCGATGTATCAGTCGCCACAGTGAGCAAGGCGCTGAATGATCAGAAGGACATCGGGGCAGAGACCAAACGCCGGATCAGAACCGCCGCGGATGAGCTGGGATACTCACCAAACGCCGCAGCAAGGGCTTTAAAGACCGGACAGTCGTTCAACCTCGGAGTTCTCTTTCAGGACGACGCAGGGAGCGGTCTGACCCACGAATACTTCTCAGGCGTACTTAACGGGTTTAAGGAAGAAGCCGAAGCAATGGGTTACGATATCACTTTTATCAACACCCGTTTCGGAAAAAGAAAAGCTTCCTATACGGAACACTGCAGATCACGAAACTTTGACGGCGTCGTTGTCGTATGTGCACAGTGGACGGATCCTAAGGTTACGGAGCTTTTGAACGACTCGATCCCGAAAGTCACGATCGACTTTTCGCACCACAGATGCACGGCGATCAGTTCAAATAACGAAAAAGGTATTGAGGATCTTTTGCGTTTCGTGTATGATAGAGGACATCGTGCGATCGCCTACATCCACGGACAGGATTATTCCTATGTGACGAGGGACCGGCTGAAGAGCTTTTTCAGAACAGCGGAAGAGCTGAACCTGGAGATCCCGAAGGAGTACATCCGCGAGGCGAGATACCTGGAAGCCGAAGCTGCGATCGTTGAGACCAGAAAGCTTCTGGAACTGAAGAACCCGCCGACCTGCATTTTTTATCCGGACGACACGTCACTGATCGGCGGCGTGAACGCGATCCGCGAAAAGGGGCTGGAGGTTCCGAAAGACATTTCGGTGGTCGGGTACGACGGAACAAGGCTTTCGCAAACACTTTCGCCGAGGGTCTGCACGATCTGTCAGAACACCGACGGCATTGGCCGCGAGGCCGCGAGACGGCTGGTTCGTCTCATTGAACATCCGAAAACATCTCTCATTGAGAGAGTTGTTATAGAAGGGGCATTACTACCGGGAGATTCGGTAAGGAAGCTTTCTTCGAAAAAAGTAACCAAGTAACCAAAAAAAGGAGGAACAAGAAACATGAAAAAGAAAGTTGTCAGTGCAATTCTTTCTGCAGCAATGGCTGCCGGAATGCTTGCAGGCTGCGGCCAGTCGGCTCAGGTGCAGCAGGTCGCAGACGCGGTGCAGGAAGCAGCAGCGCAGGTAGAACAGGAAGCCACAGCTGCGGTATCCGAAGCTGTTGAAGAGGCAGCAGCGGAAGAGGTTGTCGAAGAGGCAGTTGAGGAAACCGTCGAAGAAGCCGTTACGGATGCGGTCGTAAGCGAAGGCTCCACCCTGAACATCTATTGCTGGAATGAAGAGTTCAAGAGCCGTATTACCGATCACTATCCGGGATACGAAGAAGTCGACGGAACTCACGGCAAGATCGGTGATGTAGATGTTGTTTGGAACATCACTCCTTCCGATGACAACGCATATCAGAACAACCTGGACGAGACTCTTCTGAAGCAGGCTGATGCAGCTGATGATGACAAGATCGACCTCTTCCTGGTGGAAGCTGACTACGCACTGAAGTATGTTGACACAGATTTCTGTATGGCAATGGAAGACCTGGGTATCACCTCTGATGATCTGGCAGAGCAGTATGATTACACCCAGAAGATCGTTACCGACAGCAACGGCAAGCTGAAAGGATCTTCCTGGCAGGCATGCTCCGCCGGTCTGATCTACAACCGTGAAGCTGCAAAAGAGATCATCGGCTCTGATGATCCGGCAGACGTACAGGCAGCAGTAGCTGATTGGTCGAAGTACAACGAGACCGCTAAGGCAGCAGCCGCTAAGGGCTACACAATGTGCTCCGTAAACGACACCTATCGTACATACAGCAACAACGTATCCGGCAAGTGGGTACAGGATGGCAAGATCGTTATCGATCCGAACATGGAGAACTGGGTAAAAGACTCCAAGGATCTTGTAGATGCCAAGGCTGAGAACACCTATGACCTCTGGGGCGATGACTGGGCAAAGGGCAAGACTCCTGATGGAAAGATCTTCTGCTACTTCGGACCCGCATGGTTCTTCAACTTCTGCCTTGATGCTGATGTAGACGGCACCATCGCCAATCAGGGCGGCTGGGGCTTCTGCGAAGGACCGCAGTCCTACTTCTGGGGCGGCACATGGATCTGCGCAGCAACCGGTACCGACAACCCGCTTCTCGTAAGCGACATCATCCTTACCATGACTGCTAATGATGACGTTCTGAAAGAGATCGCTACTGCTGACTCTGACTGCGTGAACTCCAAGGCTGTTCTTGCAGACCTTGCAGGCTCCGATGATGGTAACATCGCTCTTCTGGGCGGACAGAACCCCTATGCTGAACTGGCAGCAGGCGCTGAAGGCATCGACCTCTCCAACCTGTCCTCTTATGACCAGGGCTGCAACGAGGAATTCCAGGCCGCTATGAAGAACTACTTCGAAGGCAATGCTTCTTATGAAGATGCTCTTGCACAGTTCTACACAGGCGTTGAAGAGAAATATCCGGAACTCAGCCACTAATCATAACTTGAATAGTTAAAACCTTTGCCTGTCCGGCTTGGCCGGGCAGGCAAATTTTTCAAAAGGGGTATGGTTTATGAAAAAGAGTAACGTTGTAAGAGTAAATAAATGGGGTTATATCTTTCTTTTACCGTTCCTGATCGTCTATTCGGTGTTCCAGCTGGTTCCCCTGATCAGCACGGTGTATAACAGTTTCTTTGAAAACTATCGTTCCGGTCTGACACAGATCGGCCCCACCTTCATCGGTCTGGAGAACTATGCTTCGATCTTCGCTACCGGTGATCTTTGGAAATACTTCGGGAACACGATGATCATGTGGGTCCTCGGCTTTGTTCCCCAGATCCTGATCTCGCTCATTCTCGGAGCCTGGTTCTCGGATCCATCCTTACGGCTGAAAGGCCAGCGGTTCTTTAAGACCGTTATCTACATGCCGAATCTTATCATGGCGTCCGCTTTCGCCATGCTGTTCTTTACCTTATTCGCGACGACCGGCCCGATCAACTCCATCCTGACACAGACAGGAATCCTCAGCCAGCCGTACGACTTCATGAGTCACGTCGGCTCTGTCCGAGGTCTGGTCGCGGCTATGAACTGTCTGATGTGGTTCGGAAATACCACGATCCTGTTGATGGCCGGTATGATGGGTATCGACCCGTCGCTCTTTGAAGCCGCTTCCGTTGACGGAGCGACATCAACACAGACGTTCTTTAAGATAACGCTTCCGTTGCTGAAACCGATCCTGATCTACGTGATGGTCACATCCCTGATCGGTGGTCTGCAGATGTTCGACGTCCCGCAGATCCTGACAAACGGAACCGGCGATCCCATGCGAACGTCGATGACGCTGATCATGTATCTGAACAAGCACTTGTTCAGCAAGAACTATGGTATCGGCGGCGCGCTATCGGTATTCCTGTTCATTGTTACCGGTATTCTGAGCCTGCTTATCTTCCGGTTCTCGGACAACCGGAAAGCAATCAAGTAGAAAGGAGGAAGAGAATATGCCCGAATCGAAATCCAAAGGGTTGCCCGTCGGTGTCAGACGTGCCATCGCCTATATCGTTCTTATCATTATTTCCTTCTTCTGCCTGATCTGGTTCTATATTTTGCTGATCAACGCAACAAGAAGTAACGGGGAGTTAAGCGCCGGCTTTACGCCGATCCCCAGCACACACCTTATTGAAAACTGGAAGAACCTGCTTGCAGGAACGCTGCCGATCTTAAACGGCCTCCTGAACTCGATCATCATCGCAGGCGCATCCGCTGCATTATGCGTGTACTTCAGCACGATGACAGCTTATGCGATCCATGCTTACAACTTTAAGCTGAAGAAATTCTTCTTCACCTTTATCCTTGCGGTCATGATGATCCCGACACAGGTTACCGCCCTCGGTTTCCTGCAGTTGATCGACAAGATGAAGATGGACGACACGTTCTGGCCACTGATCCTGCCGGCCATTGCGGCGCCGATCACCTTCTTCTACATGAAGCAGTACATGGACTCCACCCTCAGCATCTCCCTGATCGAGGCGGCCCGTATCGACGGAGCCGGAGAGTTCAGAACCTTCAACACCATCGTACTTCCGCTGATGAAGCCGGCCATCGCCGTACAGGCCATCTTCTCCTTCGTAACCAGCTGGAACAATTACTTCACTCCGGCCCTGGTGCTCCACACCGATACGAAGAAGACCCTGCCGATCCTGATCGCTCAGCTTCGTGCAGCAGACTGGCTGAAGTTCGACATGGGGCAGGTGTATGTTATGATCGCCTTCTCCATCTTCCCGGTCATCATCGTGTACCTCATCATGAGCAAGTACATCGTTGCCGGTGTCGCGCTTGGTGGTGTCAAGGAATGATATTTGTTTTTCCGAAAGGACTGTCGCTTTTGCGGCGGTCCTTTTTTACGTCCGGACGGGCCTGCCGGGCATACACATCATCGACACGTCGACACGGGAAAACCCCCT
>JAEEGH010010257.1_pt1 | contig 21569 bp, 14 predicted proteins | sample 9134181 | NCBI WGS metagenome assembly JAEEGH01 (sample SAMN16246544, study PRJNA631951) | gut metagenome | biome: gut microbiome; feature: rumen; material: DP-attached | host: Bos | place: Iran: Karaj | collected 2018-10
AACGCCATGCTGAAGACGGCGATGTACAGGATGTTCATCCAATAAGTCCCCCCTGTGAACAGGAAGAGGCCCAAGGTAACGACGGTGAGCGCGCCGGCAATGACGACCGGACGGGCGCGGTTCCCGTGGAACACGCGGTCCGACAGCCAACCGGCGAGGAGATTGCCCACCACGCCGAATGCTTCGGAAATGCCGATGATCTGCGTCGCGCTTTCCAGCGAGAAGGTCTTCTGTTTCTGGAGGAACAGCACGCCCCAGTCACTCACCGCATGCTGGGTGATGTAGATGAATGCGCTGGAGATGGCGATGACCCAGATGCCGGGATGACGGAAAACCCACTTCTGGAGATCCTTCGTAGGCTTTTGGTCCAGGGTCCTGAGCGGTTCACCCGCAAGTTCCTGCACGGAAGGAAGGCCCTTGCTCTCGGGGGTGTCCGAAATGAACACCAGGGCGATGACGGTGCCGATGACGCCCGCCGCAGCCGCGGCGATGAACCCCCACTGCCAGCCGGCCCAGGCCACGATGAAGCCCGTCGCAATCATCGTGACGGCCTTTCCGAAGGAAGGGGTGGAACTGAAGATGCTGTACATCGTTCCCCGCTTGTTCAGCGGGAACCAGCGAGACAGGCTGATGGTGCCGGGAGGCGCGCCCATCGACTGGGCCCATCCGTTCACGCCCCACAGGAGGCCGAAACACACCAGCATCACGACGGAGCCGATGCCCAAAGGCCCATGCAGCAGCCCGAGGACGCCGAGCGTCACGTTGATGACGGCCGATACGCCGAGGCCCCAGGCCATGAAGCGGCGGATGTTGCAGTAGTCCGCGATAAAGCCGTTGGTGAACTTTCCCGCCGCATACACGAAATAGAAGATGGAGCCGATGATACCCAGTTCCGCAGCGGAGAGCACCCCGCCGTCGATGATCGGCTGCTTCACCACGCCGAGGGTCATCCGGCACACATAGTAGAAGATATAGGCCGTCGTGACACCCCAGAACGTCTTGGTCCTGAGCCGCTTGTATTCTTCATCCACCTCAGGGGCGGGAACCTTCTCCGGCGAAGGCTTGCTGATGCGGAAATAACTGAACAGCGACATACAGGGGCGAAGTTACAAATAATTTGCGATACATGCGCCGAGGTCGGTCCCCTGCGTGTACAGGACCGCCGTCCAGCCGGCCGCGGCGGCCCCGTCCACGTTCTTCTGGGAATCGTCCACGAACAGGATCTCCGCCGGCGGGAAGCCGATCTCGGCGGCCGCCGCCTCGAAGATCGCCCGTTCGGGCTTCATGAGTTTCATCCGGCAGGAAAGGAATTCCTTGCGGAACACCCGCTGCCAGTCCAGTCCGTTCTCCTCGTAGATCTCATGCATCCGGATGACGGATATCTCGTTGTTGTTGGAGAGCCCGTACACGGGATACTTCTCCGCAAGCCGATGCAGGAGCGGCACCTTCCGCGGGTCCATGCCGACCAGAAGGCCTCCCATCGCCCGGTCCACATCGGCGGCGGTGCATCCCGGCCGCGACTCCCGGAGGATTTCCGCGCGGAACTCGTCGGCCGTCATCTGTCCGGCCTCCAGTTCCCCGTAAATGCCCTTCTGGTGGTACAGGTCCAGCAGTTCCGTGATCTTCTCATAGCCGAGGATCTCCCGGAACGCCCGGACGCTGCTGTCATAGTCCAGGTCGATGAGGACGCCGCCCAGATCGAATACAACCGCCCTGACCATGCGCCGGTTACTTGTACAGTCCCTCGCGGGAGAGGAGGTGGTCCAGGTTCGCAAGGCCGTAGGCCGTCACGGCCTGGACGACGGCGGAGTGCTCCATGTAGGCGGGAATCAACTTGTCGTACAGGTCGTCCTCCGTGTGCCAGATATCCCGGTAGATGAAGTCATAGCCGAACACGTCACGCTCGCGGAAAGAGATGGCGGGGATGCCGTTCATCGCGAAATAGGCGTGGTCCGAGCCGCCGGCCCGCGTGGGACGCGGCTGCGGCTCCCCTTCCCGCCTGATCAGTTCGAACGGAATCTCGGGATTGTAGTCCTTCAAGGGTTCGGTGGCCTTCGCAAAGTCGTCGTACATCGCCGGCGGGACCATGAGGGACGTGGCCGCGAGCGGGCCGCCGTCGCGGTTGAAGTAGTTGGAAATCTTGTCCCACGGCACGGTCTTATGCTCCACGAAATACTTGGAGCCAAGCAGGCCATACTCCTCGCCGGTCCAGATGCAGAACATGATGGAACGCTTGGGCTTCGCGCCGGAGGCGGCGAGCAGGCGGGCCGCTTCCATCGTCACGCACACGCCCTGGCCGTCGTCGGTGGAGCCGGTGGCGATGTCATAGGCGTCCAGGTGGCTGCCCATCATCACGTATTCGTCCGGATACTTGGTCCCCTTGATGACGCCCAGGATGTTATGGTACTTCATCGGCCCGGGGAAGAAATGGTTGCGGATGTCGAACTCCAGTTGGAAGTCCTGCCGGTCCACGACCTTCTGCTTGATGATCTCGAACTGGTGCTCGTCCAGGAGGATGTCGCAGGCCTTGGGCAGGGTGTCCATCGTGAGTTCGAAGCACATGGCCCGGTTATAGAGGACCTGCATCGGAAGTTTCGCCGGGCGGATGAAGCCCAGGACGCCGGCATCGACCATCTGGCGGTACATGGGGATGGAAGCCTGCTCACCCTTGGCGAGTTGCGCGGCGCGGGTGGAATCCGCAGCCGGGCTCGCGTCGATGGCGAGGCCGCTCGTGGGACCGGTTTCCAGCAGCACCCAGGAGCCCTTGAGGGCGCCCTTGACACGCTCGAACTCCCGCTCGTTCTTGGGCTCCAGGTACACCCGGCCCTTCTGCGGGCCGCGGGTGCCGGCCGTGTAGGCGGGCGTGCCGAAATGCAGGGTCATGCCGTCCTCGGAGAGCATCCGGCCGAACCAGGGACCGCGGTCGAAGCCCACGTTGATGGTAATGGCTTCCTGGACCCGCACCTCCAGGCCCCAGGAGCGGAACTGCTCCGCGACCCAGTCCTCGGCATGGTTGAGCATGTGCGAGCCGACGATGCGGCCGCCGATGTTGCGGGCGATGTAGTCGGCATGTTCCATCGTCCGGTTGTCCGTCCGGCCCAGTTCCAGGACCGACTTCGTCACTTTGTCCTGCGCCTGCAGGGGCATCACGGCGAGAAGGACCGCCACGAGAAGAGTTGTGTGTTTCATTCGTTTTACTGTTTACTGTTTACAAAGATAGAAAAAAGAAGTACCTTTGTAAAGCACGCAATCAAAAAACCTGAAAACTATGGCGCTGAAATCGACCAAGGAAGTCCGGATGTACCTCCGTATCCGGAATCTCTGCGGACTGCTGGGCATCATCCTCCCCTGGATCGCCTTGTTCTCGGCCGGCATCAAGTTGGACAAGCCGGATGGATGGTGGTGGAGCATCTCGGCCACCTATTACCAAAGCGACGCCCTGGTCGGCGTCCTCGTCCCCGCCTGCATCGTGATGATGTCCTACATCGGCTATGACCTCAGGGACAACCTCATCACCACCGTCACCGGCCTTTTCGGACTGGGCATCGTCCTGTTCCCCTGCAAGGTCAGTTGGATTCCGGACGGCACCGCCGTGGGTTTCTTCCAACTCCCCATCGAATTCTCCCATATAATCCATACCGCCTGCGCCGCCCTGTTCTTCCTGTGCGCCGCCATCAACACACTCTGCCAGTTCACCAGGCACGGAGGGACGGAGATGACCCAGCGGAAGAAGATCCGCAATGTCATCTACCGCATCTGCGGCTGGGGCATGATCGGCCTGGAAGCCCTCCTCGTGGTCCTCAGCCTCCTGGGCGCACCCGGCTACTGGGTGATGATCCTGGAGATCCTGCTCCTGCATCTGTTCGGTTTCGCCTGGATCGTCAAGGGTGAATTCTTCCCCTTCCTCAACGACAAGGAAAACCCCTCCGCCGGCCCCTCCGCCAGGTCCCGCCAGATGCGCGTCGAAGTGAAAGAGTAGCGACTCGCCTCCGATACGAGTAACCCCGGCCTCGTCCTGAAGCCGGGGTTATCCGTGTATGGGCCGATGGAAACTAGTTCAGGTCGGCGCGGGCCATGGCGTCCTTGTAGTACTGCTGGTCCACGAAGACGTCTTCCTTGTAGGGGTTGATGTGGCGAGTCTTGGCCTGGTAGAGGATGTAACCGAGGGCGACGGCGTTCGTCACGAGGGCGAGGACGCTGATGACGAGCATCATCGTCGGGTTCGCGGCGACGGTGTCCACGACCGTGCCCACGGGCGCGGCGTCTCCGCCGGCGGCCACATAGAGTTGCTTGACGGTCTCCACCCCGTTCGGGTACTGCACGGGCAGGACGGCCCAGTCGAACCACTGGCGGCCATCCTTGAAGGTCTCCTGGAAGAGCGGGAACACCTGGGCGAACATGCACCAGATGGCCAGGGTGTTGGCGCGGTTCTGGATCCAGCCGCCGCGGTTCCACAGGAGGGCGGCCACGGTCGGGGCGAGGAGCAGGGCGATGCCGCAGTACCAACTGTGCGTAGGCAGGCAGTTGTAGGTGTAGGCGAAGTTCCAGATGTCATAGACGAGGATGTACACCCAGGTCATGTCGGCCCAGATCATGTCCTTCTTGTCCTTGGACGGGAACACGTTCCACCACGCGGTCATGCAGAAGATGTTCAGGATGCCGGCCACGCCGTTGAACACGTTGTGCCAGCCGCCGTACAGCCAGACGCCCTCGCTGGAGAGCCACCACTTGTGCCAGCCGTTGATGGCCGACTCGAAGTCGGACGCCACGGCGATGAGGATGTTGATGGCGACGATGATGAACGGGAAGGGCTTGAACCAGTGCCTGGCACCGATGCCCCACTTGTACTTGATCATCATGAAGCCGATGCAGCCGGTGAGGGCCGCATAGAGTTTGGCATAATGGAACCAGCCGTTCATGTAGATGTGCGTCTGGTTGTTCAGGGCCCATTCCGCCCCCGTCCGGACACCGATGGCGATGGCCACGAAGTACGCGGTGAGCGCGAGCGGGACGAGGAAGAACATGACACAGCCGCCGAGTTTCGTGCGGCGGGCGAATTCATTGAGGAGGATCAGGCCGAGAAGGACGACCAGCAGCATTCCCCACTGGGCGAACGCATGTTCGCCATAGACTTGGAAGAACATAATTCAGGATTTAGTTATAAAGTATAAATCATTCTGAGCGAAGTGAAAGACGCTGTCTCTCCCGCACCAGCGCCCAGACCAGCCAGGCGGCGGTGAGGACCAGGGACATCGGGACACCCACGGTAAGCATCTCCCGGAGCATCACGTTGCCGCCGCCCGCCTGTCCCAGGGCGGTGAAGAACGGGAAGCGCCACGTGAGTTCGCCATTGATGACGTGGTCGACGATGAGCATCAGGGTGCCGCCCCAGAGCATCTTCTCCAGGTCGGGAAGACGGTGCCGGAGGGCCGGGGCGTCCGGCGCGGCTATCGCCGCCGCGTGACGCTTGCGGTACGCGGTCGTAGCGACCGCCTGTACCAGGGGAACAATAAAACAAGCCATATCTTTAAGTTACTTCAATTTCCTTGATTTCCACCTCGTTCCCTTGCAGGAGCCAGGTGTTCATGCTGTTGCAGTGCGGGCACGTCCTTCCATACCGGACCGTTTCGTACTCCCTGCCGCAACCGTCGCAATGCGTTACCGCCGGGACGGTATTGACCTTGAGTTCGCAGCCCTTGAGCAAAGGCTCCCGGTCCGCCGCCCAGCGCCAGCAGTCGGCAAGCAGTCCGGGAACGACCGTGGACACTTCGCCGATGTTCATCACCACGGCGGAAACGTGCTCCACGGCATTCTCGAGGGCTGCCTTTTTGACGTCCCGGATGATGTAGAATACGATGCCCAGTTCGTGCATTATTTCTTTTTGAACAGTATTTTCCCCGTCCGCTTGAGCATATACGGGAGAATGCCGGAGAACTTGTCCTCGGAGGTGCGCATCACCGATGCCTCGGGATGGACCCGGTGCAGATGGATGGCGTCGAAGCCGCACTTCGTGGTGCAGACGCCGCAGCCGATGCACTTGTTCGGGTCCACGACGGAGGCGCCGCATCCCAGGCAGCGGGCGGTTTCCTTCCGCACCTGCTCCTCGGAGAGCGTGCCATGGTACTCGTGGAACAGATCCTCGCGCGCGACAGTGCCTTCCACCTGGCGGGAACCGTTGTCATAGGATTCCACGACGATGTCGCCCTTGTCCAGTTCGATGAAATCGCGCCGGTTACGGCCGATGGTCATGTGTCCGTGCTGCACGAAGCGGTGCAGGGACTCCGCGGCTTCCTTGCCGGCGGCGATGGCGTCGATGGCGAACTTCGGGCCGGTGAACACGTCGCCGCCCACGAAGATGTCCGGTTCCGCCGTCTGGTAGGTGAGTTTGTCGGCCACGGGGTACACACCGCGGAAGAACTCCACCTTCGTATCCTTCAGCAGGTCCTTCAGGACTACGGTCTGCCCGATGGCGAAGATGACCTGGTCGGCCTCGAGAGTAATGAGTTCAGTCTCGTCATAGGTCGGGGCGAACCGTTTGTTCCCGTCAAAGACGGATGTACAGCGCTTGAACACGATGCCGGTAACCTTGTCCGTCCCGAGGACCTCCTTCGGGCCCCAGCCGGGGTTGATCACGACGCTGTCCTCACGGGCCTCACGGCGCTCTTCCGGCGAGGCGGGCATGATATCCTCGGTCTCCAGCGAGAGCATCGTCACCTCCGACGCCCCGCTGCGCTTCGCCACGCGGGCCGCGTCGATGGCGACGTTGCCGCCGCCCACGACAACCACCTTGCCGGACACCGGAACCTTACCGGTATTGGCCTCATGGAGGAAGTCGATGGCCGTGGTCGTGCCGGGCAGCGTCTCTCCCGGAATCCCGGGCAGTTTACCGCCCTGACAGCCGATGGCCACGTAGAAACCTTTGTATCCTTCTTCGCGGAGACCGGCGATGGTCACGTCCTTCCCCACCTCCACGCCGCACCGGATGTCCACGCCGATTTCCTTCATGATGTCAATCTCGGCCTGGATAACGTCCTTCTCCAACTTGTAGGAAGGGATGCCGTAACGGAGCATGCCGCCGGGCTCGGGATTGCGCTCGAACACCGTCGGCTTGTAGCCCATGGTCGCGAGGTAGTAGGCGCAACTCAGGCCGGCCGGGCCGCCGCCGATGACGGCGATCTTCTCCTCCCAGCGGTCCTGTACGTTCGAGCAGATGTTCACCTCCGGGACGAAGCGGTGCTCCGCCTGCAGGTCCTGCTCGGCGATGAACTTCTTCACCGCGTCGATGGCGATGGGCTGGTCGATGGTGCCGCGGGTGCAGGCATCCTCACAGCGGCGGTTGCAGACACGGCCGCACACGGCCGGGAACGGATTCTCCCGCTTGATGAGTTCCAGCGCCTCCCGGTACTTGCCTTCCGCGGCTTTCTTCAGGTAGCCCTGGACGGCGATGTGCGCCGGGCAGGCGGTCTTGCAGGGCGAGGTGCCGGTAGGATAGCAGTTGATGCGGTTCTTGTCGCGATAGTCCTCGGTCCACTTGTGTTCGCCCCACTTGGCCGCATCGGGCAGTTCCTGCCGGGGATAATCGATGGCCCCGTGCGAAGTGCACAGTTTCTGGCCCAGTCTCACTGCGCCGGCGGGGCAGTATTCCACGCAGCGGCCGCAGGCGACACAGTTCTTCGGGTCCACCTCGGCCACATAGGCGCTGCGGGACATGTTGGGCGTATTGAACAGTTGGGACGTGCGGAGCGCATTGCAGATCTTCACGTTGCAGTTGCAGATGGCGAAGATTTTCCCTTCACCGTCGATGTTGGTCACCTGGTGCACGAATCCGTGGTCCTCGGCCTTCCGGAGAATGGCCATCGCCTCGTCGTAGGTGATATAGTGGCCGCGGCCCGTCTCAGCCAGGTATTCGGCCATGTCGCCCACGCCGATGCACCAGTCGCGGTAATCGTCGGCGCAGCCTTCGTCCAGTTTCTTCCGGCCGTACCGGCACGAACAGATACCCACGGCGAGATGCCCCTCATAGCGCTTGAGCCAGTAGGAAATGTGCTCGATGTCCACGGACTCGTTCTCCATCGAAATCGCCTTCTCCACCGGAATGACGTGCATGCCGATACCGGAGCCGCCCAGGGGTACCATCGGCGTGATCTTCTCCAGCGGGAGGAACGTCATCCGCTCGAAGAACATCGCCAGTTCCGGATGCTTGTCCATGAGTTCCACGTTCATATTCGTGTACTCGGCCGATCCGGGAACGAACATCGGCACCCAGTAAATGCGGTCCTGACGGTCGAAGCCCGTCCCGGGAACGGGTCCGTCCTTCGTGTACTTGTCCCCGTAATCGTACTCCAGCATCCCGAAATACGCCAACTTGTCCAGCAGGTCGTCGAAGGACTTGTCGTCCGGGGTGTAGTGTTTCTCCGCATTCATCTGATGCAGTTTCGCATAGGTGTGGTGCTCGCGCACCCGGAAGAAATTGCCGGGCAGCATGTCCAGCAGGAGGTCCAGGGACGCTTCGCGGGTCACGGGATCCATCTCGTCCTCGAAGATGCACGCGAGGCCCCAGTACTCGGGGGCGTCGGTGTCCATCTTGATCTTTCCGGGGATGCGGTCCGTGACGTGGCGGACGAATTTCAGGAGTTTGGGATTGGGATTCTTATCCCCTTTGTGCTTGGGGATAAACTTCTGGGACATCTCAGGCATAAGTCTAGGCTTTTATTGTTGTTTCCAGGATTTCACTTCGGCAAGCAGCCAGTCGGCGAAGTCGTCGAGCCCCTCGCCCGTTTTGGCGCAGATGGGGATGATGCGGGCCTTGGGATTGCGCATGCGGACATATTCGCGGCACTTGTCCAGGTCGAAGTCGAAGTAAGGCAAGACATCGACCTTATTGACCAGAACCAGGTCGCAGACGGAGAACATCAGCGGATATTTCAGCGGCTTGTCGTCCCCTTCCGGGACGGAGAGGATCATCGCGTTGCGCACGGCGCCGGTGTCGAACTCGGCCGGGCAGACGAGGTTGCCGACGTTCTCCAGGATGACGAGGTCCACCTCCGCGAGGGCCACGTTGTCAAGCCCCTGGCGCGTCATTTCGGCATCCAGGTGGCACATGCCGCCGGTGTGGAGTTGGATGGTGGGGATGCCCGTGGCCTGCTTGATCTTGACGGCGTCCACGTCACTGTCGATGTCCGCCTCCATCACGGCCACGCGCACCTTGTCCTTGATGCGCTGCAGCGTGCCGATGAGCGTGGTGGTCTTCCCCGCGCCGGGCGAGGACATCAGATTCAGGAGGTAAACCCCTTTGCTTTTCAGTTCTTTTCTGAGTTTGGCGGCGTCTTCGTCGTTGTCCGCGAAGACACTCTTCTTGATCTCGATGATTTTTACATCATCCATGGCGGTCCAGGTTATCGTTTCGTGTCTGTGGTTCAGTATGCGAATATACGAATAAAACCGCGACTATGCAAAAACCGCTTCCCCGTCACCGCCTCCCCGTCATTCCCGGCAGGACCGGGAATCTCCTACGGCTGGACGAGCACCCGCTTCCCGGTATAACGGACCGTCATCGGCGAGCGGCCTGGGACGCAGACCCTGAAATCGCGCTCCTGCAGCATACCCGGGTAGGAACCCTGCCGAGGGCCGATGGTCAGGCTGCCCGAAGCGTCATCCCAGAACAACTCGATGGTCGTGTACTCCCCTTTCTCGTACTCGTAACCGTCACCGGCATCTTCGTACAGCGTGAAGTGCCCGTCGGCACCGGGATAGACGGCGAGTTCCAGGTGGTCCCAGGGCTTTTCCGAGGTGTACTGGACATCGGGGCCGAAAGGAAGGATGGAGCCGGCCTTCACGAAAACGGGAATCTCCGCGATGGTATAATCACGCGCATATTCCTGACCGCCCCGGACCTTTTCCCCGGTATGGAAGTCATACCAGTCGGTCCCGGCGGGGAGGTAGGTCGTGAATGAGGCCGCGGATGCGCCCGTGAGGGCCGCGTGGCCGTCGGTCAGGACCGGCTCGGTGACCGGATGGACCAGGATGGAAGGTCCGAACAGATACTCGTCACTGAGGGCGAGGGCCTTGCGGTCTTTCGCGAAGTCCATCACCAGCGGGCGCATGATCAGCGCATCTTCCAGGACGGTCGCGCCGGCGAGGGAGTAGATGTAAGGCATCAGTCTGTAGCGGAGCCTGATGGCGTTCAACTGCTCGTCGAAGGCCCATTCTCCCGGCGCCCCGAAGCGGTAAACCTCGGTCGTGAGCGGCCCGGAAGTATGGTTCCGCATCACCGGCACGAAAACGCTCCACTGCATCCAGCGCACCTGGAGTTCCTTCAGGGCGACATTGTCCGTACCGCCCTCATAGAACCAGTTGAAGAAACCGCCGATGTCGGTGTTCCAGTAGGGAATGCCGCAGATCGTGTAGTCCAGGCCGGAGGGAATCTGGGCACGGAGCACTTCCCAGCGGGACTGGACGTCGCCGCTCCAACTGAAGGTGGCATAGCGCTGGATGCCGAAGGAGGCGCTGCGCGTCATCTGCACGGCCCGTTTCGGATAGCCCTTCGCCCGGTAGTTGCTGTAAATGCCCATGTTGGTGACCAGCGGGAAGGCGTTCCGCACGCTCCGCCAGGTGCCGTCCGCCGTACGGTAGTCGTCATCCTCCTTCGTCGGGTCGAAGTGGTCCGGCTCGGTGGAATCGCTCCAGAGGGCGTCCACGCCCTGGTCCACCAGGCCTTCCAGGTACTTCCAGTAGATTTCCCGGGCCTGGGCGTTGAACGGGTCATAGATCTTCACCCCGCCCGTCATCGGCCAGGTCTTGAAGGGAAGGAGAGCGTCGATGGCCTCCAGTTCCTGGAACTGCGGGGTCTGGGGTCCGAAGTCCGGCCAGATGGAGATGGCGAGGTGCGCGTGGCTGTTGTGGACGTTGGCGATCATCGTATCGGCCCGGTTGTACAGCGGATTGTCGAACCGCATCGAATTCCAGTTCTCGTTCTCGCCCCAGTACTGCCAGTCCTGGACGATGCAGTCCAGCGGAATGCCCATTTCCCGGTGCGTCCGGAGCGCCTCGCACAGTTCCTCAGTGCTATGATACCGCTCGCGGCACTGCCAGTAGCCATGGACCCAGAGCGGGAACATCGTCGCCTTGCCGCCGAGCCGGTGCTCCAGGGCGACCAACTTGTCGATGCTGCCCCCGTCATACAGGAAATACAGGTCCGTGCAATCCCCCACTTCGCTGGTCATCACGGTCTTCTCCCCGGGGATGTCCTCGAAATCGCTCATGCCTGGATTGTCCCAGTACACGCCGTAGCCCTTCTCCGAACAGAAGAAGGGAATGTAGATATGCATGTTCTCGTTCCAGAGATGGACTTTCTTGCCGCGGAGGCTCAGATCCGGGTCCTGCCGCTGGCCCAGGCCGTACAGGAACTCATCGGCCTCCGGCAGCCACGTCTGGCTCACCTTGAACCGTCCGGCGTCCGGATCGTCGGCCGGACGCGGCTCGAAAGCCGTTCCAGTCTCCTGCAGCAGCACCGCCCCGCTCTCCGCATCCCGGAACAGGACGTCCCCGGAATTCTTGTCGATGGTGACGGTCATCTTCTCCGTCGTCAGCGTGACGGCATCGACGTTCTCATACCTTTTAACACGCACCTTCTCCGGCTCCAGCACCACGGAATAACTCTTCTTCTGCGAAGCGCCCACCCCTCCGAGCGGATACTTCACCACCCGCACGATATCAGGCGCATAGACGGTGACTTCACAGGTGATTTGATCGGTCTCAACGGTCTCACGGACCACCTTCGGCCCCGCACATGCCGCCAGCAGCAGCACCGCGGAAATCAGGGACAGGCACTTTTTCATATCGGAAAGGGATTGGTCTTTCAAAGATAAGGAATAATCCTGTACTTTCCTGGTTTTGGCTGACTCTTCAGTGAAATCTTCTTCGCCGAATCATAGCAGCCAGGCAGTGCAGCGGACAAAAGCAAGAAGCCACCCCATAAATGCGGCGCAAAGATACGGGTTTCAGCGGAAGAAGAAATAGACTATCTTTGCAATTAAATCACAGATGATGACCAGAACCTTTTTCCGTTGCCTGGCGGTGCTTTTTCTCGCCGCCGCCTGTTCACCGAAACATACGCAGGACCTGCGTGAAAGGACGGTGACTCTGTCCTGTGTCCAGCCCGCCTTCCTCAAGCCAGGTGACAAGATCGCCCTCCTGTCGCCGTCGTACCATACTCCGATGGAAAATGTGGAGGCTGCGGCAGCGGTACTCCGTGGCTGGGGTTTCGAACCGGTCATCGGTGCCCATGTCGGGGAGGTGTACCGGGGGAAATACGCCGGCAAACCGAAAGAACGCGTCTCAGACCTCGAATGGGCCCTCAGGGACCCGTCCATCAAGGCCATCCTGTGCAACCGGGGTGGGTACGGCACGATCCGGCTGGTGGATATGCTGCCGCAGAAGGAACTGTCGGCCCATCCCAAATGGCTCGTCGGCTACAGCGACATCACCACCCTGCTCGAAATGGAGACGCGCGCCGGCGTGATGGGCATCCATGGGACCATGGGCACGCATCTGGCCCAGACCCGGGGGAACGATCCGTCCAGTACCCTCCTCAGGGACCTTCTCTTGGGGCAGATTCCAGCCTATGCAGTCCCCGCCCATCCCGAGAACCGGCCCGGAAGGGCGACCGGCATCCTGGTCGGCGGCAACCTCTGCACCTTCACGCCCATCCTGGGCACGCAGGCCGACGCCACCCTGGGCCGGGACATCATCCTGTTCATTGAAGAGGTCGAAGAAGACATGAGCCACATCGACCGCCTCATCAATACGCTGATCCTCAACGGAGTATTCGAACGGTGCAAAGGCATCGTCCTCGGCGAGTTCACGGGCTGCAAGGCGAACCTGGGCTTTGACAGCGTGGAGGATATGATCTGTTCTTATGTGCCGGAAGGCATTCCCGTCCTGTGCGGGTTCCCTACCGGCCATGACGACGTGAACCTGCCCCTCGTGATGGGCGCACCGGTCACGATGGACGTCACGGCCGCCGGCGCCACCTTGACCTTCAGCATGGAAGGCCAGCAAGTGCCTGTCCGTACGGAAGACACCGTAGCCAGCCCCCTCCAGGGCGGCCGGGAAATTACGGAAGGGAAAAAGCAACGCAAACTCGTCCGCCTCTTCGACTTCCTGCGGCACTTTGAAGGCATCCGGCGCTAGCGGCTCCTCCCTAGGCGCCCATTCTGCCCTTCGGGTTATGATAAACCGAAGTCACGGTTGCAAAAACGGCCTCCTGCGCACTTCAATGCTACATACCCCACCTTGCGAAGGGGTGTATGATGCGATTGGAACCATAGATTGCCTTTTTTGCAACATTGAGTTCGGGAAAACTGAGTATCAGACCAAAAACTTAAGATCGGCAGGCTGGAGGAACAACGCTTTAGCGAGACTGGGGCTCCGGCCGGAAAGCCGTTCGGCGAGCATACGGGCCGCCACTTTCAGGCGGATTTCAAACGGGGCCTTGGCCAGTGTCCTGCCACAATAGTTGACACTGTATCTGTTACCCGTCTTGCGAAGTTCCTGGATACTCCGGGATTCCATATAGTCCTGGTAGATTTCCTGTTTCATGGCCGCCTCATCCTCCTTGCGGACATACAGAAAGGCGATGAAGGCACGGGGGCTCCTGAAGAAACGCTCCACAGCCTCATAATCCACGAAGCATTCCGGCAGGATACGCCCGTCCTCATCCATCTGCCAGTGGGGAGGAAGCGGATGTTTCGTACGAAAGAGCCGGAGGCGTTCCCTCCAGGACAGACCGCCTATTCTGCGTCCTCTGAAGAAATTCCGCCGCTCTGAGAAATACAGGTGGCCGCACCCCCAGGGATACTCTCCTGGCAGTTTCCTGTAAAAGTCCATGCAGTTCCGGTACGCATACATAAACCGGGACAATACTTTTTCCCGGATGACGACCGGCTTGCACGCAACATGCACATTCTCATCCGGAAAATGTCTCTGCAGACGCTGCTGGAGCCGGCACCTGTACCGTTCCGCCCGTTCTTCCGTACCTTTGACCAAAGAATGGAAATGGGTATCATTCACCGTTACCACCCAGACCCGTACTCCTGCGATTTCAGCACAGATGGCTACACTGTTCCAGCCAAATACTTTATCTTCCACGGTGTCAAATGGAATGTCCGCCCGCGTGCCATCTGAAAAGACATGCCAAATGTCATCGATTGATTCGTCCATCTCTTTTTTGCGCAAGGTACCCCAACCTATCCGTTTTCTCAAAAAGGGAAACGGATAAAGTTGAAAAAAGGTCATTGAAAGCACTGCAAGGCCGATTTTGGCGAAGCCTTTTCCATAAAAACACTGGAATTATGCGTAAAAAAGGTTCGGCCCCGCTGCCCGCCCAGTCATTTCCATCATCCCGGGCTGTCCCCCTCTGTCATTCCACACGCCAAAGGATATCCCGGAATCTCCCGAAGTCAAGGTTGCAGAATATGCTTCTCAAGCCCCATTACGCTACATACCCCACCTCGCGAAGTAGGGTATGTTGCAAGCGGAGCCACAGGAGGCAGGTTATGCAACCTCGACCTCGGGACGAACACAACGAGGCGGGAAAAAGTGGTGGTAGCCGCCTACCGTAGGGCCGAAAAGACCAGCCACCTCTGGGCTTCACTTCCCGAAAGCCATACGGATGCGGGAGAGGGCGGCGGTGAGGACGGAGGCGGGGCAGCCGATGTTGAGGCGGACGAAGCCTTCGCCGCCGGTGCCGTAGGAAGCACCGTTGGAGGGGATGATTTTGGCCTGGTTGCGGAAGGTGTCCATCAGTTCGTCCTGCGGGAGACCGAGGGCGCGGCAGTCCAGCCAGACCAGGAAGGAGGCTTCCGGCCGGAGGGGCTTGATGCCGAGGTCGTTATCGGCAAAGAACTGCTCCACGAGGGCGATGTTGCCCTCGATATAGCGTTTCAGGGATTCCAGCCAGGCGGTGTCTTTCCGATAGGCGGCGATGGTCGCCTCGATGGTGGGGATAGGCGCTTCGTCCAGTTTGGCGTTCCGCAAGGCGCCGAGGTATTTCTCCCGCTTCTCCTTGTCCGGAATGATGCAGAACGCAGTTCCGGAAAGGCCGGCGAGGTTGAAGGCCTTCGTGGGGCCGGCGAAGATGAGGCCCACGCGGGCGGCCGTCTCACTGATGCTGCAGAAAGGCGTATGCCGACGGCCGTACAGGGCCAGGTCGCCATGGATTTCGTCGGAAATGACGATGACCCCGTGCCGGTCGCAGATTTCCGCCAGCCGTGCCAGGGATTCGCGGTCCCAGAGCAGGCCGATGGGGTTGTGGGGATTGCACAGGACCAGGGCCTTGGTCCGGGAGTCGATCAGCCTTTCCAGCCCTTCCAGGTCCATGCGGTAGCGGCCGTTCTCCAGGATGAGGGGATTGTCCACGGCCACCCGGCCCAGCCGCTCGATATACAGGCGGAAATGGTCATACACGGGCGGCTGGATGATGATCCTGTCACCTGGTTCGGTAAAGGTGAGACAAGCCTGGTTGATGGAGGTGATGACGCCCGGGGCGTAGCCGATCCACTCCTTTTCCGGCGCGTATCCATGGGCTTGCCGCTCCCAAGCGGCGATGGCGTCGATGAAAGCCTGCGGCGTGGACGTATAGCCGAGGACGTCCCGGTCCAGGCGCGTCCTCAGGGCGGCGCGCACGTACGGGTCCGTGCGGAAGTCCATGTCGGCAATCCACATCGGCGTCTCCCCGTTCGTCGCCCGTCCATACTTGATGCTCCAGGTTCCGCTCCGGTCGATGACCTCGTCGAAATCCCAGCCTTCCGCGGCGTCACCCGCCGCCTCGCGCGGCCGGCAGGCCGTGAACGCCGTCCCGGCTACGCCGGCCGGCACCAGCGCCGCCGCTCCGGCGGCCGCTGCCCCCTTGAGAAATGCCCTCCGTTTCATAACTGGCCGTAAAGTTACAAAAACCTGCGGAAGGGACAAGGTCGATCCCGATCTTCAAGGGAGCGGAATCCGGGGCGTCAATTGCAGCACATGCACGCCCCGGGGCGCCATCCGGACGGATGAAGTCAGATTGACCGTCTCGCCGGTCACGACATCGACGCCGATGGTGTGCTTCCCGATAACATCGGCAAAGCGGGCCATGTCCAGTTCGCTTTCCGCATCGGAACCGTTCAGGATCACGAGAACCGTATCATCGCCGGCGATGCGGGCATAGACATAGCACTTGGCACGGTTGTCCGGCGTGTAATGGACCAGACGGCCTTCGGTGGCCGCTTTCGAAGTCCGGCGCCAGTTCAGCAGTTTGCTCGCAAAGTCCCAGCACTCGTTCTGGACGGGGGTACGGCCGGCGGACGTGAACGCATTGGCCGGATCCTCTTTCCAACCGCCCGGGAAATCGCCGCGGAGTTGGTCGGGACCCGCCATGGCGATCTCCGTCCCGTAATAGATCTGCGGGATGCCGCGGGAAGTCACGAGGAACGCGAGACCCTGCTTGAACTTCCAGACCGGATCGCCCGGCTGCATGAAGCGGCTGATGTCATGGTTGTCCAGGAAGGTGAGCACATGGTCCGGATCGGGAATCAGGAAGTCCTGCGCGACGGTCTCATAGACCTTGAACAGGCCGGCCTCGGCCCCCTCGGAAGTATTGCTTTCCTTCAGGATCTCCCGTTGGATCGTGAACGTCAGGTCGAAGTCCATGACCGTCTTCAGGTGCGTGTCGGACGGATTCAGGGCCGATCCGCGCTGCCACCAGCCGGCGGCGGAATTGCGGGGATACCAGCCCTCGCCCACGATGTTGAAATCCGGATACTCCTCCTCGATCTCCCGGCACCAGCGGGTCATGAAATCATAGTCGGCATAGGGATAGGTGTCCATGCGGATGCCGTCGATGCGGGCGTACTCGATCCACCAGACACTGTTCTGGATCAGGTACCTGGCCAGATGGCGGTTGCGCTGGTTCAGGTCCGGCATGCCGCCCGAGAACCAGCCGTCCAAGAGGACGTCCTTCTCGGACTGCGGCGCATGCGGGTCCATGAGCACCCACTTGTAATGGGTCGTGGTCGTGAGCCCGTCGTTCCCGCGCGGCCCGCGGCGGAATCCGCCCTCCTGCGGCCCCTGCCGCTGCCGCTCCGACAGTTTCTTCGCATACGCATCCTGGTTGAACCAGTCATCGTCCGGGATATCCGTGATCCACCAGTGGGAACTCCCCGAATGGTTGAAGATCATGTCCATCACGACCTTGATGTTCCGTCCGTGGGCGGCGTCAACAAGACCGCAGTATTCCTCGTTGGTCCCGAGCCGCGGGTCGATCAGGTAGAAATCCGAAATCGCATAGCCATGCGAGGCATTGCTCCGGTTATACTGGACGGGATTGAGCCAGACGGCCGTAACTCCGAGCGAGTCAATGTAGCCCAGGTGGTCCCGGATGCCCTGCAGGTCGCCGCCGTGGTGGCCGCCGCCGTTGCTGCGGTCGGCCTTGAACTGCTCCCAGTCGTCATTGGCGGGGTTGCCATTGGCGAAACGGTCCGGCATGATCAGGTACAGCACGTCCTTGGTGGAGAAGCCCTGCGCGCCCGTCTTCGTATTGCGCGGACGGAGTTCAAAGGCTTTCTCGGTGACCGACCGGCCTTCCTTGAAACGGAAGGTCATCATGCCGGGACGGGCATTTTCCGAGACATCCAGATACACGAACAGGTAATTCGGATTCTTGACCTTGGCGACCTCCTTGACCCGGACGCCCGGATAGGATTTGAGGGAGAACTCCGACTGGGCGATGTCCTTTCCGTAGAACATCACCTGGAGTTCATGGTTCTTCATGCCGGCATACCAGAAGGGAGGATCCATGCGCTGGATGTCCGCAGCATGCGCGCCCGCCGCGAGGAACAGGGCGGCGAGCAGGGAGAGGAGTCCGTGTTGTTTCATAAGTCGATGGGCCTATTCGGGCAGGAAAGTGACGGCGGCACCGCCGCCGGGGGCGAGACGGAGGGTGAGGGTATCTTCGGAAGTCACGCTGCAAGTGGTGATCTCGTAGGCAGTAGGGTTCGTATCCCAGTGCGCGTCGGCGGCATCGCCATAGACGGTGGCGGTGTAGCGGACACCGGGTTTCAGGAAGGACAGAGGCTGGTCGAAGGTGCGGCCGGTCTCGTCGGTGGAAGCGCCCAGGAAGAAGCGGTCGCCAGCGCGGCGTACGACACTGATCCACTCGCCTACCTCGCCCTGAAGGGCTTCTGAGGCATCGCAGTCGGCGTCGAAGTCACGGAAGAACTGGAAGGCGGGATGGCCTTCGTAATTCTCCAGCAGGTCGCATGCCATCTGCATCGGCGAATAGAGGATCACCCAGTTGGCCACCTGCTTCGCCAGCGTGGTGTGCTCGCTGAAATCGGAACTCGGACGGCCCCAGGTACGGAGTTGCGGCTTGCCCTGGACACACGTGTACTTGATGTCGAACACGCCGGGCGTATAGTCCACCGGACCGCTCAGCAGACGCGTGTACGGGAGGATGACCGTATGGGAGGGCGGATTGCCCGGGCCCCAGCCGTTGTACTCCATGCCGCGGACGCATTCCCGGGTCATGAAGTTCGGCCAGGTGCGGCGCAGGCCCGTCTCCTTGATGACTTCGTGGCCGTCCACCATGATCTGCCGCTCAGCGGCCTCTTCGACCACCTTCTGGAAGTGGCGTACGCCGGTCTGGCTGTGGCGCGGTGCGCCGCCGGACAGGCCGCCGCCGGCATAGCCGGTCTTCATCGCATGGATGCCCAGCGAAGCGTCCCAGTCCAGGGCGCGCTCCAACTGGTCCTCGAAGCGGAGGTAATTGCCGCCCGTCTCGTTGTGGGTAATCAGGTAAATGCCCTTTTCGCGGGCGTATGCGGCCACTTTCGCGACGTCATAGTCCGGCGCCGGGCTCGTGAAGTCGAAATCCGGAAGGGCGTCGGAATTCCGCCACGCATCGTTCCAGCCCTCGAACAGGACGCCCTGGATGTTGTTGGCTGCGGCAAAGTCGATGTAGCGCATCGCATTCTCCGTCGTCGCGCCGTGACCTTCCCCGCCCCAGGACTCGACGCCCAGATGCAGGCTCCACCACACACCGATATACTTCATCGGTTTGATCCAGGAGACGTCCGCGAGGGCGCAGGGCTCGTTGAGGTTCAGGATGAGGGAAGAATTGATGAGGCCCACGGCGGAGCGGGCAACCTGGACCGTCCGCCAAGGCGTCTGGAACGTACCCGGGACGACGGCTTTCACGTCGGATTGCTCTTCGAAGGGCTGCCCCCTCCGGCGGCGCTGCTGCCGGAGCGGAGCGAGCGAAGCCTTGAAGGTCAGACCATCCTCCTGCCGAAGCACCATCTCGGGGAAATCGACCAGCGCAGCCTCGTGGACGGAGGCATACAGGCCGTCGGAGAACTTGAGCGTGAGCGGCGTATTCGCATCGCCGAGTTCCGACAGCCGCATCTTGCGGTACAGGTGCTCGTAGGAGTTGAAATCGCCCGGGATGGACCAAGTGTCGGCATCGGCGGTGAAGGCGAACTGCGTCCGCTCTCCGTTGATCCGGAGCGTGTCGGCACCCGGCACCGCGTAGGCGTACCGGAAGCCGAACCCGTCGTCGAATACGCGGAAAACGACCTCCAGGCCCACGCCGGCGTCATTTTTCAACTTGAGGGAGAGTTCCCGGTGGTTGTCCTCCACCTCTTTGTTCTCGCCCCAGGGCTGGTGCCAGGTCTCCCGGTGACTGCCCACTTTGGAGGACTTGAGCGCAAAGCCGTTTTCCAGGTTCACGCCCTCAGCCTGGAGGCCCAGCGTGGAAGGCTTCAGGAAGGGTTTTCCATCGACATCCACGGCATAGGTGGGAACGCCGTCGGCATCCACCGAGAAGCAGACGGAGATCCGGCCATCCGGCGAAGTGACAGAGGTCTTCGGGGAGCAGGCCGCGAGCAGGATCGCAACGGCCGCGAGAACGGTCTTTTTCATCGGAATCTGTTTTAATTTGCGGCCCGGGGCCCAGCCAAAGGCCCCGGACCAGTCCTCACCCAAAACTAACTACACTCTAAGGAAAGGACAAGTTTCAACCAAATAACCAAAAAATAATCAATGCCGGTAGTCCACCACGAGGGCGGACAGCGGAGCGACCTCCGTCGCGTCGGAAACGGTCACCCGCTTCCCGGTCAGGACATCGACCCCTTCGCCGAGACCGGCTGAAATCTCGCGGAAACGGGTCCAGGGGACTTTCACGGTCTGGTCGGAGTTATTCACGAACACGAACACCACTTCCCGGTCGTCGTAACGGAAATAGCCGTACGTGTTGTTCTCGGGGATGAAATGCAGGGTCTTGCCGTGCTGGACGGCCGACGAACCCTTGCGCCACTGGAAGAGCGTGCGGGCGTAGTCGTGGAGGTCGGCCGCATGGGCCCACTGCCCGTCGGCCTTCGCCCGGCCCTCTGCGGTGAACAGGTTCACCGGATCGCCGGCCCAGCCGCCCGGGAAGTCCATCCGAAGGCGGCCGTCGTCCCGCTGCGGATTCCCGGTGACGAACATCATCTCGTCTCCGTAGAAGAGTTGCGGGATGCCGCGGAGCGTCGCCAGCATCGCGAAGGCGATCTTCATCCGGCGCGGATCGTGGCCGAAGGTGTCGCCGATGCGGGCGATGTCGTGGTTCGACAGGAAGACGAGCATGTGGCTCAGGTCGTGGTAGATGAAATCGTGCGACAGGGCGTTGTACACGGCGGAGATGTCCGGTCCCCCGCGGCGGCCGCGGCCCTGGGGCGGGCCCTGCCGCTGCTGCTCGGTGCCGGGGATGGGCGCCGTCAGCGCGCCGGTCATCGCCGCCTGCAGCGGGAAGTCCATGATGGACGGCAGGTTGGAATTGAACCCGTCGGAATTGGGATTGTCCTTCTGCCAGTAGGCGACGAAGTCGGGATTCGCCTGCCAGACCTCACCCACGATGTTGAAGTTCGGATATTCGTCGGTCACCGCCTTCGCCCACTGCGACATCGGTACCTTCTCATTGTAGAACCAGGTGTCCACGCGGAAGCCGTCCAGGCCGGAATACTCGATCCACCACACGGCCCACTGCTGGAAGTACTTCAGCATGTAGGGGTTGTCCAGGTTCATGTCCGGCATGTTCCGCACGAACCAGCCTTCCTCCATGATGGCGAGGTCCGCCTTGGACGCGTTCGGGTCCAGGGCCAGGCCCATCTGGTGGTTCGAGTTCACGTACGGGTCGTTCATGTGGACCCAGTCCTTGAACGGCATGTCCTGCATCCACCAGTGCTCGGTGCTGGAATGGTTCGTCACCACGTCCAGGATGACCTTGATGCCCTTCTCGTGGGCCTTCGTGACCATCTCCCGGTACAGTTCGTTGGAGCCGTATCGCGGGTCGATATGGTAGTAGTCCGAGCAGGCGTAGCCGTGGTAGGAGCCGCGCGGGGCGTTGTCGCCCAGCAGCGGGGTGCTCCACAGGGCCGTCGCGCCCAGGTCAGCGATGTAATCCAGATGGTCGATGACGCCCTGGAGGTCGCCGCCATGGCGGCCGAAAGGCTCTCCGCGGTTCGCCTTCTCCGTCGTATTGTCCGTGGAATCGTTGGACG
>JAEEGH010010259.1_pt1 | contig 21566 bp, 14 predicted proteins | sample 9134181 | NCBI WGS metagenome assembly JAEEGH01 (sample SAMN16246544, study PRJNA631951) | gut metagenome | biome: gut microbiome; feature: rumen; material: DP-attached | host: Bos | place: Iran: Karaj | collected 2018-10
TCTGCTACCACAGTGCTCACTTCCGGAGTCTGATACTTCTTCACATGAGCCAGGAAAGCTTGTTCGTCAAGTGAGCGTTTTGATACGTCATGAGCCACGCAAGAGGTAGATTGCAGTATGCCATTCTTCTTTTCAGCATAGACATAATAGCCACGCTGGTCTTTCACGACACTGTAGCCATCGATAGTGGTATTAAAATGCATCCACTCGTCGCCAAGCAAACGCAACGTAATATAACTGCCGTCAGGCTGACGCACCTTCGCAGTTCCATGATATGCAGGTACAGCCATCATAGACAGCGTACTACATAACAGTATAACGGATAATAAAAGTATTTTCTTCATTTAGCTTGCAAAGTTACAAATAAACAAGCGATTAACCAAAGAAAACAGGAGAAAAGTAATCGGGAGCACCGTCTGGCACTCCCGATTCATTGTAGCATATGTAATAATGCAATTACTTATTAAACATCTTTTTACCGTTCTTGATGACAAGACCCTTGAAGTCCTTACCAACTTTCTGACCAGCAAGGTTATAGGTAGCTGCGTTATCAGCAACATGAGTCTTCACGGCATCGATGCCAGTAACAGGCTCGTACAGAATAGTAATGGACTGATCGATACAGTCATACATACCAGACTGTGCCTGTGTAGCTCCATAGATATAGTCACCATAGCAAGTATTATTAGTATTTGCAATAGTTGTTGTCTCGTCAGCATTATCGATAATCTTATATGAAGAAGAATAATCTTCTGCAGCATTGAATGCGGTCAACTGACCATCTTCCTGCAGCAATCCTACAGTAACGACAACACCTGGATGCGTAGTAGTACGAGAATCGTCATCAAAGAAGTTATATTTTGCAATAAACTGATTCTGGAAAACCGTAGCAATGGTCTGGTCTTTTTCATCAACATCATATTCTACCCATGCATTCTCGTTTGCAGCATCAGCACCTTTTACGTAATATACGCCTTTGCCAAGAAAAATCTCGCAATCACCAGCAGTATCATAAGCCGCGCCATAGTAACTTTTGCCTGTGAATGTTCCCTTTGAAATATTCTCCTGGTACAACTCCTGAGGTACCAAATCGAGAGCACGAGCTACAAAATACTCATCAATCAAATCTAATTTAGAACGATCCTCATCGTAAACAGCTAAACAAGTGGAAGAAGGAATATAAAATTCATCTCCGTCAGCGATATAATATGCATAATAGCTCTGTGCTTCTGCGGTACGTACCGGAGCATAATTCTCTATGCCACAAGCCTCCAAAACCAGATTAGTTTCTGCCTGTGTCTCTGGATCAGTATACTTACCAATATACTGGCTGTCGAACTTATAAACGACTGCACCGTATTCAGCAAATGGGTTCTCAGCTTCAGTATCTAAAGTTCCTACTACATAACCCAGCTCAGGAAAGGGAGAAAAATAAGCCTTCTCACCATCTACAGCGAAGCGAGCTTTGTCGTGCATAATCTTGGGAATGAAACCACCCACCAATGATGAGTAGTAGTATGTCCAATCAGAATAACAAGGAATAAGATTAATAGCCTCTTCCTCTGGAGCACGATTAGCCTTAACAAAAGGAACTTTGCTTGACTCCTGCTGCATGTTAGAATAGAAAGCATTTGCAGCTAACTGCTTTTCAGCAATACTCTTGAAGGCACCCGGTGTTGCAAGTACCTCCTTCTTCTCACGTGCAAAACTCTTCTTCAAAACACGTGGGCGATTTGCTGCCGATACGCTTGTTGCAACAATCGCAGCAATTGCAATGAGTAAAATTTTCTTCATAATCGTCATTGTTTAATTGTTAATATTAAGTTTAAAAAAACATCCTATTTATCATTATTTCATTCTGATTTTGATAGAATTACCAGTACCTTCAGGCATCAACTCAGCAGATACAGGATGGAAATAATCGTTCACCTTGATTTGATATGTACCATAAAGAGTAGCTGCGAACTGTTCGCAAAGGCTCTTCAAATCAGTATCCTTATAGACACTCATCGACTCGCTGATGCGGTCTTCTGACGAGGCCGAGAAACTGGCGAAGCCAAATTCAGGTTTGTCAATATTCATGTAAATATAGGGCTTATAGATTGGCGTACGCCCCATCTTCTTAGGTCCATGAATATACGCCAGCAAGGCAGGGAAAGCTTGTTGAGATTTGTCCTCTAAGGTTTCCACGGGCCTACCAATCATGATACTATCAAGCTCATATTGGCTATTTACTTTCTTAACTTCAACAGCCATCTTCTCGAAAAGATCTTTCTGCACTGCTGTGAAAGCATCAGGATCCAGACGCCAGTCAGAAGGACAATCTATCACATAGTTATCCCAACAAGGAATAACTGCCGTCTTACCATCTTCAGAATACAACTTACCATTAGCTTCATCTAGTGTAAACTCCTGGAATGAATTTGCACCCAGTTTTGTAACATGATTCAGTCTAAAACCATTTGTAGTAAAAACACAAGTGACAGTTTGCTTGTCTAACGGGTCGTTGACACGTTCGGAATATGCAACCACACCAGAATTCAAATTTGAGAAATAGCGAACGGAGTCACCATTAGTTACATAATATGAAGTAAGATAAGTATTGGAAATCTTCTGCTTCATATCACTAACAGCTGCCAAATAGTCCTGCCAAGAACGGTCACACTTCACGAAACGCACCTCAGCTTGGTGACGCTGTCCTCTGAAAACTATTGTATCGTTTCTCATAGAATGAAGCACCAAATTATAGTCACCATTCATTCCTTTACCATCACCTGCAATAGTCTGGGGGGCACTTGAAGGATCAACGGGATCAGCAAAAACACTTAACACATCATTCCATACAGGAAACGACAGCAAAGTACCTTCCTCTGGCGTAATCTGGTAAAAACTGGTAGCTTCCGTATACTTGTTAGCATTACCATTACGCAGATAGCGGTGGTCACTGGCAAGTAACACCTTTCCATTATCATAGAAACGGCCAAAAAGGTTGAAACCTTCGAAATCATCTTCGTCTGTTCCTGCCACGAAATATTGAATCACCCAACCATTATTGGCATCACCGCTCTGTTTTACCAGTAGCGACTTCAACTCCTCATTGGTAGTAGTGACACGCAATGATGCACTCTTATCAAAATACTCGTCCTCTTCAAACCGGCATGATGTATTAAGCAGAATAACAGCAGATACAAGAAGGGGCAATAGGGAAATATTCTTTATTTTCATAATCGTTATGCCTTATTGATAGTCGTATATGGTAACATTATTCTTTATATAATTATTCAGATCATTCTGACGCTGGCGGACTTCCTTACGAAGCACGAACATATCCAAACCCCAATTTTCCTTGTACCATTTTTTTGCAATATCCAATTTTTTCAGATAAGCATTGATGCCTTGGGTCTCGGAAGCAGGAGCCAATTCTACCCAATCTAAGAATTCATCAAATGAAGTAATATCTTTAACTTTTTCATACGACAAAGTCACACCATTGGCTGCATGCGACTTACTGTCTGCTTGGTGGAAACTGGGCACATAACGTCCTGTTTCTACCTTTGTAATATCTGCAGAAGTCTTAGAATATTCTTTGTAGATAGTGAACTTATTCCAATTCTTGTTAGGATTGTAAGCGTCTTCTATTCCTAAATCTTGTATAAGTTTCTTAATCTCTTCCTTATCACCATCTTTCATGCCCTTATTCAAACACATATCAATCAGCCTATGCATCCAACGGCAATCGGAGTCTGTGATAGTACACGACAGAGTCTCTACAAAGTCCTCATAAGTTGCTGATGAAGCATATTGGGTCACAAAACCCAAGCGACATGCCTCCACACTGTCACGTTCCTGCCAGCTTCGAGCATCATAATTACCTGGGGTCACCTGTCCAAATGCTATCGGATATGTCTTGGTCTGGTGCAGAATATGAGAGAACTCATGATGCATGGTATGAAACTGTTTCTCATTAAGCAAATCAACATCTTTGTCAGTATATGGATTAACTTCCGACCATAACTTCAGGCTATTGACATTAATGAGCGTAATTTTAACGCCACCAGAAGCATAACCAAGTTCTTCTGTTCCTGTTGTTGGTGAATAGGCATATGAACCCACAAAATGGATAATACGTGGGCCATATAGCTTCAAGAACTCTTCTCCAGCAGACTTAGTATAGACATCGTAGAACAAGTATTTAATAAAATGCGCCAAAAGCTGTGATTTCTCATACTCTGCAGGTGTGAGTTGATATTCCAACTTGGATGCATTGAAATTAAACTTATATTGTATCTCCGTGTTGTAAGGAGCCACGAAATTGTCGTTCAGCCACTGGTCAAACTCTGCTGTCGCAGAATTAGAATCAACAGCACTTTTTGAGGTATCGAAGATGCTTTCTGTGAAATCGTCATCACTGCCACAAGCCCCCAAAGTCAGGCATAATGCAAAGACTCCAAATATATTATAAAATTTCTTCATTGTCTCTTCACTTATTAATTGTTATACAAAGTGTAAGTAGCGTGAATAGCTTCACTCTGATTCACCCAAACATTGGAACCTGATGAAGAACTGCCAGAGCTTCCTGTTTCGCGACTTGCAGGATAGCCTGCATCAAGCACATTCTGAGGCAACTGAATCACACGACGCGGGTCATTATAGTTTAATATGTCAGTATGAATCTCATCTTCACGCGCTCCACGATAATGATGATATACCGTAATGCCATAGCGTTTGATATCAAACCAGCGATCTCCTTCGTGGATGGTTTCTATGCGGCGGAAATGGAGCACACAGTCTAGTACAGCCAAATCATCGTCTGTCAAAACCTTCTCAAAACCCATCTCCTGAGGATGGAGCTCGCTGACATAAATATTGTCTGATTTATTACGATTGTATTTATTCTTTATGTCATTAAGAGTCAGCGTCTTGTTGACAAGATGAGAGATAGTCCAATAGTCAAGGTCCTTAATGGCACCATCACGATCACCCTTGTAAAGTTTAGCCTCTGCACGGCATAACAATGTTTCCTCTGCTGTAAATGGATGATACAGCATGTGGACATAGCCAATGCCAGCAATCTTATCAGTATATTCAAAATACTCATAAAGACGGAAGAACCAACAACCATACTGTTGACCATCGCTATTAACGTAAACTCTTGAAGAGAATGCAGGTAAAGGTGTAGATGACCAGTTAGGACCAGTACCCCAAATAGTAATATCCAAAGTAGAAGGAACTGTCCAAGTCTTACCATTCGACTTGAATTTGGCACCAGTATTTACAGCAAAGCGAGCATTGTCAACAAGCATTCGCCATTGTACTGAATAAGTTGACTGAATCATAAAATTGCAGGCAGCCTTTTCATCATTATAGTCATTGACTGCTGCTGCTAATGTATTCTTGCTAATAGCACTCCACTTACGTAACACGGATGTTGGGTTAGAGCCCAAAGCCTTATCGGCATACTCTATACACTTCTCATAATCACGCTTGAACAGATAGAAACGGGCAGCAAAGGCATAGGCCGCATTTTTGTTAAAGTGGTAGGCGGGAACCTCAAATTTTGAATCGTTTATGAGTTCAATACCTTCCAAAAGGTCCTTCTCTATGAGATCGTATGTTTCCTTAACATTATGCAGATAAGCAGATGAGCTGTAGTCTACATGTACCACCTCTTCTGTTGCTGTCACATAAGGTATACCACGGTCTTGCGCACTTAGCGTGGCATTTTTGTAGGACTCCGCAAAAATATTTACCAGCATGAAGTGAAGATAAGCTCGAAGCACATGAGCCTCGCCCCAAGAATACGACAGGTTGGGATCAGCAGCCGGATTTGAGCTCATTTCCCGCATGGCTTCTATTGCATGGTTACAGACAGAAACACCCTGATAATACTGTTCCCATATCTGATAAGGCGTATCATCATTTCCTATAGAATAGTTCTTAATATCTTTCCACTTATAAACTTCCTCATGAAAGTCATAATACGGGTCATTATGAGTTGCATTAATAACCACATTATCGTCAACCAAATTATCCCCACTCAATTCACAAATAACAGCAGGGGTCGATTGAGGATAACCTGAGGTAAGCAACTTTCTTACTTTCTCGGGAGTATCAATTTCTGTTCTGTTGTCAGGGACCTCATCCAACTTGTCTGCACATGATAGCACTAATGCACTGAAGCAACAAGCTAACAGGAGTGTTTTTATATCTATTGTCATCTTCATTGTTTTCAATATATTTATTGTTCTATTATCAAACGTCAAACCCTTTTAGAACCCTAAGCGTACTGTTGCAGTGAATTGTTTAGAGATAGGCGTTGACACACCACCGGAATTAATAAACTCAGGATCTTGACCATTCAGCTTCTTGTCGGCATAGAGCAGGCAGAGGTTGGTGGCAGCCAATTTGATAGAGGCCGCATTAAACAACCCGCTTTTCTTGAGCAGTCCCTGTGGGAATGTATAGGTGAGTGAAACCTCTTTCAAACGAACAAAGTCACCCTTTGCCACACGGTCTGTAGAATAATTGTATGCATTATAGGCCGTCTTTATGGTATTTTCACCATAACGGTCTACCTGACTGATTGAAGCAATGACAGGAATATCAGTAATAGCTTCGTCACCAGCATTCATCCAACGGTTCTTAAACTCACGAGGGAATGAAGACAAATCACTATAAGAATAAGAGAATACAGGGTCAAGACGTAACATGTTACCACCACTATAGGTAATGTACACATCAAGATCCAACTTACCAAACTTCGGACTTGTATAAGTAAAGCCATTGTTCAGTGATCCGTACCAGGTAGGATCAATCGGTCCTTCATAAACGAGGAAATCCATCAGGTTCTCAGTTTCCTGAAGATTAACATCACCCACAGTTTTCTCACCACTCTCATTATAAATCTGTGGAAGACCTTCACTGTTCAGACCACCAGACTTATAACTGAACAAAGCACGGACAGGATAACCCTCGACGCCATAGCCTGCAGCAGTTACCAGATCAATAGCACGTCCATCGGTCTTCAGGTTCGTAATTGTATTCTTGGCCTGAGAGAAAACGAAGTCAGTAGTCCACTTGAAGTTTGCGTTCTGCACATTTACTGTAGAGATACTAAACTCAATACCATGTGACCTCATGTCCGCAACATTGGCATACTTGGAAATCGAACCACCAGCACCCTGCGTAAAGGTCTGACCAATCAAATCGTAGTTGTTACGCCAATAAATATCAAAACTCGTGGCGATACGATTATGAAGGAAACCGAAGTCTACGCCGAGGTTCCACTCGTGCTTCTTCTCATAAGTCAGCTCTGTGTTGGCTATCTGATCAATAGTCACTCCCGACTCTTTGGATGAAGTCGTAGGACGCCAGATGTTCTTTGTTTTGTAAATGGTCGTAGCATTTGTTACCCATGCAGGACCTGTATCAGCCGTCAGAGAATAAGAAGCACGCAACTTCAACTGTGACAACCAGCTATACGTTTTCTCCATAAATTTCTCATGATAGATATCATAACTACCAGAGATATTCCATGTAGGCAACCAGCGTGAGGAGGTTGCCTTACCCAAACGGTTGGTACCCTCGTAACGCAGTGTCGCATTGATTGTATAACGCTGGTCAAAGTTGTAAGCAACCTGTCCATAGTACGCCAATGAGTTAGTCTGAGTGAACGACTCGCCGAAATACTCAGTATTCTCCTCGTTCATCTGCTTCAACCATAGATATGGGGTATAGGTAATACCACCATTATTGAACTGATAGCCCCATCCTGTCCAATTGGTATAAGTACGCTTAACTGTAGACAACTCGCTACCCAACATCATATTCAGAACATGCTTCTCGTTATAGACGTCACGATATTCTGCCATAACGCGGTAATAATTAGAGCGCATCTTAGAATCATCCTGATACTTGATACCGCCAATAGGAAGTACAGACTCTGGTAAAGCCTTGTCATTGTCGGGGTCCGTATAAAGCAGATTATTACTATCGCGAATGGTGGAATTGTCGTCCTCAGCATCAACACCAGCACGGTAGGCATTAGCCTGATTGGAATTATCCATTACATTGTGCTGGCGACGTGTCGTTGACATTCGGGTTGAAATCAGTCCTGTCAACGTAACGGTCTTAATGGGTTTCCATTCCAGTTCAGCACGGTACATCAACTCATTTACGTCAAATTCCATGTAATTGTTCTCCAATTCATCAAAGATATTGAAACCTGTATAGAAACGGGTATACCTTGTATTGGAGTCCAATGCGCGAGACGTATTAAGGGCATAGCTAAAGGGGTTGATATCAAAGTCACGCTTTACCTCACCAGTTACCACGTCTGTGGTACGACTTAATGAGCCCGGAGCTTCCTGGGTGCGGTGAGTACCTTGTGCTGCTAACCTAACGGTCAGATTCTTCAGGACATCGTACGACACATTACCATTGAAAGTATAGCGCTCCACTTTTTGACGATTAACGAAATAACCAGGGTCTTTCATTAATGAAATAGAGAAATAGCTCTGTAAGCGATCAGTACCTCCTGCCACACTCAAAGAGTGGTTTTGCATAATGCTATTGGAAAACAGCTTATCAAACCAGTCTGTATTGCGGAACTCAGCTTCCTGCAGATACTTGTTACGGGCAGCTTCAGTATTCACCAAACCATATTGGCCTGTTGTGGTGTCATACTTGCGCAGCTGCTGATACATATAGCCATATACACCCGAATTCTGAGCGTTAACCATTTTCTCTAACTGCAACCATCCCTTATCGGCCATTTCTTTATAAACACTCATAGCCTCTTGAGAGTTCATGATATTATAGTCGCGATAACTGGGTTTCAGACGAGTGGTAAACTCACCTGTATAGTTGATGGAAGCACGACCTGCCGAACCCTTCTTGGTGGTAATAACAATCACACCTGCCATAGCACGGGCACCATAGATAGAGGTAGCAGAACCATCCTTCAACACAGTGAACGACTCAATGTCATCAGAGTTCAAGCCTGCCACAGCACTGGATATCAATGTCTTGGCATCACCAGAGGCCAACTCGTCGGCACTGACATCCACGTTATCTTCATAAATCACGCCATCAATTACCCAAAGAGGTTTGGAATTACCATAGATGGACGTTGCACCACGTACGCGAATCTTGGGAGCAGCACCGAACGAACCACTAACATTGGTAACCTGAACACCAGCGACACGACCTTCCAAAGAACGGCTAACGTCAGCCATACCAGCCAACTTGGCCTTATCTGCATCAACTTTTGCCGACGCACCAGTAAAAAGGCGCTTATCCTGTTTCATCATACCTACGGCTACGACCTCCGTTAACGTTTGGGCATCAGGCTCCAACGTCACTTTCATACCATCTTTGGGCACAACCGTTTTGTTCATCATACCGACATAGCTTATCACAAGCTTCTTTCCTGCGGGCACACTAATCGTAAAATGTCCGTCAAGGTCGGTCTTTGTTCCCTGTTTTGTACCTTGAATCATCACGGTAGCCCCAATACACGGTTCGCCGTTGTCTTCAAAGACAGTACCTGTAATCTTGTTCTGTGCCAAGGCCACACCAAGGCTTAAGAACATACAGGCAAGAAACATCGTCAGTCTTTTCTTCATACTACGTTCTCTTTTTCTTGTTTATTTTGATTAATAATATTTATTGATCGCGTACATTATTATATAGTCCACAAAAAGGATATCACACCCCTGCATAGACATACAACCTGCAAAGGTACTGCTTCCAATTGTAAAAAACGAATAAATTTATCAAAAACTTACATTTTCATGCAATAATTTAACACAAACAAGGTATCTCCTACCACAAATGTGCGATAGAGCATGAATCAAGTATCACTTTGCGAACTTATTCCCAGAACACCTAACGTTACTTGACAAGTATGACTAAATACTTGCTGGCAGACCAGAACAGCTGAGGATTCTGAATGCGAAGCACATACTGTTTCTGCGCATCCTGGTCAAGCGTATAACTGGAAGCCGGATGAGAGGTGAGCAATTTGGCCGAACGGCTATAGAGACGAATTTCTTTATCGACACGGATATCAATCTTTGTAAAGTACTCACGATTGAAGTTCGACTGCAAAACTTTTCCATCCTGGAGGATATGCTGCTCCTTAAGTTCTGACTTTGTACCATACACAAACCAAGCCGTATTCAACTGCTTATCCTGAGTAGATATGGTCTGTGACTTCTGGGTCGTCTCTTCACGCAACGTACTCACATTATTAGAAAGGTCTTCCACCTTTTCCGTCAGTTCTCCAATCTGCACATCCTTTGCTTGCAATTCAGCCTGCAGTTGACGAATCTGGGTATCTTTTTCTTCCATCTGACGAGTCAGATTATCAATTGTCAGCTTCAGCTGCTCACTTTTGACAGACCCCTGACGAACCTGATTACGCAGTTTATTAATCAATTCACGGTTCTGTTGCATAGCTTCCTGAATATATTGCATATTCTCACGAATACGCTCTGTAGAAGATATACCTTCAGACTGACGAGCTACTGAAACACGCTGTTCAGCCTCGTTAATGGCACGGAATCCCGCTTCAATATCGTTCATCGTACCCATAATGTCATTGATTTCATTATCCTTCTGCTGGATAATACTCTCCAGCGAATCACGCTGCTGTGCAAAGGCCAATTCCTTTGTGTTATCAGTTTTCTGGCCACATCCCGACATCAATGAGATAAAGGCAGCAAGGTAAAATACAATCTTTTTCATATTCATTTATTTATTCCACTTACTACAATAACAAATTCGCCCCGTGGTTCATGTTCCTGGAAATGCGCAATGACTTCCGCTAACGTGCCACGCACACTCTCCTCATGAACTTTAGAAATTTCACGGCAAACACTTACCTGACGCTCGGCCCCAAACGCCTCCGCAAACTGCTGAAGCGTCTTAAGCACCCGATATGGCGATTCATAGAACACCATCGTACGCTCCTCATCCTTCAACAACTGCAATCTTGTCTGCCGTCCTTTCTTTTGTGGCAGAAAGCCCTCAAAACAAAAACGGTCGCAAGGCAAGCCACTGGACACCAAAGCTGGGACAAAAGCCGTAGCACCCGGTAATGTCTGCACCTCTATACCAGCTCGGACAGCCTCACGGACCAGAAAGAAACCTGGGTCAGAGATGCCTGGAGTGCCGGCATCACTAATAAGGGCAACTGTCTGACCAGCTTTCAAACGTTCAACAACAGAAGCCGACGTCCCATGCTCGTTAAACTTATGATGCGACAGAAGATGTTGCTTAATCTGGAAATGATTCAGCAGAATGCCTGAAGTACGCGTGTCTTCAGCCAGTACGACATCAGCCTCCTTCAGTATACGGATGGCCCTCAATGTCATATCTTCCATGTTACCCACGGGCGTGGGTACTATATATAATATGCCCATTTCGGGTGCAAAGATAATATTTTTTGCTGAAATGCGAGTGCTTTTCAGCAAAAAATATTATCTTTGCAGCATGATTACATATCCAGCATCGGGCGAGGCACGCCGCCCAGGAAGAATTGAAGTGGTATGCGGCTCCATGTTCTCCGGCAAAACCGAAGAACTTATACGCCGTCTACGCCGTGCCCAATTTGCCAAGCAAAAGGTTGAAATTTTCAAGCCCGCTATCGACACACGCTATAGTGACGAGGAAGTAGTAAGTCACGATCACAATGCCATTCCTTCTACCCCACTCGACTCTTCAGCCAGCATATTACTATTGTCGAGTGATATTGACGTCGTAGGCATTGATGAAGCCCAATTCTTTGACATGGGACTGGTGGAAGTATGTAATGAACTGGCAAACAGAGGGATACGTGTCATCATTGCAGGTCTTGACATGGATTACAAAGGTATTCCTTTTGGACCGATGCCTGCGCTATGCGCCATAGCCGACGACGTCACGAAGGTTCATGCCATCTGCGTTAAATGCGGCTCACTGGCATACGTCAGCCATAGAACCGTGCAGAACGACAAGCGTGTTCTGCTCGGAGAGACCCAGGAATACGAACCCCTTTGTCGTGATTGCTATCAGCAAGCCATTGCTGAAGAAAAGGCCAAAAATGAAAAAACATCGCAATAAATTTGGCCAATTCAAAAATATTGTGTAATTTTGCACCCGCTTTCGTAAGAATGCACTATAAGGTAGATCCGTTAGCTCAGTTGGTAGAGCACAACACTTTTAATGTTGGGGTCTTGGGTTCGAGCCCCAAACGGATCACAAAAGAAGAGACCACGAGGTCTCTTCTTTTGTATTCCAACGGGAACTATCCTGTGTTTTTTCTCTTGTCGCTATGTCAGCAATGATATTGCCGCTGCCTCGTGGCATCTAATTATACATGGCAATACTTTTTTGATGAATTACTGTGGTTTTATTTGTTGGAATCGAAAAGAAAATATATTTTTGCAACGCATGAATTTATATTCATAGTACCATAAACATAAATTCATGGTACTGTGAACATATATTTATAGTACCGCGAACATAAGTTTACAGTACCATAAATATAATAAATATCGAATAGAAAAGAAAAACAAGTATAATAGTAATCAAAAATAAGAGCTCTTCAAACGTTTGCAAACCAGAACGCTGGTATCTTTTATCTTTTGAATACAACCTTGGAAGAGCCGTCAGCACGCTTCTCAATACACAGCCCTTTCGGTTTATCCAAATGACGGCCTTGTAGGTCGAAATAGGTTTTGGGGCCTTCGACTGACGCATGCTTGACGTTTTCAATAGCTGTTTCGCCCTTATCAATCATAAAGATATAGGTATTAAGGCTACGAGCTGGCAAACTGACAATCACTTCATTGACAGGTTCATCAATGGCTATGGGGGTCTCCTGACAGAGATTTGCAGCCTCATTGCCTGTTGACAGCAGATGAACACCACTCTTCACTTTAGCAGGCAATACCAGCTTCAGGTTCTGAGCATTCTTAGTGGTATCGATAGCCATCACGATGAGCGAGTCGCCCTTGATGTAAGCCGACGCCTCGTATGCAGCATTGGTAACAGCAGCTATACCTTTCATCTGTAGACGAGTAGAACCAGTGACATGCTTTGAAAAATGTGACATGACATAGGCTCGAGGTAGTAGGACGTTCTTGGTATTGCCGGCAATTGTGTATTTCTTGCCATCAACCTCAACAGGCTCACCCGTTCCAACAAAAGCCCAATGCGCACGCATATACCAATAGATGTAGCCTGTGCAACCTGCCTGCATACACTCATTCAGTTCCTCAGCGAAAATCAGCTGTTCGTGCCAGTTGGGCAGACGGGCACCAATGTTATCAGTCACTGAATGTTCTGTCATCCAGACCTCCTTGCCATACTGTGTAGGAAGAATGGCCGAATACTTCATATACTCAAGAGGTGCATGGCCATAAAGGTGTCCTGCCACAATGTCAATTTGCTCACGGCAAGTCGAATCCTCCATGAGCGGGTCTGTAAAGTTACGTGTGAAGCCCAAACTCTCGCCACTTATCAGTTTTACACCTGGATAGGTCTTGCGGTCCAGCATCCATGCATAGTTCTTGACCAGTTTCACCAAATCCTGGGGATCATAGAGGCAGCCAGAATAGCTAACCCACCAGTCGGGCTCGTTTTGGATAGACACCGCATCGACATTAACACCTTTGCTCTTCATCCATGCCAGGAAAGTGTTCAGCCACGGGAAGAATTTTTCATAACAGTCTGCACGAAGTTTGCCACGTTTGTTACCTTGATCAGCGGCATTACCGCCTTGTGCAGTACCATTAGTCTTGTATTCTCCAGGAGGCGACCACGGTGTACCAAACACGATACCACCACGCTGTTTGACAATCTTAGCTGAAGGCAGCGAGCCATTCCAATCGTATGGTGAATCCCAATTGCCCCATTCAGGAACTCTGATGTCACCTTCAAAGTTCGGCGAAATTTCCATGCGCATAATGTTCAGTCCTATTTTCGACTGAGGCCCGTAAAGCAGTCTCACGGGATTGGTGTCTGAGCCAAACGGACACATAGCGCCATCACAGCAGGCTGCGCCAAAGCCTGTAATAGTCTGCAGACGGGTGTCAGTCACCGTCAGAGTTATCGTTGCTGCCTGAAGAAACGTAACCGCACCCAACGCAAGAACAGTAGTAATAATCTTCTTCATATTGCTGATAATAATGTTATTGGCTGCAAAGTTACGAAAAAGTGTGTAAAGTACAAAATAAAACCAAGAAAAATTGTCTATTTACACTAAAAATCCCACGATTAGATGCATTCCATACGTTTTCTACTCTTCAATCACTATTTTCCCTCCCCCTGGCCTGTTCCGTCAACGGCCACTCAGAATATTGATTGGATGAGAAGTAAAAGTCGGCAATTCTTTTGGTAATTCCGTTAGGTTTTAGTAATTTTGCAGCCAAAATGGAAAAAACATATAAATAATGAGTGACAAGAAGTTTAAGAGAACAACTGTGACCTCGGCACTGCCCTACGCCAATGGCGGTGTGCATATCGGTCACCTGGCTGGTGTGTATGTACCAGCAGATATTTATGTGCGTTACCTTCGTCTGAAGAAGGAGGACGTCATGTTTATTGGCGGAAGTGACGAGCACGGCGTGCCCATCACGGTACGTGCCCGCAAGGAAGGTATTACCCCACAGGATGTCGTGGACCGCTATCATAAGATGATTAAGGACTCGTTCGAGGAGTTCGGCATCTCGTTCGACATCTACAGCCGAACCACTTCAGAGACCCATCATAAGTTTGCAGCAGAATGGTTCCGCAAGCTGTACGACGAGAGCAAACTGGTAGAAGAGACTACCGAACAGCTGTACGACGAGGAGGCCAAGCAATTCCTGGCTGACCGCTACGTGACAGGCGAATGTCCCCACTGCCATAGTGAGGGAGCATACGGCGACCAGTGTGAGAAGTGTGGACGTGACTTGAGTCCGACGGAACTGATTAACCCCAAATCGACCATCAGTGGTTCGACACCTGTACTGAAGGAGACCAAGAACTGGTATCTGCCCCTAAACGAGTATCAGGAGTGGCTGAAGCAGTGGATTCTGGAGGGTCACAAGGAGTGGCGCCCCAACGTGTACGGCCAGTGCAAGTCGTGGTTGGAGATGGACCTGCAGCCCCGTGCTATGACGCGCGACCTGAACTGGGGCATCCCTGTACCCATTGAGGGTGCGGAAGGGAAAGTGCTCTACGTCTGGTTCGACGCTCCTATCGGTTATGTTAGCAATACGGTCGAGTTGTGTGAGAAGGAGCCTGAGAAATGGGGGTCATGGCAGAAGTGGTGGCAGGACGAGGACACCCGCTTGGTACACTTCATCGGTAAGGACAATATCGTGTTCCACTGCATCATCTTCCCTGTGATGATGAAGGCTCACGGCAAGTATATCATGCCTGACAACGTGCCCTCTAACGAATTCCTGAATCTGGAGAACGACAAGATTTCAACCTCGCGCAACTGGGCTGTCTGGTTGCACGAATACTTAGAGGATATGCCTGGCAAGCAGGACGTGCTGCGCTATGTGCTGACTGCCAATGCACCTGAGACAAAGGACAACAACTTCACGTGGAAGGACTTCCAGGATCGCAACAACAACGAGCTGGTGGCTGTCTATGGCAACTTCGTCAACCGTGCCTTGCAACTGACCAAGAAATATTGGAATGGTGTAGTGCCTGCCTGTGGCGAATTGCAGGAAGTGGATAAAGCAGCCCTTGCAGAGTTCAAGGACGTGAAGCAGAAGGTAGAGGCTTTGCTCGACCAGTTCAAGTTCCGCGATGCCCAGTTCGAGGCCATGAATCTGGCCCGTATCGGCAACCGCTATATCACGGAATGCGAGCCTTGGAAGGTATGGAAGACCGATCCCAAGCGTTGCGAGACTATCCTGAACATCTGTCTACAGTTGACTGCCAATCTGGCTATCGCCTTTGAGCCGTTCCTGCCCTTCTCCAGCAAAAAGTTGCGTGACATGCTGAACCTCGAAACCTTCGAGTGGGACGAACTGGGCTCTACAGACCTGTTGAAGGCTGGTCACCAGCTGGGCGAGCCATCGCTGCTCTTCGAGAAGATTGAGGATGATGTCATCCAGAAGCAGCTCGACAAGCTGGAGGCAACGAAGAAAGCCAACGAGGCTGCACAACACAAGGCTGCCCCCATCAAAGATACCGTATCTTTCGAGGACTTCGAGAAGCTGGACATCCGCGTGGGTCTGGTCAAGGATTGCCAGCGCGTACCCAAGAGCAAGAAGCTCCTGCAGTTCACCATTGATGACGGCTCAGGTACCGACCGCACCATCCTCAGTGGTATAGCCGCTTTCTATGAAGACCCCTCCGTGCTTGTAGGCAAGCGCATCCTATTCGTTGCCAACTTCGCACCACGTAAGATGATGGGCATCGAGAGTCAGGGTATGATACTCTCTGCCGTTGATTTCGACGAGAGCCTCAGCGTGGTAACGACTACGAAGGACGTGAAACCAGGCTCACAGGTAGGATAAAAGTAAAAGGGTAAAAGGGTAAAAAAGTAAAAAGGTAAAAAAGTGCAGGCAATCATATTAGCAGCAGGCATGGGGCGCCGTCTGGGCGACTATACGAAGGACAACACGAAATGTATGGTCCCAGTGAACGGTGTGAGGCTGATTGACAGACTGTTAGGCCAGCTGGCCAAACAGCAGCTAAATCGTGTCATCATTGTTGTAGGTTATAAAGGCAAGGAACTGCGCGAATACATAGGAAATCGCTATGATGGTGTAGTCAACATTGAATTTGCAGAGAATCCCGTATATGACAAGACCAACAACATCTACTCGCTGGCCATTGTCAAGGATAAGCTGCAGGAGGATGACACACTGCTCATAGAGAGCGACCTCATCTTCAGCGACAACATAATTCCCATGATTGTCAACGCCCCCTACCCTAACCTTGCCCTTGTAGCCAAGTACGAGACATGGATGGACGGTACGATGGTGCGTCTGGACGAAGAACAGAACATCGTGAACTTCATCTCGAAGGACGCCTTCGACTACAATGATGTCGACTCATACTACAAGACCGTTAACATCTATAAGCTCAGCAAGCAGTTCTCACAACAGAAGTACGTGCCCTTCCTTGATGCCTATACCAAGGCTGTAGGCAATAACGAGTACTACGAGAACGTGCTGCGCATCATTTCGCTGCTGAACAACCACGACATGAAGGCTCTGCCTATCGGACAGGAGAAGTGGTACGAGATTGACGACAAGCAGGACTTGGACATTGCCGAGGCACTGTTTGCCGACGAGAAGGACGTGCTGCGCAAATATTACGGACGCTATGGCGGTTTCTGGCGATTCCCGCAGATGCTGGACTTCTGCTACTTGGTAAACCCCTACTTCCCCAGTCGCAGAATGAAGGACGAGTTGCGAGCCAACTTCGATACACTGCTGACGGAATACCCTTCTGGCATGAAGGTCAACACGCTGATTGCCAGCAAGTGCTTTGGCGTCAGCGAGCCGTATATCGTGCCAGGCAACGGTGCTGCAGAGCTTATCAAGGTGTTGATGGAGGATGCCTCAGACCTCAGCCCTCAAACCTCCAACTTCAAAATAGGATTCACACGTCCTACCTTTGAGGAATATCCGAATCGATATGACAAGGATCAGCAGGTGACCTTCGTACCACAAAACGAAGATTACCGCTATACAGCTGACGACCTAATGGCATTCTTTGGCGACAAGGACATACGCCAGTTGATGGTCATCAATCCAGACAACCCATCAGGCAATTTCATTCCCAAAAATGACGTACTCCGTCTTGCCCAGTGGTGCGAAGACAAGGGCATCCGTCTGGTGGTCGATGAAAGCTTTGTGGACTTCAGCGAGGACTATGCCCACAATTCATTGCTTAGCGACGAATTACTGGAGGCTTATCCCCACATGGCTGTCATGAAGAGTATTTCGAAAAGCTATGGTGTGCCTGGTCTGCGTCTGGGCATTTTAGCCTCTGCAGACAAAGAGCTCATCGCGCGTATTAAGAAAGATGTGAGCATCTGGAACCTGAACTCGTTTGCTGAGTTCTTTATGCAGATTTATAACAAGCACGAGAAAGACTATCAGCGCGCCTGCGACAAGTTTGTGAAGGAACGTGCCGACTTCTACGCGAAGCTATGCCAGATACCTTTCTTCCGTGTGATGCCTTCACAGGCCAACTATTTTCTCTGCGAAGTGCTACCTCCCTATACCGCCAGCGAGATTGTCATCTACATGCTGAAGCAGCATAACATTCTGACACGCGACTGTAGCCTGAAGACTGGTCTCGACCCCAACAAGCAGTATATGCGCATTGCCGTCAGAAACCACGAGGACAATACACGCTTAGCAGAAGGCCTGAGAGCCATCACAGCCAAATGAAGATTTGTATCTGCGGAGGCGGTAACCTTGGACACGTCGTGGCAGGCTTTATAGCCGCCCAAAAGAAGCATGAAGTATGCCTCTTGACACGACATCCAGAGCAATGGAGCCAGGACTTGATTATTGAAGCCCCTGCCGAAACAACCTATTCAGGGCACCTGAATGGGCTGTTTAGCAATGCGGAACAAGCTGTTTCCGATGCGGATATTATCCTACTATGCCTGCCAGGCTATGCCATTCGTGAAACCCTGCTGCAAATCAAGGATTACGTGCAGTCCGACGCTGCAGTAGGCAGTGTAGTCAGCAGTACAGGTTTCTTCTTCGAGGCGATGCAGTTGCTGCCAGCCTTACAACCACTGTTCGGATTCCAGCGCGTTCCTTTTATATCTCGCGTCATAGAATACGGTCACAAAGCCCGCTTGATGGGCTATAAGGACAGCCTTAACTTGGCCATTGAGCGTACAGAGCATCCAGAACAACTGCGCGACACATTGGCCGATATGCTGCAAACGCCCATCCAACTTTTAGGCAGCTATTATGAGGCCAGCCTCAGCAATAGCAACCCCCTCCTTCATCCTTCGCGTCTATACACACTTTGGAAAGATTGGCACGAAGGCGACATCTACCCTCGCGTACCTTTCTTTTATGAAGAATGGACTGAAGAAACTGCACAACTCTATATCCAGATGGACAATGAGCTACAATCCCTGTTGGATCTATTGCCAGTGCGGAAAGGCAGCATAGCCACCGTACTCGACTATTACGAAAGCACTGATGCCGTATCGTTAGCCAAAAAGTTACGCAGCATAGAGGCTTTCAAAGGTATTCTGTCACCTATGAAGCAAGTAGAGGGAGGCTATATACCCGACTTTCAAAGTCGCTATTTCACAGAGGACTTCCCCTATGGACTAGCTATCATTCATCGCTTGGCACATGAAAAAGGCGTACCCTCCCCTAGCATAGACATGGTTTATGATTGGGGAACAAAAATGCTGAACCGCTATAGCCAGTAAGCCTCAAAATGATGCGTGACGCGTTGCTCTACTGGGGGTAACGTCATATAGTCTCCATACGTACGCTCCAAATAGTCTTTGTAGCCCACCATCGTCTTATAAGTCTTTCCTTCAAACGCGATATCTACTGATGAGGCGATGTCCTCTGCAGGAAAACAGCTTTTTACTCCAGGACCAGCCTCTGTCATATGACAGACATACTGAGAAGATTCTTTACGCACTATCAGCTTGCGAATCATTCGGTTCAGCTGCTCTACAGAAATCGGCAAAAGCTTATAGCACCAATAGGCCAGACGAGAATGCAGAGGATTGCTTTTCGATATCTTGCAGCGACGTATTTTATAAAGTAACTTCTTGCGCTTGAATACACGCTCGCGCTCCTTCAAGTCATCAGGGACATAATCCACAGGGAAGATGTCCATATAGACACCAATTTCGAATCCCTCAGTTTCGTCCTCAACCATGCGAGTACGCAGATCGACGACCTTGGCAAACGTATAGTAATAGTGTGGTTCCTTTGCAGGATTCAGCAGTTTAAACTGCTCACTGCCCTTAAACTCTCGTAGGAACTGCTCGTAGTCCTTACGAGGCATATAGATGTCGATATCGTCGTCCCAAGGTATATAGCCCTTATGGCGCACAGCTCCTATCAGAGTACCACTCGACAGGAAATAGCGCAAGCCGTGAGCCTCACAGTATTGATGCACCTCGTCGAGGATGCCTATCTGAATCTGGCGCAGTTCATGTATATCTGTAATCTTTTTCATAACCTATGAGCGTCCAAACAGCCACTTCTTGAAGAACGGGCTGATGCGTAGTATGTTTGACGTGATGATGCTGAAACCCATAATGACCAAGCCCAACAGAACAGAAAGAACAATATCGAGCACGAAATTATGGGGATAGCTCTTGAAGAACTCACCAATCTGAGGCAGGTCAGGCATAAACAGGAAGTGTATCAGGTAGATGTCCAGCGTTCGCCTGCCTATGTATTGCAGCGACACGCCCATGACAGTAAACTTGGTGAAATACTGCTGGTAGTGGCGGAAGTACATGAAGGTGATGGTCAGTAAGCCGAATCTTGACACCGTCAGCGGAAGAATGGCCCACGTCATGCGCAGGGTACGCCATTTCAATGCGTCGAGCGTTGCCAGAATGACAATAACGATGACAATGGGGAAGAACCATTTGCTGTCCATCACACGCTGCCACTTGTCCCAATAGCGGTGCACGATATTGCCGTAGAGGAAGAAGGGGAAATAGAGGAACACCTGAACAAAGCTGGAATCCTGCAGGAAATAGAACAAATCGGTCTTAGCACCCTTATAGCCCTGCGCCCATGAAAAATACTGGGGCAGATAGTTTGTCTCGTAAAAACCAATTGACACGATGAACAATAACGTAATTGGAATCCACGTCTTCCACCGCAGCTTGCTTTCCAGATACGAGAACACATAATAGATGATGAACATGTAGAGCAGAGCTATGGTGAACCAGTAGCCACCCTTCAGCGGTGAGTGGAAGGCCGTCTCGACAGCTGGCCAGAACTGCCTGTTCAAGATAGCCATAGCCAGAAAGAAGAAGGCTACCGTCGGAATGGTCTGCACCTTGACCTTCTTCCACACCAGCATGCCGAAATTCTTCAAGTCCCATATCTGCGAGGCTTTGTATGCCAGGAAGCCGCTGACAAAGAAGAACAGCGGCATGCGGAACAGTATCAGGAAGGGGATAGCCGACGAATGTTTCCATTCCTCGCCAAATCCCAAGCCTGCCACATGGTTAGCCACAACCAGTATCATCGTGAAGCCACGCAAGGCGTCGAGCCATTCCAAACGCGGTTTTTTTACTTTTACTATATCACTCATGGGTGCAAATTTAGTGAATAAATTTGGAACTTCAAAATTATTTGTTTACTTTTGCAGCATTATTATGGATAATCTGAAGGAAAAGACAGCAAAAGGTATTGCCTGGGGAGCTATCAACAATGGGGCTACTCAGGTATTGAATCTTGTCTTTGGCATATTCTTAGGACGTCTGCTTTCTACGGAAGACTATGGTATTCTGGCACTGATTACCATTTTCACCTTGCTGGCAGGTTGTATTCAGGCGGCAGGTTTCTCGCAGGCTCTGGCCAACCTAAAGCCCCCCACTCAGCGCG
>JAEEGH010010260.1_pt1 | contig 21566 bp, 9 predicted proteins | sample 9134181 | NCBI WGS metagenome assembly JAEEGH01 (sample SAMN16246544, study PRJNA631951) | gut metagenome | biome: gut microbiome; feature: rumen; material: DP-attached | host: Bos | place: Iran: Karaj | collected 2018-10
AGATGATGAGTACTGATAAAATATATTTTTTATTCATAGAATAAAGCCGTTTTCATAATGGACGGCGTGCGAGACCTTTTGTAACCAACAGCTCAGAAAGTTATAAACGACCGTTTTACACCCAATCGTTAAAAAAAGAAAACTAAAGTTTCGCAAGTAGGTTGTCCAGTTTTTATGCGATAAGTAGGTTCAACGCCTATGGCTACGACAGGGCAGTCTCATATGAATTGTACTCCATGCAAATGCAAAAAGCTATCACAATCTTTTCCGCAAATATCAAAAGAATCCGCATACTAATCTGAGCAGAGGAAATTGTTTCTGCGAAAAACATCTTATAAGTCTAATCAGACGCCTTTTGAAGGCTCCTATGCCACCATAAGGGATAAATGAAAAGCAGATTACAAAACCGCATCTAACGGTTATATGCAATCTGCTTTTGATAAATAATCAAGGATACCACTTCAAATGAAGGGCTTTTTCAGTGCCCTCCTTTTTCAGCGAGGTCACTTTGATTATAGATTTACCGAACAATGATTATTTCTGCTCAATGTAGTTGGTTATGACAATCTTCTTGATAACAATGTTCTTGTTAGCTTTTACTACAATATGAGGCAAGCTGTTTCGTTCATTTTCGATAATGTATGGAGCTGCGGTCTTAACCTCAATGATAGCACCAGAAGCAATCTCTGTCTGACCGATTACTGCCTCAACGCCATCAACCAATGCAGTAGATAAAGGACCATTGCCACTATTGCACTTACTACCATCACCTACAGCCCAGATTAACTTATCATCTGTAGGAACAGTCTCCTTCTTTTTGCCTTCCAATTTCATGCTCGTAACTGTGCAGCTTGCCCAGTTAGCGCCCTTAATAGCGTGCAGGTGAACATAACCGAAGTCCTTGTAAATCTGTGCTAAGTCAACAGTGTATTCCTTACCACCATCAACATCATTAACAGAGAAATACTTTCCCGCCCAAGAAGACTCGCATTTGGGGTACTCAATAAGGGCAGAAGCAGTCTCATCCTCGCTATATTGACCTTCAACTTTAGAACGATTCAACATAATACGAGGTGTGCCTTCAGTTGCTACAATAACCAGTTTGCTATAAGCTGAAAGGTCTGCAAAAGCATTTACACTACCATCACCATAAGGCTGACCTGTTGATTCGCCAACAACCAAGATGGGCGAAATTTCCCCTGTAGTCTTTGCATTCTTGCCAAAAGCATCATCACCATCTACGTCCTTGTTAACTCCATTGAAAGGGACAGTGCTCAAATCAGCTTTTACATCTACTTCAACTTCCTTTGATGCAGTATAGAAGATCTGGACTTTAGAACCTTCTTGTATGCCATCGATTGCAATAGGACAATTGGCCTGAGTGACTACAAGACCACCCTTTTCTTTCTTAACATTGTTGTTAATTTGTGAATTGAACAGGAATACATGGCAAACCTCAGGCAGCAAGCTTCCCTCTTCCCACTTATATCCCTTATAACCATTACGATCTCTGTCAGTATCACTGGCCTCCCACCAACACGGGAAAGCCTGACCATTTGTCTGGTTACCATTTAATTTAGCAGGATTCTGATCTGCTTCTGCAACAGCTTCAAAATCATAGACAAATGTTTCCTCAACAAAAACGGGCTGGGGTTCTGTCTCGGGCTGCGAAGCGGGATTGTCCTCAACTGTACACGACTGAATACCAAATGCACAAGCCATCATAATGGCTGAAGCATAAAAAAAGTTTGTTTTCTTCATAAAAAATACGTTTAATAGTTACTAATGAAAATCTGTTCTAGTGATTTTGGGTGCAAATATATTACTTTTTCTTAAAACTACCAAATATTTCATGGAAAAAAAAGGAAATGGCTTGTTTTTTTCTTTTCTATGAGGATTTCTCGTCCTTTCTCATTGTCTTTTGAAGTTTTTGTCTATTTTAGGTTGCAAATATACACAAATTCCACGAAACCGTAGTGAGTTTCGTGATTTTTTAGTAATTTTGCGCTCAAATCAAAGAAAAGACTTTATGGAATATATGTCACAGGAAGGCTACGACAAACTCGTGGCTGAACTCAAACAGTTGGAGACGGTAGAGTTGCCTCAGGTTCGTGAGGCTATCGCAGAGGCCCGCGACAAAGGCGACCTGAGCGAGAACTTTGAGTATCATGCAGCGAAACGCGAACAGTCGAGACTGTTGGGGCGAATCAGATTCAAACAGCGTGTGCTAGAGAACGCACGAGTCATCGACACATCGAGACTCGGCGCTGACAGTGTGGGACTGTTGAGCAAGGTAGAAATGACAAATTTGGGGAATAATGCCCGCATGACCTATACTATTGCCAGTCCTCACGAGGCGAACCTACGTGAGGGGAAGATCTCCATCAAGAGTCCGATTGCCCAGGCGCTGCTGAACAAAAAGGCGGGAGACGTTGTGGAGGTTCGCGTTCCTGCAGGACTCTTGAAACTCAGAATAGAGAAAATCAGCCTCGCTTGATAAATAGTGTGGCGAGGAAGCCAATAAGGAAGATGGTGGAGGTGCCTAGAACGATGGCGAGGTAAGAATGGAGATGGATGCCTGGGAGCGACCAAAGGTCGGCAAGGGAGATCCACGCGATAACCAACACTCCCGCTACACAGCCCAAGAAAGCTGCCAGACGATTAATCTTCTGCGGAATACAACCTAAAAGGAAAAGCCCCAACATACCTCCAGAGAAGATGCTCGAGAGTTTCCACCAGGCATCGATGATGCTCTCCACACTAAGCATGGCAATGGCCACAACAATTCCCAGAAGACCTACAGCGACACTCGAAAGTCTCAGTACCGTCAGTTCCAGTTTCTGATGTTTCTGATGATCGTTCGGGTCATGATGCGTGATTTGGTCCTTCACCTTTCTGACACCGAGGAAGAAAGGACGGACGTAATCCGTGAGGATGATGGTGGCCGCACTCGTGACAGACGTCGATACAGTGCTCATACCTGCTGCAAAAATACTTGCAATCAGCAGACCTCGCAGACCCACCGGCAATTCGGATACGATGAAAAACGGAAAGACGTAATCAGGTTTCGCAGCGATATCTGCTGGAAGGAGTTCAGGACGGGCTGTATAATAGCTGTAGAGCACCGTTCCAATAAGGAAAAACAATGCCGAGACGGGGATAAAAAGGTATCCGCCGAAGAGGGCTGAGAACTTTGCATCACGATCGGTCTTTGCCGCATGATAACGCTGTACGTAGTTCTGGTCGATGCCATAATTCTGAAGATTTATAAATATACCGTAAATCAAACAAACCCAGAATGTTGACTTAGTCAGTTCAAGTGAAAATTCACCTAAAGAAAACTTATTTCCGATTGGCGAATTCACAGCCAGTTCGAAAGCCTGCATCGGACCTTCCGGCATACGGAAAAGCAAGAGTCCCAGACAGAGAACTGCACCACCGATGAGAATGATTCCCTGGATGGCATCAGCCCAGATGACAGCCTTCAGACCACCCAACATCGAGTAGATAATGATGCCGATGGAGGTCAGGATAATGACCATGTGGATGTCCCACCCCATGAGGATGTACATCGGTACAGCCAGAAGGTAAAGGATAGACCCCATACGGGCAATCTGCGTGAGAAGGTAACAGGCAGAGGCATAAAGACGCGCCCAGGCGCCAAAACGCTCCTCCAGGAAGGTATAGGCAGACACCGAACCACTACGGCGATAGAACGGCACGAAGTATTTTGCAGCGAAGTAGCTGGCGATGGGGATGCTCAGTGAGAAGACAAAGGCATTCCAGTCGGCGGCGAAGGCCTTGCCCGGATATCCGATATAAGAGATACTGGATACGTAAGTGGCAAAGATACTCATACCAACCACCCAGCCAGGGATGCTGTGGCCTGCAGAAGTGAATTCGTCTGCAGAACTGCCTTTTCTAAAGAAACTGCAGCCGAACACCACTACGCCAAGAGTGAATACTAGGAAAATTATAAAGTCTATTGTATGCATAGTTTCCCGTTAATGATTGGCAGAGCGGCAAGAGCTTGGCGGATGCGGTCGCGCTCAGGTGCTTCAAACTTATAGAAAGGCGAAGCGACGAAGTCGTTGTTGATGATACCCAAAAGCGAGAGAGCACATTTCAAGCCCTTCAGATAACTAGACCCATGCTTACCAACGGTATAGATAGAAGTAGAGATTTGCATGATAAACTGTTGCAGTTGACGTACACGCACGAGGTCACCACTGCGCGCAGCATCGTACATCGCCACATATAGTTCTGGAAACATATTCGCACCACCGTTGATGCCACCATGAGCACCCATCAACACACACTCGCCGGTAATCTCTTCTGGACCTACAAGCATCGCGAAATCCGGACGTTCCTGCATCTTGTACATCACGGACTGGAAGTAGACCGCATTAGCCGACGAGTCCTTGAAGCCAATCACCTGAGGGTTCTGGGCGATACGACGAACGGTGTCAGGTGCAAAACTCACTTTTACATGAGAAGGCATATTATAGAGGAATACCGGCAGTGACAACTGGGGCACTAGTTCCTCATAGAACTGCGCCAGTTCGGGTTGCCCTGTGGCGAAGTAATACGGGGGAGCACTCACGACACCGTCGGCTCCACAATCGGCCGCCACTCGGGCCAGACGGATACTCTCAACAATACTCGTGTCGGTGATGCAGGCCAACAACGGCAGACGGCCTTTATTGATACGGCAAGACTCCTTGATCATCTGTTTACGGACATCGTAGCTCAAACTCTGTTCCTCGCCCGTTGTGCCGAGGATGAAGAGGCCGTGAACGCCACCGGCGATGAGATGTTCAATGAGACGTTCGAGACTCTCGATATCAAGGGTCTCATTATCTTTCAAAGGTGTCACGAGGGGTGGAATAATACCACAAAGGGGTTTGTTTTGTATCATGTCTATCGTATTTTGTTTCTGTTATGACGCAAAAAAGTTGGATTTGTAATGCACAAAGGGTTACAAAATAATTTTACTTGCGTCTATTTATAAATTATGCACGTGTATGAAGAAAAGGTTTTTGACGATTAGTCTGATGACCCTGTGTTGTATGGGTGGATGGGCTCAGAAGGAAGTCACTACCCAACGACAATATCTGAGTGGTCATGGTTGCGACGATATGGTGCAGTGGGACTTTCTATGTTCGGATGGTCGTAATAGTGGTAAGTGGACGAAGATTGGCGTTCCCTCATGTTGGGAACTGCAGGGTTTTGGCACTTATCAGTATGGTATGCGTTTTTACGGCAAATCTACGCCAGAGGGTATTGCAGACGAGAAAGGTAAGTATAAGACGGAGTTTACATTACCTCAGGAATGGGCAGGTCGTCAAATTCAGCTCGTCTTCGAGGCAGCATTTACTGAAATCCATGTTGAGATAAATGGTCGTAAGGCTGGCAATGGTACCTATCAGGGAGGCTTTACACGGCATACGATAGATGTTTCTGACCGCGTGTTCTTTGGTTCGAAGAAGAATCGTCTGGAGGTAGAGGTGCTGAAGGAGAGCACCAATCCACAGGTGAACCTCGCTGAGCGCAGGGCTGACTACTGGAACTTCGGTGGCATCTGGAGGCCTGTATTCATCGTCAGCAAACCTGCTCGGAACATACAACGTATGGCGATAGATGCCAAGGCTGATGGTTCCTTTACGGCTGATGTCTATCTGAATCGTGCTGTCAATGGGGCTAAAGTGAGTGTCGACATCATCGATGCCAATGGGAAGAAGGTGGCCACAAGTCCTACCTATATCATTGCCAGTGACAAAGCAAAAGTGGAATTCCGTACGGAGAACCCCAAACTTTGGAATGCGGAACAGCCTAACCTCTATACGGCAGTCTTTACGTTAAAGGACGCAGAGGGTCGTACCCTCCACATAGAGCGCCAGAAGTTTGGGTTTCGCACGATTGAATATCGCCATACCTACAAAGGCGATAAGGAGGATGGTGTGTTTATCAATGGGCAGAAGGTGATTTTCAAGGGCGTCAATCGTCACTCCTTCCGTCCTGAGAGTGGTCGTACACTCTCGAAGGCAAAGAATATTGAGGACGTACTGCTGATTAAGAGCATGAATATGAATGCTGTCCGTCTGAGCCACTACCCTGCCGACCCAGAATTCCTGGATGCCTGCGACTCGCTGGGTCTCTATGTGGAATGTGAACAGCCAGGGTGGCATTGGGCACACGAGACGATTGCAGGTTCGCAAATCGTAGAAGAGATGGTGACACGCGACGTCAATCATCCCAGCATCATCTTCTGGAGCAATGGTAATGAAGGTGGCTTTAATTACGAACTTGAGCCAGTATTCGCGAAGTTCGACCCTCAGCAACGTGTGGTACTCTATCCTTGGGCTAATCGCAATGGTTTCGAAACCAAACACTATCGTTCATGGGGCGAAACGGCAGACTACATGCGACAGAAGGAAATCTTCATGCCTACCGAGTTCCTGCATGGCTTATACGATGGCGGACATGGTGCAGGTTTGAAAGACTACTGGAAACTAATGATGAGCAATCCGCGTTGCGCTGGCGGTTTCCTATGGGACTTGATGGACCAAGCAGTGGTTCGTACGGACCAAAACGGCATTCTTGACCCGGTGGGCAACTTCGGCTCTGATGGTATCGTTGGTCCTCACATGGAGAAAGAAGGTTCGTTCTATACCATTCGCGAGGTATGGAGCCCTGTGCAGGTCTTGTATTTTGACAGTGGCGCCTTCACCATCCAAAATTGCTATAATTTCATCAACCTAAAGGACTGCAAGTTCAGCTACAGACTGCTCAAGATGCCTGATCATGGAGCGTCGGAGGTCAAGGTTATCAAGGAGGTGAAACTTCCTTCGCCAGATGCTGCACCTGGGGAAAAAGTCAAACTAAAAATCGAAAGGACAGATGCTGATGTGATTGAGTTGACAGCTATCGACCCGTATGGAAAGGAAATCTTTACGTGGAGCCACAAACATACGACAAAGGTTGGCAGCTTCAATAAGTCACATCTGAAAGAGAACACACAGAAGTATTCTTATACAGAGGACAGCAACCAGCTGTTGGTGCAGAATGGCAATCGCCAATATACCTTCAGCAAGAAGACTGGCAAGCTGATGGGTGTCAGCGTGAACGGCAAGAAATTGTCGTTCAGCAATGGACCTCGTTTTGTGGCTGCCAAACGTGCTGACCGTTCGCAGGATGGTTTCTATAATCATGACGACAAGGAGGCTTTCCAAAAGAAGACGCAATACACAGAATATCCTGACCAAGGTGCTTTCGAAGGCTTTACCTTCAGCGACAGCACGCTGGTAGCCAACTACCTGCATGGTTCTATCAATCAGGTCACTTGGTGTTTCCTCGCTGATGGCGGAGTGTATATGAATGTCGACTATTATTTCAATGGTGTCGTCGACCTCATGGGCATCTGCTTCGACTATCCTGAGACAATGGTGAAAAGCAAGCAATGGGTGGGCAAAGGGCCCTATCGCGTCTGGCAGAATCGTCAGGAAGGTCCACAGTATGGTCTGTGGCAGAACGACTATAACGACCCCATTCCTGGCGAGTCGTGGGAATATCCTGAGTTCAAGGGCTATTTCTCGAATGTCAACTGGATGAAACTGAACACCAGCGAAGGAGCCATTGGCATCGAACTGATGACAGGAAAGGTGGGCGTCTATACTCCTCGTGATGGCCGCGACCATATCCTCTATACCCTCCCAGAGACAGGCATTTCTATTCTTAAGACCATTCCTGCTGTTCGCAATAAGGTGAACACCACAGACCTGAATGGCCCCAGCGCTCAACCCTATTGGAGCAAGGGTAAAGGAAGCATCAACGCCATTCTAAGATTTGAATGATATGAAACGACTGACCACACTCGCTATTGTACTGTGCCTCGCGATTATGTCGCGAGGTAACGACACCACGAAGCCTTGGACCTTCTGGTATTGGATGTATGGTGCCGTATCAGAAGAAGGTATCAAGGCCGACCTGCAGGCCATGAAGGATGTGGGACTCGGCGGATGTTACCTGATGCCAATCCGAGGAACGGAAGAAAAACCAGAATATGAAGGCAAGGCTCAGCAGCTGACACCGAGATTCTGGGAGATGGTGGATTATGCCATGCAACAGTCTGACTCGCTGGGACTCGGGATGGGTATCCACATCTGCGACGGCTTCGCACTCGCCGGAGGGCCTTGGATCACACCGAAGGAGTCGATGCAGAAGATCGTGAGTATGCAGACCACGATTACAGGAGGCACTGGGAAACGCTACATTCTCATGCAACCTGGTGGTTATGAAGGCTACTACGAAGACATCGCCTGCTATGCTATTCCATCGGAAAACTGTGGACTCTGTGTGAGTCCCGCGTCATTCCAACCCGTCATCACAACCTCGAAGACGGTAACCCATGATGATAATGGTACCTTCCGTGCATCAGAAGCCGGGTGGATACAATATGAATACCCCGAAATCGTCACCTTCCATAGCGTGGAAATCATTCCCTCGGGCAATAATATCCAGTCGCAAAGGCTCAAAATGCTCGTGAGCGGCGATGGCGAGGACTGGTCCTTCGTCAAACAGTTCGAGCCCCCTCGTCAGGGTTGGCAGAATACAGACTACAACTTCACTTACGCTATCCCTAAGACACCAGGACGCTATTTCCGTTTTGAATGGACCCCAGAGGGTACTGAGCCTGGCGCTGAGGACCTTGATGCCGCAAAGTGGAAACCTGTACTGAAACTGAAGGATATCCGTCTGAGCGACCAACAACGTATCCATCAATGGGAAGGCAAGAGCGGTCTGGTATGGCGTATCGCCCCAGAGACCACTGCCGAGGAAATCACAGACGAAGAATGCGTGAAGTTGAAGGATATTCGTCGGGTGGAACTCAAGAACGGTCGTTTGGCAGAACCCCTGCCAGAAGGAACGTGGCTCGTGGTGCGTATCGGACATACTTCCACAGGACATATGAATGCGACAGCAGGCGGTGGAAAAGGTCTGGAATGTGATAAGTTCTCGGAGGCAGCAGTCAGGAAACAGATCAGTCACTGGTTTGGGGAGTTTATGAAACGGCCACATCATGAGGTGGTGAAATATATGCACGTCGACTCGTGGGAATGTGGCTCACAGAACTGGAGCGAAGACTTTGCTGAAGAGTTTCAGAAACGGCGTGGGTATGACCTGATGCCTTGGTTACCCGTTATGGTGGGCATCCCCATCGAGAGTGCTGCGAAGAGTGAGGCCGTCTTGCGCGATGTGCGCCAGACCATCAACGACCTGCTGCAGGAGCGATTCTTTAAGACCGTCAAGGCCTGTGCTCAGGAGTATGGCGTACAGTTGAGTTGTGAGAGTGTTGCCCCCACGATGATTAGTCAAGGGATGGAACACTACAAATATGCGGATATGCCTATGGGCGAATTCTGGTTGGACTCCCCTACTCACGACAAACCCAACGATATGTTCGACGCCATCAGTGGTGCTCACGTCTATGGGAAGAATATCATCCAGGCAGAAGGATTTACTGAGGTTCGTGGCGTGTGGGATGAGACGCCGGCAATGATAAAGCCCCTACTCGATCGCAACTTCGCCTTAGGCATGAATCGCCTCTTCTTCCACGTGAATACCCACAACCCATGGCTTGACCGCAAACCTGGTATGACCCTCGACGGCATCGGACTTTTCTTCCAGCGCGACCAGACCTGGTTCCCTGAGGCTAAGTCCTTCGTGGATTATATCACCCGCTGTCAGACGCTCCTGCAAAGGGGAAAGCCTGTTGTGGATATTGCAGTATATACAGGCGAGGAAATGCCAAGTCGCGCATTCACCCCTGACCGTCTTGTGCCTATGCTGCCTGGTATGTTTGGTGCAGAGCGTGTAGCCTCCGAGAACAAACGTCTGGCAAACGTCGGACAACCTATGGAGGAATCTCCCGTTGGCGTGCGACATTCCGCTGGAATCCTCGACTTGAAAGACTGGATCAATCCACTTCATGGCTATCAGTACGACTCGATGAATAAGGACGCCTTGCTCACCCAGCCCTTTAATTATAAGGTATTAGTCGTTCCTAATTGGGTACTGGTTTCTCCAGAAGCAAAAAAGCGTATCGATGAACTGCGCAGTCAAGGGGTGATCATCATCGAAAAGCCCTACAAGGAAAGTACTTTCGAAAAAGTTTCCCCAAACATCATCCTGCCTGAAGGTATTGCCTACGCCCATCGTGCAGGAGAAGGAGAAGATATTTATTTCCTCTCGAACCAAACGGACCGAAAGCAGACTTTTTCGCCCACTTTCCGCGAGAACAAAGGGAAAGCGGTGGTTTACGATCCCTTAACGGACGAATCATACGACTATCAAGGCACTCTCACCTTGCCTGCTTACGGCTCGCTGTTTGTGAGCTACCGGCAGAGCGATTATTCCCACGCTGGGAACATAATATTCCCACGCTGGGAACAAAACATTCCCACGCTGGGAATAAATAGCGAGCCTTGGGCTATCAACTTCCGCGAGGCAGGCTTGACCATCAAGAGCCGGCAGCTCTTCGACTGGAGCCAGCATGAGAACGACAGGATTCGCTATTTCAGTGGTCACGCGCGCTATACGACAACGTGGAAACTGAAGAAGGACGAAGTCCCTCAGGGTCGTGTCTGGCTGTCGTTCCCCAACGTGAAGGACATCGCCCACGTATGGATTAACGGCAAGGATTGTGGCATTGCCTGGACAGCGCCTTACGAGGTAGAGATTACTGGTGCCTTGAAAAATGGCAAGAATAAGATAGAAATCGAGGTGGTGAACACGTGGCATAATGCCCTTCGAGGTATGGATGCAGGAAAAGCACCTTACGACGGCATTTGGACTAACGCCAAGTATCGCACCAAGGGTGAAGGATTATTGCCTGCCGGATTACTAGAACCACCTGTGATAAAAGTAAAAAAGTAAAAAAGTAAAACAATAAAAGGATGAGAATAATAATGACGAATAACAAATGGGTAAGAAAGTTGGTAATGGGTGTTTTACCTTTTTACCTTTTTACTTTTTTACCTTTAAATGCCCAGGTCAAGTTGCCACAGTTCTTCAGTGACAACATGGTGTTGCAACAACAGTCAGAATGCAACATCTGGGGAAAGGCGGATGCCAATAAAATGGTAAGAATATTGACCACTTGGGACAACAAAACCTACCAAGTAAAGGCTGATGGCAAAGGTAATTTCGAGGTGAAGGTGAAAACGCCAAAGGCTGGTGGTCCTTACGAAATCTGTATTACAGAATCATCTGCCGTCATCCTTCGTAACGTGATGATTGGCGAGGTATGGATCTGCAGCGGCCAGTCGAATATGGAGATGCAGATGAAAGGCTACAAGGCTCAACCTGTGGAGAATGCCGCAGAGGAATTGCTTGCTTGTAACGACAGCGACCTGCGGTTGTTTTACGGTAAGCGTTTGGCATCACTTGAGCCTCAGACAGACCTCGATGGTTCTTGGCTTCCAGCAAATACCGCCAGCGTCCGTGAGTTCTCGGCTACAGCCTATTATTTCGGAAAAACCTTACGGAAATTGTTGGGCGTTCCCGTGGGACTGATCTGTACGGCCTTCGGAGGTTCGGCCTGCGAGGCTTGGATGAACGCAGAATGGTTAAAAGCATTCCCCAAGGTACAACAGATTATCATGGAGGAGGATGTTAAGAAGTTACAGCAGCGTTGTCCTACGGCTCTTTACAATGGACAGTTAAAGCCGATTATTGGCTATGGCATCCGTGGTGCCATCTGGTATCAAGGTGAGGATAACGTACCTCGCTATGACTACTATGCTCCCCTGATGGCCCATATGATTCAGGGGTGGCGCGAGGACTGGAAGCAGGGCGATTTCCCATTCTACTACTGTCAGATTGCACCTTTCGATTACAGCGTTACAGACTGGGCTCTATATAATAGCGCTCTGCTTCGTGAGCAGCAGCAAAAGGTGGAAACAATGGTTGACAATTGTCGAATGGCTGTTTTATTAGATACTGGCATTAAGGATGTCATTCATCCTCGCAAGAAAAGGCTGGCAGGTGAACGTCTCGCTATCCTTGCTCTCGCAAACACTTACGATGTAAAGGGACTACCCGACTTTGCCAAATTCAAGGAGGCTGAGTTCAAGAACGATACCACCGTTATCAGTTTCGACAGGAGTAAGGAGTGGGTCTATTTCGAAAACGGCTCAACATCTGAGAATTTCGAGGTGGCAGGCAACGATAAGGTGTTCCATCCTGCCACAAAGGTGTGGGTTAATCGCAATCGCGTCTATGTAGTTTGTGACGAGGTGAAAAAGCCCGTTGCCGTACGTTATGCTTTCAAGGACTGGGTGATTGGCGACCTGATGCACGACGGTCTGCCTGTGTCCTCTTTCCGTTCTGATAATTGGTAATCCTCAAACAATTATGTGGTCAAGTATAGTTTCAACCATCCTTATAATCAACGAATTCATGGCCTCGAATGCAGGAGTTGCCATGAGTCCCGCCACCAACTTCGACAGTTGGATAGAGATCTATAACCCTACAGAGGAAATTGTTGATATGGGAGGCATGCATCTGAGTTATGACGAGAACAACCTGACAATGTGGCAAATGCCAAATACTATGGGCAAAGTACCAGCCAAAGGCTTTAAAGTCATCTGGCTCGGGTCAAGAGATGTCATTTGGACCAATGCGCCCTTCAAGCTCACTTGTGACGGAGGGAGTATTTATCTAAGTGACAAAAGTGGAAATCTCATCACCAGTGAATCGTATCCCGCTGCAAAGAGCCGGACATCCTATGCCCGTCTGACAGATGGTGGCGATGAATGGGGATGGACCGCCTACCCCACCCCCGGAGCGACCAACACCACAACTGTCTATGCTTCGGAACGACTTGATCCGCCTGTGGTCAGTGCAGGGAGTCAGATACTCAAAGGCACACTCAAAGTACAGGTCGACATTCCTGAGGGTACCACGTTGATGTACTCCACCGATGGAAGTGTCCCCACCTCGACCAGTTCTGGTCATCAAAGTAAGGACGGGGTATTTACCATAAGTACGACCACCAACCTGGTATTTCGTCTTTTTAAGGACGGTTATTTACCCAGCGTCCCCGTCACACGCAGCTTCATCAAAACCGATCATAACTACACCATCCCGGTCATCTCCATCGTCGGCAACGAAAAGTATTTTACCGATCCTGTATGGGGTATTGATGTCAAGGGTACGAACGGTAAAACGGGTAACGGTAGTGATGAGCGCGTAAACTGGAACATGGACTGGGACCGTCCTGTAAACTTCAGCTATATCGGAACTGACGGCACCATGCTTTTCAATCAGGATGTAAATATTAGTGTATCTGGTGGGTGGACGAGACAGATTAATCCCCGTTCCATGAAACTGAAAGCCAATAAGATCTTCGACGGTCAGAACCGTTTCGACTTTTCCTTTTTCCCACAGAAGCCTTACAACCGGGATAAGGCCCTGTTGATTCGTAACGGCGGTAATGATGTGTGGCACTATACAGCCCGATTTACAGACCCCGCCCTGACGACGGTGATACAGCGTTCCGGCATCGACCTCGACGTGCAGAGTTTCGTACAAGTGGCCGAATATATCAACGGCAACTTTAAGGGTATCCTAAACCTGCGCGAGACCTCCAACGACAAGTATGTCTATGCCAACTTCGGCTATGATGATGAGGAAATCGATATGTTCGAGAACAAAACTTTTAATAATGGTACCAGCGCGGCATACGACAGACTCTGTGAGATAGCAGGCAATAGTGCCGACGCAGAAACCTACGAGGAAATCCGACGTCTGTTGGACGTGGATGAGTTTGCCAACTACATGGCTGCAGAACTGTATCTGGGCAACGATGACTGGCCCGAGAACAATGTCAAGGCCTATCGCAGCCAAAATGACGGACGCTACCGTTTTATCCTCTTCGACCTCGACTTCTCTTTTAACAGAAGAGACCGTAACACCTTTAAGCAGGCACTCGATAACCAAAGTAGCACAAGAATGGTCGGGTTGTTCATCAACCTGCTGAAGAACGATGAATTCCGTCGGCTGTTCATTGATGCGTATTGTATCATGGCCGGCAGCGTCTTTGAAAAAGACCGTGCGATAGCCATCATCGACGAATTGGCGGCAACCATGCGACCTATGTCACAATTAGACGGTCATACCCCTGATAGAGCCGCCAATAACATCAAGACGAAGTTACAGAACCGTCTCGGGATGATGATGTCCCGCCTCGTGCAATATATGCCGATGAAACTCTCCGGCGTCCGTCAATATTCTGTCGACCTCAGTGCAGACACGGAAGGCGCCAACCTCTTCATCAACGGACACGCTGTACCTTATGCGTCTTTCAACGGAACACTCTTCGCACCCGTCACCCTTGAGGCCAAGGCACCGGCAGGCTATACATTCACGGGATGGAAGAAGTCTTCAGGTTCGAGTGTACAGGTGATTAAGACCAACGATACTTGGAAATACTATGACAAGGGAGAATTACAAGGTAGCTGGACTTCCACATCATTCTCCGATGGAGCGTGGTCCTCTGGTCAGGCTCCTTTAGGATATAAGTTCACAGATGTAAAGACCACCGTCAACTATGGCAGTGATGCACAGCACAAGAATCCTACGACCTATTTCCGCAAGACCTTCACCCTCAACGGGACACCAACCAGCCGCGATCAGTTCGTACTGAACTATCAGGTCGACGACGGTTTTATCATCTGGGTCAATGGCCAGGAAGGAGGTCGAGTGAATATGCCTCAGGGTACTGTCGGCTACAACTCATACGCCAGTACATATGCCGATGCCATCCCCGACAAAGGCACCCTCAACCTGTCGCCAAACCTCTTCAAGAACGGTACGAATGTCATTGCCGTTGAGGTACACAACAACCAGGCTGCCTCCAGCGACCTCTTTTGGGATTGTGAGCTTTTCACATCCGTCGGTGCCAGTTCCGGTGAGACAGTGGTCACCGATCCTGTGCTCCAACTCTCCGAGAACGAGAGCGACCTTAAATTGGAAGCCTGTTTCAAGCCGCTCACAACGACAGAACGCCAAGACGAGGGACTGACCCCCGTATGTATCAATGAGGTTAGCGCTGCCAATGGGATCTACGTCAACGAGTACTTCGAACGCAACGACTGGATTGAACTCTACAACACCACCGATGAAAATATCGATGTAGCTGGGATGTATCTTTCCGACAATCCTAACAAACCCAAGAAATATCAGATCAGCGGTGTTTCGACTTCCATCCCTGCTCACGGCTACCTCGTGGTATGGTGTGACAAACTCGAACCCGAGTCACAATTACATGCCTCCTTCAAACTCGATGCCGATGGTGGTAATGTGTTGCTCACAGCGCAGGACGAATCATGGTGTAACCGACTCACCTATACGATGCACAAGTCCGATGAGACTGTAGGTCGTTATCCCGACGGCGCCTCGAACGTCATAACAATGAATGTACCCACCATCGCCAAGGCCAATATCTCGTCGAGCTACGCCGTCACTGTAGAACAACTCTTCGATACCGGCATCAGTGACCTGACAGCTGAAGTCGGCGAGAAACTCACAGTTAGTTTCATCACAGACCGTCTGGTCATCCACAGTCCACAAGCTGATGTCCTGCAGATAAACATCGTCAATCTAGCCGGACAGTCTGTTTGCTCCGACATCTGTGATGAGGGATGCACGCTCTCTACTATCCATTATCCGCTTTCACATCTGCCCACAGGTGTCTATATTGCCAATGTCACCGACTCAAATGGGCATAAGGCAACCTGCAAATTCATAAAACACTAAAGGATATGTTTCAAAGACACCTGCTGACCATTCTACTCTCACTGACGCCGTTTCTGTTATACCCCGTCGACTACCGACCTGCCGATGAGGTATGGACCTCGCAGAGCCGCAACTCCAGCGAATCGATGCCCTGCGGCGGTCACGACATCGGCTTGAACGTGTGGGTGGAGAATGGCGATGTGTTGTTCTATATCCAACAGAGCGGTTGGTTCGATGAAAACAATACGCTGTTGAAAGCAGGCCGCTGGCGCCTACATTTTGACGGCAAGCCTTTCGACGGCATAGACTTCGAACAACGGCTTAGTCTTGATGAGGGAGCCGTCACTATCAAAGGTGGTGGCACAGAGGTCAGGATTTGGGCAGACGTTTTCTCTCCCGTTGTATTTGTGACGATGGCATCGCCACATGCAGAACGGGCCACGCTCAGTTACGAAAGCTGGCGCTATAAGAACCGCCCTGTAACGAAGGCTGAATGCCAGCAATGTTCCTACAAATGGATCCTGCCCAAAGACTGCATGACCTTTGCCGACAGCATCCAAGCAGAGGGCGATAGACTCACTTTCTCACATAAGAACCGCGAGCAGACCGTCTTCGACTTCACCGTCAGTTATGAGCATCTCGATGCTATCAAGGACAAACTCTACAATCCTATCGGAGGATTAGAAATGAAAGGAGTGATGTATGCTCCTGGATTTCACTATGCAGGAACCACCACAGATATTTATGCTAATACAGACTTTCAAGCATGGAACTACTTTTGCGACAACCTATGCTCTTCATGCGTGATGATTGACCTACGCTACCTAAACCACAAGTTCTACGAGGATACCGTTGTTGACGGTTGTGGCACCGTAGCTCCATACGCCTTCCCTACCTTGAAGGTCAGTGAATCGCGTAAGCGTTGCGCCCAGTGGTGGCATAATTACTGGCAGCGCAGTTGGATTGAGAGCGACACGCAGAACGACAGCCTGCAGACGATGCTGCGCAATTATGAACTGATGCGTTATATGCTCGGCTGTAATGCATACGGCCAATGGCCCACAAAATTCAACGGCGGACTCTTCACTTTTGATCCTGTCTATGTGGACTCCACCGCAACATTCACACCCGACTACCGTAAATGGGGCGGTGGCACGATGACGGCACAAAACCAGAGACTGGTTTACTGGCCGATGGTGAAAAATGGCGACTACGATATGCTGTCATCACAACTCGATACCTACCTGCGTCTGTTGCCCAACGCTGTAGCACGTACCCGCTATTACTGGGGACACGACGGTGCTTCGTTTACAGAACAGTTGGAGAACTTCGGACTGCCCAACCCTGCTGAGTACGGTAAACACAAGGAGGGCGATGACTTAGGTGTTGAGAAGAACAAATGGCTAGAATATGAATGGGACACTGCCTTGGAGTTCTGTCAGATGTATAAACAGATACTTCCGTGGTATCCGGACTCCACATTGGACAAATATCAAGAGTTAGTAGATGAAACCCTGCGCTTCTTCAGTGAGCACTACCCCAACCTCGTCATCTATCCTGGTTCTGGCTGCGAGACTTATAAGATGGCACGCAACCCTTCCAGTACCGTTGCCGCACTGCAAACAATGAAGCATAGTCTTGACAATATCGGCGTAGACACGAGCTTCATCCCCAAAATCCCTCTTCAGGTCATTGATGGTGACACATGCATTGCTCCTGCTGAAAGTTGGGAGCGTATCCAGAATACAGAGACACCTCAGCTCTATCCCGTCTTCCCTTGGCGTATCTATGGTGTGGGACGTCCACATCTCAACATCGCGCGCAACACCTATTTCAAAGATCCGCATGCTTTGGAGATGCGTAGTACAAAGGGGTGGAAACAAGACAACATCTGGGCAGCATGCTTGGGTCTAACTGACGAAGCACGTCGTCTGAACACAGAGAAACTAAGCAACGGTCCCTACCGCTTTCCTGCCTTCTGGGACGCAGGTTTCGACTGGGCGCCTGACCACAACCGTGGTGGTGCCGGCATGATTGGACTCCAAGAGATGCTGTTACAGGAGGGAGAAGACCACACCCCTATTCTCTTCCCAGCTTGGCCCCGTGAATGGAACTGTCGTTTCTGTCTATACATCTCAGGCCGACGTCGCATCGAAGGTGAGATAAAGAATGGAATCATCACTTATACCGAAGACGGTGTCAGAGGCGAAAAAACAGCCAGTGCAAAACTCGTGGTCACAAAGACACTCTGTAACTACCAGTCAGAACCAACTGCCATTGTCGATGGCAAAATTAGAGTAGGCTGGCAATATAAGGATGAAGCGAAGTCCTCTGCAATGCAGGATGGCTATCAGATTATCATCACAGAACGCATCACCAACAGACAGATCTACGATAGTGGTATCATCAACTCCGACCAAAGCCAGTTTATAGAGTTGCCTGCTCTAAAGCCAAACAGATACGGCTATCAATGGAAAGTAAGAATCCGAGAGAAAAAATCTTTCTCTGATTGGAGTCAAACACAGACCATCCGCATCATGCCAAGGATGCATCCTCAATGGATTGGTGCCATCACAAAGAAAGATGCGGGTATTCCCAACGGTCGATGGAGCAATGAAGTATTTAAGAGAGACAGCTTTCAGGCCAAATGGCGCGATGTGGATACACTCTCCACGAAAAGCATCATTCTCAATAAGGAAGCCACCATCCCCAAGAAGATCACAGATGCTATTGTCTATGTCTGCGGTCTCGGACACTACGAACTGACGATCAACGGCCAGAAAGTCGGTGACAGTGAGTTCGCTCCGCTTTGGAGTGAATACAGCAAGACTGTCTACTACAATGTCTATGAGGTCACTCATCTTTTGAAACAAGGCAATAATACAATCTCTGCTATACTTGGAAACGGTTTCTTCAATGTCCAACGAGGCAATAGATATAGCAAACTGCAAGGCTCTTTTGGTCCACCGCAATTGTTCTTCCGTATGGATGTTACTTATTCCGACGGCACTACGGAGCAGATTGTCAGCGATAAGTCCTGGCTGTGGTCACTGAGTCCGATTACCTTCAACAGTATCTATGGTGGAGAATCCTACGATGCACGATTAGAAGAGGCAACTGATTGGCAACCCGTTGTAATGACTGAAGGACCGGAGGGCGTGCTTCGCCCAGAAACCTGTCAGCCCGTCAAGGTGATGGAGCATTACGACATCCAATCCTGGAAGTCTATACCCAAAGACTCCCTTGAGTCGGCTTCTGCTAAAACCAAGCGTACCATAGCCCCTTCAGTTTTCGTCTGCGATATGGGACAGAATCTTGCCGGTTTCCCTGAGATAACCGTCTCAGGACAACGCGGCCAGAAGATTACGCTGCTCGTATCTGAGCGACTGACACCACAGGGAGTTTGTAACCAGAGTCAGACGGGGCGCCAACACTATTACGAATACATCCTCAAAGGCAACGGTCAGGAACAATGGCATCCTCGCTTCTCCTATTACGGTTTCCGTTATATCCAAGTGGAGGGCGCTGTACTCGAAGGACAACCGAATCCCAGACACCTGCCGGTGATTCATTGTTTGAGAAGTTGCTTCGTCTATAACTCCGCCGCCGAAACATCTTCCTTCTGGTGTAATAACGAGCTCTTCAATAAGACCCACCGACTGATTGAACGGGCTGAGCGTAGTAATATGCAGGCCGTCATGACAGACTGTCCGCATCGTGAGAAACTGGGGTGGTTGGAGCAGGATCACCTTTGCGGGCCTTCCCTTCTTTACAACTACGATATGACCCGTCTGGTGCCGAAGATTATCCGCGATATCGTCGATACCCAAAAAAACAACGGGATGGTGCCCACGACAGCACCTCAGTATGTTTCCTTCGGCAATCTGTTTGACGATTCGCCTGAATGGGGCTCAACACTGATTATTCTACCTTTCCAATATTATGAAATGTATGGCGATTCAACGCTGATTACGGATAATTACGAGCCCATGCGCCGATATGTGGATTATCTAACCTCGCGTTCAGAAAACGGTATCGTAAGTCACGGACTAGGCGACTGGTATGACTATGGTCCTTGGCGTGCAGGTTTCTCACGAAACACACCCGTTTCGCTCGTTGCTACAGCGCATTATATCTACGATTTGCAACTCATCACGGAAGCAGCTCGGATGACAGGCAACAAGGGCGATGAAAAAAAATATGCAGAACTCTGTAAGACAGTGACAGCTGCCTTCAATCGTCATTTCTACAAATCCGATTCCTGCTACTACGGCACCAACTCACAGGCCAGCAATGCCCTACCCCTCTTCTTGGGTATCTGCGGAGAAAACAAGGAAGCCGTCTTGCAGAATCTCATTGCAGATATCCACGCACACGGTGACCGTCTTACAACGGGCGATGTGGGTAATCGTTATCTCTTCAGGGTGCTGGCCGATAACGACTACAACGACCTGCTCTTCAAGATGCTCAACCACTACGACACACCTGGATATGGTTTCCAAATAGCTCATGGTGCAACGACACTGACAGAGCAATGGGATCCCAGACAAGGCAGCAGTGAGAACCACTTCATGTTGGGTCAGATTGACGAATGGCTCTTCCGTTCCCTCTCTGGTATTCGCCAAAAGCCTGGTACCCACGGCATGCGTCATCTTGTCATCGATCCCATTCGAGTGGGCAACATCCGTCATATCCATACCACCATCCACACCCTCTACGGCGAAATTCTGGTCGAACTCTTACCAAACAACAACCTCCCGAGGATCATGCTCCCAGGAGGCTGTCGATAACAGAGAAGGCAATCTTTTATTATGATTTAAATATGATACATTCTAAAACAGCCACCTTATCCTTCATTACGGCAGTCCTCGTCATGCTATTCAGCAACAGAGCAGTAGCCGGCGAAATCACCGTCGGCGCAGGCGTCAGCATCCATGAGGCCTTGAGACAGGCCAGAGAGTGGCGGCGCACAGGCGACAGCCGTTGCGAGGGAGGTATCACCATCCGCATCGCCGCTGGACGATACTATATGACGGAGCCGCTCTTCCTGCGGCCCGAGGACAGCGGTACGGAACAGTCGCCCCTCACAATCTTAGGCGAGGCCGGTGCCACACTCTGCGGCGACCCACGTCAGACACACACGCAGATATGGCCGGAAGAAGGTATGGCGCGCATAGCGGCCTTCGACACCGACAACCGCACCATCGCTATCCCCACCCCACCCGATGATGTGTTCAGCACGAAGCACCTGGAGATGGTGGTCCACCAGCGCTGGGCCATCGCCATTCTCCGCGTAAAGGACATGAAGCGGGAGGGCGACAAGACCATCGTCAGCTTCCTTGAACCCGAGAGCCGGCTGGAGTTCGAACACCCCTGGCCGCAACCCGTCACCGGCGGCGAGCGCGGCAATAGCAGCTTCCTGCTGAGAACCACCGAGCAGCGTAACGGCATCGAAAGACTCGTCGTCATCGACGGTGCCAGTCATGTCCGTTTCGAGGACCTCGTCTTCGAGAACACCTGCTGGAACAGGCCGTTACACCAGGGCCATGTGACGTTGCAGGGCGGTTTTCTGCTCGTCGATGCCTATAAGCTGAAGGAAAATCCCGGTCTACCCTGGGACGAAGGGCTCGAGAATCAGGCCTGGATTGAACGTCCCGTGAGTGCCATCACCGTACGCAATGCCCGCGAAGTGAACTTCACCAATTGCCAGTTCCAGCATCTTGGTGCCACAGCCCTCGACTACGAGAGCATCGAGGGCGGAACGATTG
>JAEEGH010010263.1_pt1 | contig 21557 bp, 17 predicted proteins | sample 9134181 | NCBI WGS metagenome assembly JAEEGH01 (sample SAMN16246544, study PRJNA631951) | gut metagenome | biome: gut microbiome; feature: rumen; material: DP-attached | host: Bos | place: Iran: Karaj | collected 2018-10
CGCCATCAAAACAGCGATGAATTTCTTCATGGAATGGTATCTCCTTTCCTGGTGCTTGGGGTCCGGGGCGAGATCCGCTCAGTCGTCGGTGCCCGCCTTGTGCTTGGTCTTGGCGTACTTGATGAGCCGCCCAGTCTCTTTATTATACACGTTCATGCGGCCGGGGTGAAGTACCACGAACACATTTTGGTTCATGTCATATTCTACCAGGCCCACCTGGATGGCCAGGAACTCCGTGTCGCCTACGGTCAGCGTCACCAGCGTCTCGCTGCCTGCGGGCTGGTTGGCGTAGACCTGGGCGGCCACGGTGTTCTTGTGGTGGGGATCCCCGGTGTAGATGTCCACCATCTCGGGCCGGAGGCCCAGGACGCAGTCGAACTCCCTGCCCTGGGGGATCTCCTCGTCCAGTTTCAGGGTCTCGTGGGGGAAGACGTACTCGCCGAAGGCGCTCTTCACCCGCAGGGCATCCCCGTCGAAGGCACCCTTGGCCTCGATGAAGTTGATGCGGGGATTGCCTATGAAGTCCGCCGCCTGCAGGTCGATGGGGTTGGTGTACAGGCCCAGGGGCGTGTCGATCTGGGAGATCTCCCCCTCCTTGAACAGGGCGATCTTGGTGGACATGGTCAGAGCCTCCACCTGATCGTGGGTCACGTAGATGATGGTGGTGCCCGTCTCCTTGTGGAGGCGCTTGAGCTCCGCCCGCATGTCGATGCGCAGCCGGGCGTCCAGGTTGGAAAGGGGCTCGTCCAGCAGCAGGAGCTTGGGGCTGGAGGCGATGGCACGGGCGATGGCCACCCGCTGCTGCTGACCGCCGGAGAGCTCGTTGGGATAGCGGCCCCGATACTCCTCGATCCGCATGGTCTTGAGGGCCCGCATGACCGTCTTTTCGATCTCCTCCTTCTTCATCTTCTTGATCTTGAGACCGAAGGCCACGTTCTCGAACACCGTCATGTGGGGCCAGAGGGCGTAGCTTTGGAACACCAGGTTCAATCCCCGCTTGCTGGGCGCTTCGAAGAAAGCCTTGTCCGCGTCGATGACCATCTTGTCGTCGATGGTCATGGTGCCGTGCTGGGCCTTTTCCAAACCGGAGATGACCCGGAGGGTGGTGGTCTTGCCGCAGCCGGAGGGCCCCAGCAGCGTCATGAAGTCCCCGTCCTCGATGGTCAGATTGACGTCCCGCAGGACGTGGTTCTCTCCATAAAACTTATCGATGTGGCTCAACTGGATCTTGCTCATGGGTGAACTTCCTTTCTATACTCAAGACTGGTCACATGCTCTTGGATACGTTGCCGCCGAATTTGTCCGCGATCCGGTTGGTAACGAGGATGAATACGATGATGACGATACAGATGGCGTCCGCCACCTGGGGCATGGCCTCCTTGGAATAGTCAAAGGCCAGGAAGGACAGGGTGTAGTTTTTCGGCGTCATCAAAATGGCGATCAGATCCAGCTCCTTGGCGATGCTGATGAAGGAGAGCAGGAAGCCGGACAAAAAGCCGTTCTTGGCCAGGGGGATCACGATGCTGCGAATGCGCCGCCAGAATCCCGCCCCGTTGATGGTGGCCGCCTCCTCCAGCTCCACGGAGATCTGCATCATATTGGAGGAGCCGGAACGGCTGGCGAAGGGGAAATGCTTCACGATGGACACCAGCAATATCAGGGTGAACGTGCCGTACAGTGAAGGGATGAGGCCGCCCAGCCTTGGCTGGCTGAACATGGAGAAGTAAATGGCGGAGAAAGCCACGCCGGGCATCAGGTAGGGGATGAAGATCAGCTGCTCCACCGCGTTGCCGTACCACTTGCCCCGGCCACGGGTGGTGATATATCCGAAAAACTGGCCAAAGACCGCCGTGATAAGGGAGGCGATCAGGGACAGCTTCACCGTGTTGCCCAGGGCCCTGCCGAACTCGGAGTTGCGGAACAGGCCGTTCTGGTTGAAGGAGGGATGGGGTGCGCTCTGCAGCTCGCCGATCCAGGCATACAGGGTCAGGTTGTCCGCGCCGTACCCTGCGCCGGGCATGATCTGGAAGGATTCCATGACCAGGAAGAACACAGGCATGACCATGGCCACCACCAGGAACACGGCGATGACGATCAGCATGGGCCACTTGGCCCCCCTCAGGGGAATGAGATTGCTGCGGGTGCCCTTGCCGCCGATGGTAGCGTAGGACTTGCGGGTGCCGATGAGCTTCTGGTTCACCACGATGGTGCCCGCCGCCAGCAGGATCATCAGGATGGACATGGCGTAGCCCACCGCGTTGGGGCCATCGTTGATGAAGGCCTTCATCCGGGTGGCCAGCACATAGAAGGGGGTGCCGTCGGGGTTGTTGCCGCCGAGGCGGGCCGCCACGCCGTAAGTGCCGATGGACTTAGAGATGGTCATGATGGTGGCGCTCAGGATGGAGGGCAGGATCAGAGGCAGGGTGATGCTCTTGAGGATCTGCGCCTTGGACGCGCCCTGGATCTCGCCCATCTCCTCCAGCTCCGAGTTGATGGACCGAAGGGCGCCGGAGGCCATGATATAGGAGAAGGCGTAGTAGTGCATGGTCATCACGATGATGATGGGCACGAAGCCGGAGGCGAGCACATCCGGCACCGGGATGCCCAGGCTGTAGAGCACGCCGTAGCCGCCCATGCTGGGGTTCCGGAAGATGGTCATCCAGGAGAGTGCCTTGCACCAGGAGGGGATCATGTAGGGGATCAGGATCAGAGCGGACAAAAGCCCCTTGCCGGGGATGTCCGTGCGGACCATGAGCCAGGCCATGAGTGCCCCGAGAGGCACCGAAATGGCCGTGACGAAGGCGCCGATGATGAGGGAGTTCCTCAGCGGCACCCACAGGATCGTCTTGGTGAGGGGGCTCGCCAGCAGATACTTCCAGTACCACAGGGTGTAGTCGCCCATCTTGGCGCCGGGGATGGTCTTGCGCATCACCTCGGCCTTGGCCACCACGAAGGTGTTCTGCACCATGGCGAGCAGCGGGATCACGATCAGCGCGAACAGCAGGATCAGCGTGATCAGAACGATCACGTTGAAGGGGTTGCCGATCAGACTTCTGAATTGGTTCCTGAACCGTTCCCGACTCATCGGGGGGCGGCTCCATCCTTTCTTTGCCATCTTCACAACCTCCATGCAGGGTAGATTACAACGGTCGGTAACTCAGTTTAAGCGTTATTCAGTTCTTGTTTAAGAATGGTGTATACGTCGTAGATATCGGTAACCTGGTAGTCCGGCGCCACGTCGAACTGACCGATATCCTTTTGTTTGGTCAGGAAGGAGTTGATTTTGAACACGCGGCCGAAGCCCATGCGACGGGGCCCTACCACGTCCCGGGAAAGGGTGTCGCCCACGAAAGCGCACTCGGAGGGGTCTAAATTCGCCTGGGCGCAGGCGATGCGGAAGATGTTGGGATGAGGCTTGCGATAGCCCACGATGGAGGACAGGGTGATCTCGTCGAAATAATGGCGCACGCCGTACTTTTCCAGGGTAGAAAACACCTGGAAGAGGCTTCCGGTGTTGCTGACTACCGCCACGTGGAGACCCAGGTCCTCCTTGAGGCCCTTGAGCATCTCGGCGGCATGGACGCGGAGCTTACGATCATAGAACGTGGTTTCCCACATATGGGCGATCTCCTCGCTTATCTCCGCCAGCTTCTGCTTGTCTACAGGAATATCTTTGAAGCCCCAATTGCACCAGATTTCCTCGGGCTTCAGCTCGATGAGGGTACGCTCAGAATCCTTTTTATATGCCTGAATGCCGGCTCCCACGATGGACCAAAGAGGTTCCGCCGCATAGGGGACGTCGATGTGATGCTTCTGAAGAATATCATAGAGCGCATATGCCGTAGCCCTATCATTTTTCTCATCGGAATACAGATCTTCCAGCGTTCCGCCCATATCAAACATAACGGCTTTGATCATTCGTGCTCCTCCTGCTCTGCTTCTGCTGTCGTAAACGTTTGCGTTCCGTAGGTAAATTATACAACTCTCGCTTCGAGATTGTCAATAATAAATTGAAGTCATTTTGCCTTTTTTCGAGTAATGAGCTGGATTTTTCGGAACAAACAAATGTTTTGCGCTTTTTTTACCTATTATTCCTCTTCGATCTTTATCGTTCTCGTAAACCTTTGCGTTGCCAGATTCAGACGCAGGGACTGATCTGATCCTGAATCGGCAATGGTCACCAGAGCGGATCATGGAGCGGATGCGGCCTGAAGGCCACGAAAGCCTTCCTGGCCATGGAACGATCTATGCTGGAATGTTCGGCACTCCGAAACAAAAGCGGCCAGGATGCTTTTTTTCTACGCTCAATCCTTTGGCACGTTTACAGCGATGAACCTAATGGTACATCACCGAAGCATGGTCAAGGCGGCCTGTCTGACGGGTTGCCGTTTTTCCATACGAATGATATTTGATCGAGGGCTGTATTATCGCAATAACAAAATGTGGTAAAAATGTTGCATAAGGAATTATATCAAATAATGAAAAGCCCAAAAAACTGAGAGTTTCTGGGCTTTTTTGGCCTCCCCGGCGGGATTCGACCCCGCGACCTTCCGCTTAGGAGCGGTTGATTAATGTGTGATAATAGGTATATATAGTCGAAAAACGCCAAATTTAGGTATTTTTTGAACCGCCAAAATGCTAATAAGTATATATCAAGTGCAACATTCTCATAGAAATGTGGTAAAAATGTTGCACTTTTTCTGATGAATGAGTCTAATAAATCGGCCTTTTCTAATGCTTCTATCCAGCACAGCTCGTCGCTACCAAGTTTACAGACGACGTTAAAGTGGAAGTTGCTTTAATGTCTTTACATGACAATTCCATTCCCGCTTTAGAATAGCATATTGCATTGTATTCTCATAAAGAGGTGTACCGTCCGGGTTGTTGATAAAGGAGACGAATTCCCTGAAAAGGCCTTCGCGCCGCATCCCAAGTTTTTCACATAGCCGCTGGCAGGGAATGTTGTAATCTTCGGTATAAGCATAAATTCTTCTTGCCCCTTTCTCATTGAACAGATAGTCAAAGAAAGCGTATGCTGCTTCATATGCATAGCTTTTGCCCTGATAAGCTTTATTCAGCATCCAACATGGGCTGAACGTGTCGTGCGGAGCCTTTTCCGTGTCCGGCGCAGTCGTCTCCGGTGCCGCATCGATCTCTCCGATCACTTTTCCGCTCTCTTTCAAAACAATAGCAAAATAGAAATCTCTCTCTTTGCTTCGGCTTTCAGCTTCCTCAGAAGCTTCCTCCAATGAATCCAGCTTCATACAGGCGAAACAGTTGACCGCAGGCTCTTTCAGGTATTCAAACAGATCTTCAGCGTCAGACCGTTCGAAGGGACGCAGGATCAGGCGTTTGGTTTCAATGATCATTTTGTTTTTAAGCTGATTGCAACAAATACCACTAGGGATTATCGAAAAAACCATGAAACAGGCTTTTTTTCGAGGCTCATCGATGCCATGGATGCCGCTAAAGGCATGAATGAGCCCGCAAATGCGGTCACATATGTGCCCGAATAGAATAGCGGAAATGCAGATCAGGAAGCGTTTACACCTTTGTTTCCCAATCCAACAAAAACAAGGTTGCCGCCAACAGATCAGCACTGCCCCCGGGCGACAGGTTTTGCCGGATGAATCGGTCGTCCAAGCGGCGTATGTCCGATAGGTTTGGGTAGGGGGACGCCGCCAGCAGGTCTCGCACCTCCCCAACGGCCGCGGTGGCAACATCCATACCGCCCCGGTGCATTAGGTTCGTATCCGTTCCCTGCGCGATGAGGTACAGCAGAGTGAACGCCCCGGCGTCGTTTCGATCCATGCCTCGGGCCAGAGCTGCCTGCAGATGAGGAAGGCCAGTCCTCAGCACGGAAGGGAGCCCTTCCGCCAGTTCTCCACGTGCGCCCCGGATTCCGTGCGACAAATAGATTTGCTCACCAAAGGAGCTCCCCTTCCCACGGGCTTCCATTTCAACAAAATCCGCCTCCACGGCTGTTTTGCTCATGAGGGCGCAGACTTCGCCGATGACGGAAGGATCCCGACAGGGGTCTTCCGCCGACCAAAGTCGGCCGATGGCTCCGCAGACGGTCCCTAACAGGAAGATGGCCCCCTTATGGGTGTTCACGCCATCGGTAGCTATCAGCATTTTCCGTTCTGCCGCCAGACCCATCTCCCGCAGCCGGGCGAAGGTCTCTTCCGGCGCCTCGCGGGCTGTCTCCGCCCCCGCTCGAAAGCAAGCCGACCAGTATTCCCGGAGTGCACGCGCGCTGTTATAGAAGGTCTGCCGGTTCATGTCTCGATGGGCGCCGTTATTATTTCGGTCCACCAGGCCGGGCTTTGGGGTAGTGTTCACCTCGTCCAGCAGCGCTTCGGTCACCATCGTGCCGATCCGTTCGCCGTCTACCGCCAGCAGCCCGGCTTCTAACCGCTGCTTGACCGACTGTTGAAGCTCCGCTACGCTGTGGAGCCGTCGAGAGGCGCAGCCTTTTCCCACCGCCCCGCAAACGAGACAGCCCCGCGGCTCCCTTCGGGAGAGTTTTTCCCCATATCGATCCAACACGTCCATATCGAACAACCGGCCTAAAGGCTCCGTGTCTTCAATGGATTCACATATTGCTTTGAGGCGTGACGCCTCCCCTCTGACGGCGCAGAGATACTCGCAGCCGGTATCGGCGTTCGTCAGCAGGGGATTCAGGGGCGTTACGCCCTCCCTGGCAAGAAGCCCTTGCAGCCGTTCCAGCCCCACCTGAAAGGCTCTGCCGATGAGCGGGCTGTTCTTCACGGGGCCGGGGATGTTCATGGTAAAGGATATCACCGGGCAGGCATGCAACAGAAGCAGCCGCCGCTGATTCTCCGCCCGGCGGTCCCGCGCCTCCAGTATTGCCTGCAACGTCATTTCTCTCATCAGTAGTGCCTCGCTTCATCCATGGCACGAATGGCTTTGATGACCGGTTCAGCCTCGTCGCTCTCAAAGTACCGCAGGCTGCTCTCCGGCAGCATGAAGGCGGCCTTTTCGAGCTGCCCATCGTGGATCGCCTGCCGCACGGAGCTGGCGCTGACGATTTCGCCGCAAAGTTCAAGCCGTGGGATAATACGGAATGCCACGCCCCGCTTCGGCAGCTCGGCAGCCATGGTCTCGTTGTACAGCCTCGTCACATGGCTGCTCTTTTCCTCTCCCGCATAGCGCGCTGTGACCCCCAGCACTTCCGCTATCTTTCCGAATACGGCCAGATCAAGCTTCGCATGCGCGAGGATCGCCGTGTCCTCGTCCCGCAGAAAATAGCTGGGAAAGGTGGCGCTGCTGATGATATAGGCGTCGGAATCGTGCAGGATCACGTTGGATAGATCGGCGACGCCTTCCCGCACCAGCCGCTTGCGGACCACATAGGGGATGGGTCCCGCCTCCTCGCTCAGAAGAAACAGGTGGAGCCAGTCGTTCTCTCCCGCTGCACGCTCTACAAGGTATCTGTGGCCTCGGGTAAAGGGGTTGGCATTCATGACGATAGCGGCGCTTCGGCCAGGTTGCCGAGTCTTTGCCAGCTGTCTAAGATAACCGGTAAACCCGCCGAAGCGATTCTCCATGAACACCGCGTCCTCCAGCCGGGCCACCTCATAGAAGCCCAGATCGCCCAGCAGCCGGGCGCTTTGGGGCTTGGTGTACAGGAATACCCGGCTGTTGCCCTGAGCCATCTGCCGTTCCATCAGGTGGGAAACGATCTCGTTCATGAGCCCCTCGCCCCGATGATCTGAGGCAACGGCCAAGCACCGCAGCGTGTTGCCGAAACTGCTACCCGTGGCAATGATGCGCATATTCTCATCGAAAATGCCGCAGGTGTAGGAAAGGTTCCTGTCCCGGCGGATGCCTTCCGCCTGCAGCAGCTCATCCACCTGCCGCCGGTTTCGGCTGTCCCACGCCTCGATGGCGCAAAGAGTGTTTCCCATGGCGCTCCTCCTAATGCTTCTGATGGTATTGTATCAAAGATCGGCTCCGGAGAAAAGCCCAAAAACTCCCGGCACGGAATCATGCCGGGAGCGAAGGAACGAACAAGACGTAAGGCTTACAGAGGCATGATGCCCACGATGGCCGCAAAGATCATGCAGAGGATGGAGAAGCCCCATACATACAGGAAGCTGGCCTTGATGTGATCCTTGATGTCCACTTCCGCAAGGCCGGTGCCCAGGAGCGTGGCGGGGACCATGGGGCTGATGAAGGTGGCGCAGTTGCGGCACACCACCATAGCCACGGCGATGGGCAGGGCGTTGACGCCGAAAGCCTGGCCGATGCCGATCATGACGGGCAGCATGCCGTAGAAGTAGCTGTCGGTGTCGAAGGCCAGAGCCAGGGGCACGGACAGGATGCCGATGATGAGGGGCAGGTGCTGACCGAGGGCCGCCGGCAGGATGTCAGACACGATGCCCGCCAGACACCGCACCACGGAGGGGATGGCGTCCGCCGGCAGCTCCATGACCTTGGCGCCGATGGCCTTGCCGTCGGCACCCAGGCTGGTGGTCAAAATGCCCATGAGGACGGCGGCGCCCATGAGGGTGGAGCACATCATCAGGGCGGGGCCCGCGTGGAGATTGATGAGCTTCTTATGCATCTTGGCGGACAGGCCGTAGTTCACGAACAGGGCCAGGGAAAGGCCCAGCATGAAGGGCACGTAGCTGGGGAACACGTCCCAGATCAGCATGGCGATGACGGCCAGGGTGAGAAGCACGTTGAAGATAAAGAGCTTGGGTCGGGCCAGTTCGTTTTCCTTCTGTTCCTGGACCTGCTCCTCCATCTCGATGACGCCTTCGGTCTGGGCCAGTTTGCCATGGAGACCGGCGCCGCGGCGCTTCTCCTGGAAGCCGGCCAGCACGGCGTGGGCGAGGGAGAGCACGACGCCGAAGATCTGGATGGGCAACAGGGTTTGCCACAGGGATCCCGCTTCGATGCCCAGCACGGAGGCGGCCCGCATGGTGGGGCCAGCCCAGGGCATTAGATTCAGCACGCCCATGGCCAACACCGCGATCCTAAGCAGGGTGGTGGGCCGCATGTGCATCCGCTTATAGACAGGCAGCATGGCGGGGACCACGATGCAGAAGGTGGAGGCGCCGCCCCCGTCGAGATGGCCGACCAAGGCGATGATGGCCGTGACCACGGCTACGCCGATCACGTTGTCGCCTACCAGCTTCATGAGCTTGCCGATGATCACATCGAACATGCCCGCATCGGTCATGATGCCGAAATACAGCACGGAGAACACGAACAAGGCGGCGGTGGGGCCGGTGCTGGAAAAGCCGGATTTGATCATGGTGGCCAGATTGGCGAAGGAATAGCGTCCGGCAATCACCAGAATGAGGCCCAGGATCGCGGGGAAAACGATGAAGGCAATTGCAGGTTGAGTTTTGCTGCGGAACAGCGTCACCACGATGGCTACGATGGTGATAAGTCCCAGGATACCGACGACGACGTTACTCATAGATGATGGATCCTCCTGTTTCTTTTTCGGGTAAATATGTTTATACTGTCAGTTCAATGTGTAGGGCTTGATCTTGCGGACCACGTCCAGAATGGTGCCGTCCCGGGCTTCCAGCACGGCCACGACCTTATCCTCCCATTCGAGATCGTCCGGACGACCGACGAGGCTGTACGCCTTTTCCTTGAGGGATTCGATGGATACATGGGGGATGCCGGACTTATCCAGACACTCGATGAGATCGGGCCGCAGGGGGTTCACGGCGATGCCGTAGTCCGTGACCAGCACGTCCACGCAGTCGCCCGGCGTGGTGACCGTGACCACGTGCTCGCACACCGTGGCCATGCGCCCCCGGGTGAGGGGCGTGACGATGATGCAGACTTTGCTGCCCGCCGCCGTGTCGGGATGCCCGCCGGGGGCGCCGCGAAGCACGCCATCGGAGCCCGTAAGCACGTTCACGTTGAAGCCCGTGTCGATCTCCAGAGCAGCAAGGACTACAAAGTCCAGCTTGTTGACAAAGGCGCCCTTGTTGGCCGGATTCGCGTACTGGGAGGCGGACATTTCAAAGTGGTTGGGGGTCTGGTTGATGGAGTTCACCGCGTCGAGATCAAAGTCCTGCACGTCGATGACCTTGCCCACCTTGCCCTTCTTCAGCATCTCCACCATAGGCCCGCAGATGCCGCCGATGGCCCAGCCCATCTTGATGTTCCGTTCGTCCATGAACTTTTCCAGGAACAGGTTGGCCGCCAGGGACGGCCCGCCCACGCCGGTCTGGAAGGAGAAACCCTCCTTGAAATAGGGTGTGGAGGCGATAACCTTGGCCACGTTCTCCGCCATCATCAGGTCCCGGGGATTCTGGGAGATGCGGGCGGCGGCGGAAGCGATCTTCTTGGGGTTGCCGATGGAATCCACCACCACCACAGCGTCCACGTCGATGGCCTCCACGCTGGCAGGCATGTTGGGAAAATCCACCAGACAGTCGGTGACGACCACCACATGATCGGCGTATTTGGCGTCGGTCATGGCGTAGCCCATGGAGCCGCAGTTGGATTTGCCGCCGATGCCCCGGCAGTTGCCCACGCAATCGCTGGTGGGAGCGGCGACGAAGGCGAAGTCGATATGGACCTCCCCCGCCTCGATGGCCCGGGGACGGCCGCCGTGGCTGCGGATGATGGCCGGGGTCTTCAGCTTGCCGGCGGACACCACCTCGCCCATGCGGCCGCGGATGCCGCTGGTCTGGATGCCGACGACCTTGCCCTGCTCGATATAATCGGCGATGGGATCGTGGGCCGCGCCCAAGCTGGAAGCGGCGATGGTCAGATCCTCCAAGCCCAGCTCCTCGATGGCGGCTTTCATGACCATGTTGACCACATAGTCCCCGTCCCGGAGGTGGTGATGGAAGGAGAAGGTCATGCCGCTCTTTGCGCCCAGCTGCCGCAGGGCGTCCGCGATGGAATCCACCAGCTTGCTTTCCTGGGGCTTCTCATACCGACGGGTGCGGGGGGATGCCTTCTGGAGGTACTTGCCATCCATATAGTTCTTGCCCTGATACACTTCCCTGCCGTTTTGCAGCAGGAAATCGGGAATGTCTCTGCCAACTGCGTTCTTCATACCAGATCCCCCTCCCAAAGGCCGCACGCACGGGCCAGTTTCAAAGTCCTCTCAGCGCCGGGGATGAAGGCGATGTCGATCATCTTGCCGTCCACCGTGAATACGCCCACGCCGGCGGCGCTCTGCTCCCGATAGGCGCGCACGATCTTCTCCGCCTGGAGAATCTCCTTCTCGGTGGGAGCGAAGACCTCATGGACGAATCGGATCTGTTTGGGGTTGATGAGGCTCTTGCCGTCAAAGCCCATGGCCTTGTTCTGAAGGACCTCCGCTTCGAACCCCGCCTGATCGTCCAGATTGGTGAACACGGTGTCGAAGCACTGGATGCCGGCCGCGCGGGCCGCGATCAGCATCTGCCCCCGGGCCACCAGCATATCCACGCCATCGGGCTGGGGCTTGGTCTGCATGCACTTTCTGAAGTCGCCGCCGGAGATGGCCACGCCGAACATACGGGGCGAAGCGGCGCAGATCTCATAGGCGTTCAGGATGCCCTTGGGGCTTTCCAGGGCCGCCATCAGGAGCGTCCGACCCTTCTCCACGCCGAATTCCTCCTCGGCGGCCTCCACGGCCTTTTCCACCGTCAGCACATCCTGGGCGCTTTCACACTTGGCGATGCGGATGCCGTCGGCCCCGCCCGCCACGCAGACCCGGATATCCTCCTGCCAGTGGGGGGTGTCCAGGCCGTTGATGCGGACGATGACCTCGGTGCCGCCGTAGTCGATGGTTTTGAGGGCGTGATACAGGGAGAAGCGGGCGGCGTCCTTCTGATTCTCCGCCACCGCGTCCTCCAAATCCAGCATGATGCTGTCGCAGCCGTAGATGTAGGCGTCCTTGATGAGGCCCGGCTTTTGCGCGTTCATGAACATCATGGTGCGGCGCAGCCGGAAACGTTCCGGTTTCGGTCTCGGGATCATCTGACAGCACCTCCCCAGGGAATGTCCTTCTCAGAGGCGTCGGCGCTGCGGAATACGGCGCATTCCACCCGAGCCTTGAGCGTGCAGTCCAAAGCGCCTTTGTCCACCACGGTGACGCGGGCGTTCTTCACGCCCAGGCGCTCAAGTGTTTCCAATACGGTGGCTTTGATCTGCCGTCCGTACTGGTTCATGACGCTGCTCTTCAAAAAGAGCTCGATCCCATTTTCACCGGGCTCCACCATGATCTGGGCGTCGCTGGATTCCAGCGTTCCGGCCATGGCCGGTTTGACGATCTCCAATTGTTTGTCCTCCTTTATCAAGTATTGTCTATAGGGTGCGAAGCATCTTTCTCGGCGCAACGCGCTTGAAAAAAAACGCGGGAAACACATCCCGCGTCAGATTCATTCTTTCGAAACAAAGGAAGGGACCTCCTCGGGCAGACTGCCGTCCCGATGCATGGAAAAACGCCCCATCGGATACTGTTCCAAATTGTCCAGTATCTTTCTGCCGTCCGCCTGCTTGAGAAGGTCTTCCCTGGCCCGCAGGACCAGATTCTCTGCCTGATGCTTGGATGGGCCGCCCACGCAGCCGCCGGGACAGATCATCCCCTCCACGAAATCCGTGTTCAAACGACCCGCATTCAAAAGCAACATGGCTTTTCTGCATTCCTCGCCTCCGGCGCAAGTCGTAAGCCGGATGTCGGAGGTGTCCTCCCCCAGCTCCTGCATGACCTCCAAAACAGCGCTGGCCACGCCGCCGCTGCCCGCGAAACGCTTCCCGAAAAGGGACGATTCCTGATACGCTTCCGCCACCGGTTCGATCTCAACGCCCCGGGAATCCAGCATAGCCACCATCTCCCCAAAGGTCAGGGCGTAATCCGCACGATCCGCAATCAGCTCGTTCAGCGTTTCCCCCTTCTTGGCGATGCAGGGGCCGATGAATACGGTGACACAGTCCGGGTCCAGATACTTCAGATACCGGGACACGGCTATCATAGGCGAAACAGTGGTGGATTTGTTCTTTTCATAAAGCTTGGGGAAGTGATGGCGCAACAGGGAGATGAAAGCCGGACAGCAGGAGGTGGTCATGATCCGCCCCTCCTTCCGGGCCTCGATCCATTCCAGCGCTTCAAAGGCGGCGGTCATATCCCCGCCCAAGCCCACCTCCACCATATCCGCGAATCCCAGCTTTTTCAGGGCGCTGCGGATGGCCGCCATGCTGGCTTCCTTCCCGAACTGGCCCTCCGTAGCCGGGGCGCACATGGCCACCACCCGTTTGCCTGCCCGGATGGCCCGTATCACATCGACGGCATAGATCTTGGAACCGATGGCCCCGAAGGGACAGTTGTGAATGCAGTGGCCGCAATGGATGCACTTGGATTCGTCGATCCGGCAGATGCCCGCAGCGTCATAGGAGATGGCGCCCACAGGACAGGCTTTCTTACAGGGCCGCTCCTGATGAATGATGGCGCCATAGGGACAGGCTTTGGCGCATTGACCGCAGGACTTGCATTTGTTGGGTTCGATGCGCATCTTGGCGTCGCCGGGGGAGATGGCGCCGAATCGGCAGGAATTCAGGCAGGCCTTGCCCAAGCAGAAGCGGCAGATATCCGTGACGAAATAATCTTGAATGGGACAATCATCGCAGGCGGCGGGGATGACGGCCACCACGTTCTTGGTAGGAGAACCCGCTTCAGGGCTCATACCTTGGGCGAGGCGAATGCGGCCCCGGACGATCTCCCGCTCCTTATAGACACAGCAACGGTACTGTGGCTTTGGTCCCGGGCTAACCTGGCAGACAATCTTTTCCGTCTCCTCTTGCGTCAGCCGATCCTCCCACGCCAAGCGGCAGATCTCCCGCAGGATAAAGTGCTTCAGTTCTACGATCCCTTTGTCGTTTGTGATCATGTCGGTGCCCTCGTCTGTTTGAATGTCGTCATCAGGGGGTAGTGGTCGGATGGGTAAAGAAATGCTACAATTATATATATTATCATACAGATCGCAGCTTGCCTTGTCAACAGATAGTTGGTTCGAGAAGTGAAATGATTCCATCGCAAAAGTCTTTGATTGTGTGTGTTCTCTAGACGTACGTCAACAATTCGTGCCTGCCTATGACTCAAACAAACAATGTGTTTCTCGCCTTATCCATCAAAGAAAGAAAAGGATCTTGGAGATGCACACGAAATATACGGTTTATGGTGTGAACAAATTCATTCTTGGATGAAGACTGGTCGTCACACTTAGGATAAGGCTTAAGGCAACCCATGAAATGCATTTTTTCGGGGTTTGCGTCCCTGTCCGGATTCGAACCGAAAGTATTGGCCTTTCAGGCTCCTTTTGATCAGCTGTTCTTTATTCTCTTGTTAGCATCGTAGGGGCAGCTGACCTATTAATGAAAACAGCCCTTCCAGAACAAAATGTGGTAAAAATGTTGCATTAGGAATTATGCCACATAATGAAAGCCCAAAAAACTTAGAGTTTCTGGGCTTTTTTGGCCTCCCCGGCGGGATTCGAACCCACGGCCTTCCGCTTAGGAGCACATGAAGCATACGTAAAAAAGATCAGATATTTAGGGAAAAATGTTTATTATGAAAAATGAGTGTGTGCCACTGATGCCGTGGATGCCGCCGATGCCGCTTATGCCGCCGAAAATGTGGTCAAATCTGTGCCCAAGGCTATTCTTGTCCTAAGCTGCTTGACAATATGGGGTTTGGAAGGTATCATGTTGAAAAACGGAGGGCAGTCGATGTCGCATATCAGAACAAATCCCTGTATGATCGAAAAACAGCTCCCCGCGTTTTTTTCTTTTGTTTTCGCGCCGGTTCCGACAGGACCGGTATTATTCTATTCAGGAGGCCATATCAATGAATGTTTTTAAGGGAAGATCGCTGAATATCATTGAGGATTTTTCGATCGAGGAGCGCCGTTACCTGTTCCACAAGGTCATGGAGCTGAAAAAAGCCATTTTGGAAAACGACCAGGCGAAGCAGGATGAATTCCGCATCAACGACCCTGACTTTGGGATCTATTCCGTGTTTCTGGAGAATTCCACCCGTACCAGAGAAAGCTTCAAGAACGCGGCGAAGTTCCATCACGCCAAGGTCAGCGAGCTGTTGACCAGCGGGTCCTCCATCAACAAGGGAGAATCCTATTCGGATACCTTCAATACCATTTCCGGCTATCAGAACTGCATTTTCATCGTTCGCAGCACCGTCGAAGGTCTGACCAAGCTGCTCTCCGAGGAGACCGCCGTTTACACAAAGCGCAACGGTCTCCCCTACACCCCGGCGTTTATCAACGCGGGCGACGGGAAGCACGAACACCCCACACAGGAGCTGCTGGATGAATTCAGCTTCCTGGAGGACAACGGCATGAGCTTCGATTCCATTCATGTGGCGCTGGTGGGCGATCTCTATCACGGCAGAACGGTCCACAGCAAGGCGGACGGGCTGAAGCTGTTCGATCATGTGAAGGTGGATCTGATCGCGCCGAGCGAGCTGCAGATGCCGGAAAGCTATGTGGATAAAATGATCCAAAACGGGTTCGAAGTCCGCAGCTTCTCCTCCATCGAGGAATATCTCGCCCAGCCGGACATCTCCGACAAGTGGTATTTCACCCGTCCCCAGCTGGAGAGGATGGGAGAGCGCATTCTGCAGAAACAGGATCTGCTTCGCCAGTCCATCACCTTCCGCAAGGAGTTCCTGGACAAGCTCCTGCCCAACACCCGCTTCTATCATCCCCTTCCCCGTCATAAGGAGCATCCCACGATCCCCGTTTGGCTGGACAGCCTGCCGCTGAACGCCTGGGAAAGGCAGTCCATCAACGGCTATTACTGCCGGATCGTCCTGATCTCCCTGATCGCCGGCGTCATCGGCGACGATTTTGTCCCCAGCAGGAAGGAGGAAGCTGCGCCCGAGGAAGACTATATCCACGAGGTGAAGGAGCGCAAGATCAAAGCCCACAGCGAATACTCCGAAGGGATCCGTCCCATTAAGAACGGTCTGGTCATCGACCATATCTGCAAGGGCGAAACGCCTAAGGAGATCCGCGAGCATATGAACCTGATCAGCCGCGTGATGCACCTGGACAACGGCAGAGGCGGCCATTGGATCAGCCGCAGCGCCGACGGGCTGTATAAGGGACTTCTGTTCTGTCCGGACGCCCACGACCTGTCGCGCAGGGACCTGAAGCGGCTCGCGACCGTGGCGCCGGGCAGCACTCTGAACGTCATCAAGGAGGGAACGGTTGCCGAAAAATATCGCGCCAGCACGCCGCCGCGCGTTTACGACTTCGACGACCTGTGCTGCAGGAACGAGGCCTGCATCACCCATCCCGTGAATGCCGAAAATGTGCCGGCGAAGTTCGTCCGCACCAAGGACGGGCAGTTTGCCTGCGCGTACTGCGGAAGAGTCCATACCTTCAAAGAGATCTGGAAGAATTGAGGGAGACTATGGATACCATCACTGATGTTAAAAAATTCTACGGACCTCAGCTGGCGGAAGCCGCATTGAAGCTGGGCGCGATCAAGCTGCGGGTCGATCATCCGTTCACCTGGGCCAGCGGCTACCGCATGCCGATCTATAACGACAATCGCCAGTTCCTGGCCGTTCCGGAGTACCGAAAGCTGATCTGCAGCGCTTTTTGCGAGATGATCCGGGTCCTGGGGCTGGAGGACGCGGAAAACATCGCGGGCACCGCAACGGCGGGCATCCCCCACGCCACCTCCCTTGCCGACGCGCTGAACAAACCCCTGAGCTACGTTCGCTCCAGCGCCAAGGACCACGGCATGGGAAATCAAATCGAAGGCCTTGGCGGCGACGGAAGCTACCAGGGAAAGAAGGTCGTCCTGATCGAGGATCTGATCTCCACCGGTTCCTCCTCCATCAAGGCGCTGGAGGCCATCCGAAAGGCCAACGGCGCATGCAACACCTGTCTGGCGATCTTCACCTATGGGCTGGACAAGGCGAAGGCGGCTTTTGACAACCTGCGCCCCCGGTGCGATCTGCACGCCATTTTGGAGTACGACACCATGATCGAGACCGCGATCCGAACCGGCTATATCGATGACGCCGGAGCTCAAAGTCTTCAGGCCTGGCGGAAGAGTCCCTTCACCTGGGGCGAGGAACGCGGGTTTGCCAAGGAGGAAGCATGAATTATTCGGAACTGTTGCTTTCCAGCGCGAAAAAAACCGGAAACATCCTCTGCATGGGGCTGGATCCTGTGGCGGACGCCCTGCCGCATCCCGAAAAGCCGATCACGGAAAGGATCTGCGACTATTTTGAGGAACTGTTTCAGGAGATGAGCTCCCGGGGCCTTATCCCCGCGGCCTTCAAGCCGAATCTGGGGTACTACGCCATGCTGGACCGGCCGCTGAGCGGACGCTTCGAAGGGTCGCTGGCTTTGGCGCGGATCCTGGCTGTGCTGCGCGAACTGTTCCCCCATATCCCGGTCATTCTGGACGCCAAGCGGGGCGACATCGCCACCAGTTCCACCAACTACGCCAGGGAAGCCTTTGAATCCTGGCAGGCGGACTGTGTAACGGTTTCCCCGTATATGGGGACCGACAGCGTCATGCCCTTCGCCTTCGAGGGAAAGGGCGTCTATATCCTGGATCGGACGTCCAACCCGGGCGGCGCCGATCTGCAGAACCGCCGTATGGAGGAGGCAGAGCCCCTGTATATCACCGTAGCGCGCACGATCGCCGCATGGCATGCCCGGCATTCCGGCATCGGCGCGGTCGTCGGGGCGACAAATCTGAAGGAGCTGGAGGATATCGCCGTCTTTTTTGCCGACAAGGGGATCCCGATGCTGATCCCCGGCGTCGGAAGCCAGGGCGGTTCCGCGCCGGAGGTCATGGCAAAGCTGCGGGGCGCCGGGTATCCCATTGCCCTGGCGCGCATCAACAGCTCCAGCGGCATCACCCATCCCTGGAAGAAGGCGCCCGCGCCGGCGGATTACGCGGAACGGGCTTTGGTAAATCTGGAAAAACTGATAAGGGAGACCTCTCTGTGAACAGAGCATGGAAGCTTTTGCATCATAATCATCTGCGCGGGCAGATGATTCTTTCTACTGTCTCCGGCATCCTGACGACGGAACCGGGGATGATCGCCTATTTTGCGGACGCGGTGCCGAGCTGCGACATCATCACGACCAAAAGCTATCAGGTCGTGCGCACCTTCGGTCACCGTGAACCGGTGATCTGCTCGGTCAAAGAAGGCGACTTCGGCAACTTTGTGGGGCTTCGGAATCCCGGCATGGACGCTGTCTACCCGGCGCTGGAAAAAATCAGAAGCGGCGGGTTCCGCCCGATCCTGAACATCAGCCTTTCCGCCAATGAGCCTCAAAACTTCATCACGTTGGTCAAAAAGTTCGATGCGATCGCCGATATACTGGAGCTGAACTTCTCCTGCCCCCATGCGCAGGCCGGCTTCGGCGCTTCCATCGGCAGCGACGCGGTCATTGCCGCCGACTATGTCCGTCAGATCTGTGAGGCGGTACCAGAGCGAAACGCCCTTTTGATCGTGAAGCTGACGCCGAATGTAACGAATATCGGAGAGATCGCCCGGGCGGTCATTGCCGCCGGAGCGGACGGCGTTGCCGCCATCAACACGGTGGGCCCGTTAAAGCATGTCGATCCCGTTTCCGGCTGCACGATCTTTTCGGAAGCGGAAGGCGGCAAGGGCGGCGCCTCCGGCGAATGGGTGAAGAAAAGAGCGCTGGAGTGCGTCAAAGAAATCCGTCTCGCGATCGGCGACGAACCGATCCTTCTCGGCATGGGCGGCGTCTCGACCGCGGCAGACGCCCGCAACATGATCGATGCCGGCGCGGACAGCGTGGGCATCGGTTCCGTTCTGAGCCGACTGCCGATGGCGGCCTACGAACCGTATTTTGCGGCGCTGAAAAACGATGAAGACGTTTCGGGCTACCTGATCCCCGGCAATCCCCTGGCCTATCGAAAGCATACCGTCCTTTCCGCCAGGACCGTGGGCGGCGACATGCGAGAGCTCACCTTGAGCGGCGAGCTGGAGTGTCTTCCGGGGCAGTTTGCCTTCCTATGGATCCCGCAAGTGGGGGAGAAGCCGTTTTCCGTCGCCGGCAACCGGCCATTGAAGTTCCTGATCAAAAAGCGCGGGCCGTTTACGGAGCATTGCTTCGGCCTGAAAGCCGGGGATGTGGTCTATACGCGGGGTCTATACGGAAAGCCTATGCACATCGTTCCGTCGGAAAAGGCGCTGCTTATTGCCGGCGGGAGCGGGGTCGCGGTGCTGCCGCTCATCGCCCAGGAGCTACAGAAGCTGCATGTTCCCATGACCATCCGGGTCGGCGTGGTGGAAAGGCATGACGAAGAACCCCTTCAGGCGGATCTGGAAGCATATGGGGAAACCCTGTACGTCGCCGATGACGGGAAGCCGGGAAGGGTCCTGGACACGATCAGAGAAGAGACGGTCTGCGGCAATACCCGGGTCTACATCGTCGGCCCCGGAAAGATGATGGAACTGGCGGCGAAAAAGCTGGTATCCTTGGGGGTCCCGGAAAGCAAGCTGGCGCTTTCCATGGAAAAGCTGACGCTGTGCGGGATCGGGATGTGCGGGGAATGTTTCTGCGCCGGAAGACTCCCCTGCAAGGAAGGCACCTTCTACCGCTATGACGAATTAACGGAACACGGAGAATTCCTATGATCGATCCTCACGTTCATTTTCGGGACTGGAACCAGTCGGAGAAGGAAACGGTGGCCCACGGGCTTGCCGTTGCGAAGGCATGCGGATTTACCCATGTCTTCGATATGCCGAACACCGATCCGCCCCTGACCGATCGAAAGACCATCCTAAAGCGGTTTGCGCTGGCGGAAGGCATCACCGGCATCGAGTATCACGTCTGGGCAGGCCTGACCGCGGACCCCGCGCAGATCGAAGAGGTGGTTGAGATATATGCGGAGCTTCGTCCGAAGGTCGTGGGGCTGAAGCTGTTTCTGGGGCAGAGCACCGGGCATATGGGCGTCACGGAATATGCGCAGCAAAAGCTGGTTCTTTCGGTGCTTCGCGATTTGGGCTATCGCGGGACGGTGGCGGTACATGCCGAAAAGGAAAGCTGCCTGCACCCTGAAAAATACATCCCCGGCCGCTTTGAAACCCACTCCGACGCCCGTCCGCCCGAAGCGGAGATCGAGTCGGTAAAGGATATTTTGAGGATCGCCGATGAAACGGGCTTCCCGGGAACGATCCATATCGCTCACATCTCTACGGCAGGCGCTATCGACATCGTGAAGCAGGCGCGGCGGCATCGGCGGGTGACCATGGGCGTTACCCCTCACCATGCCCTGTTTACGAGAGAGGATGCCAAGGATCACGACCGATACCTGAAAATGAACCCGCCCCTTCGCGGCGAAAGCGATCGCAGCGCGGTTTTCGCGGCATTGCTGGACGGGACCGCCGACTGGATCGAAAGCGACCATGCGCCGCATACCCTCGCGCAGAAGGAGGCTGGCGCCTCCGGGATCCCCGGACTCACCAACATGCTGCTTTTGATAGACGCCCTAAAGGCTGCGGGGATCTCCGACGCACGTCTTAGAGCCCTTACCTATGATACCTGCGCGAAGCTGCTGCTGGGGCAGTAAGGGACCGCGTTTTTCCGAAAGGGACCGATCGAAGCAGCAGAGGCGAAGCGTGGCCTCATCCACTCCCTCGGGCGTTCGAATCCAATCCATAAAAAATCAGTCCCCCAAAGGATCGGGGGACTGATTTTTGGTAGCGGCGACGGACCTGACCAGGTACATAAAGGAACGCCTTCCCTTGCTTTTTGGCATCGACGTGAGCGTCCCCCGGGACCATCCGCCCCGCACCCTGCCCAAAGCAATGTGACCGAAAAGGAGGACACTATGGAACGCTTTATCCGTGATGACAGGACGGGCCTTGACTACGAACTGGTGGGCGACTGCTATCTGATCGCCGGGGAGGACGAGTCCGCCTCGTCGCCCCTGGGCCTGTGGGGCCGACGGCGGGCGGACTACCTGAAACAGCACCGCCGCACCCTCTACTAACATGCGTATGCATTTTTGATATGCAACAGTTATAGCAACCGAACATGTTCAACAAACAAGCGATAATGAAAAAAAACCCAAAAACGCAGTGTTTTCGGGGGTTTGGCGTCCCTGGCGCGACTCGAACGCGCGGCCTTTCGCTTAGGAGCGGAACCTTGAATTGACAAATCCCTATATATAGGGCTTTTTTGTCCGAGAAAAAGGCGTTTTTGGCAATTCCAAAATGCCAATAAGTCCATATATTTAGGCATTTTTCAATAAAAATGTGGTGGAAAATGTTGCACCTACGGCTTTTTGACGTTTTTTGTCATCATTTTTGATCCGATCTTTCCTCGCCTTTCATTTCTAAACAGCCTTATCAAAATATTTGCGGATTCCGCTTTTTTTCAAAAATATATAGTCCGTCTCTCAGTAGCAGTAGAAGAACCGACAGACCGCTTTGCTATCTGTATGGGAAATGCAGGTGTCGCCTTCCATGATGGAGCCTGCAATTGTGTTAAATCGCTCCTTCGGAGACGGTCTTTTTATGCAAAGAGCCTTTATTCCAG
>JAEEGH010010265.1_pt1 | contig 21556 bp, 11 predicted proteins | sample 9134181 | NCBI WGS metagenome assembly JAEEGH01 (sample SAMN16246544, study PRJNA631951) | gut metagenome | biome: gut microbiome; feature: rumen; material: DP-attached | host: Bos | place: Iran: Karaj | collected 2018-10
TCCAACGCATTGACGCATCCGCTTCATCTTACTCTACTCCGTTTCATCCAGTTTCCTGTACAACGTCCCTTTGCTGATGCCAAGCATCTTTGCGGTCTTATCCTTGTCGCCGCCGCATTCCGCCAAAACACGGTTGATGTATTCACGCTCGTGGATTCGCAAATAGGCCTTCAGCGTCAACTCCGCATTGCGTTGCGGACGACCGGCCAATATTTCAGCCGTCTCGGCCTCGTCTTCCTGTTCATCCGCCTGACGCAGTTCCTCCGCCGATGGACGGAACTCGTCCGGCAAATCATAGACCCCCAGCGGCATCCCGCCACGGTTTGACAGCGCCATGATGCGCCGGAGCGAATTCTCTAATTCGCGCACATTGCCCATCCAGTCCCGCCGAGACAGCACATCCATCGCCTCTTCTGAAAAGCCGCCGAAACCGCCGCCGCCTTCTTCGCTCCACTTATCTTGGAAGTAGCTGATCAGCAACGGGATATCGCTCCGTCTCTCCCGCAATGCGGGCAGATAAAGCGGAAACGCGCAAAGTCGATAATACAAATCCTCCCGAAACAGCCCCTCCTTCATCCTCTTCTCCAAATCTTCATTCGTCGCGGCCAACACACGCACATCCACTTTCGTCGCCGTCACGCCACCCACCGGCCTTACCAGCCCGTCCTGCAAAACCCGCAGAAGCGAACGTTGCATTTCCAATGGGATCGACCCGATTTCATCCATGAACAGCGTCCCACCATCCGCCACCTGAAACAGCCCCTCTTTGTTTCGTACCGCCCCCGTGAAGGCACCCTTCACATGGCCAAATAATTCAGATTCAAGCAAATTGGCGGGTATCGCCGTGCAATTGATCGCCACAAACGGGCGGTTGCCGCGTCGGCTCAGACGGTGCAGAGATTTCGCCACCAGTTCCTTGCCAGTTCCGCTCTCCCCGCGTATCAAAACGGACATATCCGTCGCCGCCACCTTCTCCATCTGCTTGTACAATGCTTGCATGGAGGGATGTTCCCCGATCATCAATCCGTAATGCAATTCCGGCGTGTCCGGTTTCTTGCATTCGCATGACGCCTCCTCCTCCGTCTTTTCCACAACTTCCGGCTGCTTGCCAGCCCCTCCCGTCGCTTTCAAACGGTCATGGCGTTCCGCCAACACCTTCTCCAGCAACCGCAAAGCCTCTTCCGAACGAATCGGGCGGACAAGGAAACCGGAAGCCCCTGCCTCCACAATCGCCTTGCCCTCCTCCAGTTCCGCGTAATCGACCACCACCAGAATATCCGCCCCGCATGCGCCGGTCGGACGGTCCGCCAGCAAGCCGCGACCGAATTCCAGCCCGCAGACAACGACATCCCACGCTTCCGCATGCAGGACATCGCCCTGGGCCTCCTCTTCGCCACATGATTTGACGCGGTATTCCAGGCTCCTGAACAAACTCCGCAGAACGTCGCTCAGATTCGCGTCGTCAACGGCTATCAGTATCTTGGTCTTCATTCAGAATCAATTTTTAAAACCTATAAAGTCAAAATAATGTATTCCATCATTCCAATATCGCAAGTCAACAGCCCCCTCCTTTGCCAAACTTCTATACTTTTTATAAAAAAGAGAGAAAAAAATGAATGAAATAATGTGAAAGTTTTGAAAAAGGGCGTATAGTTTACATCAAGCGGTTTAAAAAAGGAAACAATCATAATGGAAGAATACATTTGGGAACAAACGGAAAACAATGAAGACAGGGTGCAAGCCCTGATCAATGAAGCAGGAGTCACAAGACCCATCGCCCTCGTGTTGGACATGAGAGGAATCGGTCCTGAAAAAATACGGGACTTCCTCAACCCGTCCATATCGGACATAGGGGATCCTTACCTCTTGCCTGGAACAAAGGAGGCCTCCGCCAGACTCTGGCAGGCCATCCACAACGGACAGAGAATTCTCATCCATGGCGACTACGACACGGACGGCATCACCGCCTCCGCCCTCCTCGCATGGGTGCTCCGCCGCAACGGCGGCAATGTGGAATGCTATCTGCCACATCGTATCGACGACGGCTACGGCCTCACCGTCGAATCCATCAACAAGACTCACGCCAACAAGGCGGACCTCCTCATCACCGTCGATTGCGGTATTACCTCCTATGAAGCCGTCCAGGCATCGAAGGAGATGCAGTTCGATCTTATCATCACGGACCACCATACGCCGGGCGTCGAACCGCTGGATGCGTACGCAGTCGTGGATCCCAAACTGCCTGGCTCCCCTGTCGAAATTCAAGAACTAGCGGGCGTCGGCGTCGCCTTCAAAGTCTGCCACGCCTTCCTGAAATATGGTCGTGAACATGGCTTCGGCGGAGAAGACACGGATTTGCGGCAAGGGCTTGATCTCGTCGCCCTCGGCACCGTCGCCGACATCGTTCCGCTCCTCTATGAGAACCGTATTCTCGTCAAACATGGCTTGAAGGTTCTCGCGGGCAAGCAACGCCCTGGAATCCATGCGCTTTGCGAAATCTCCGGAGTCTCCGAAGAACTCGCCACATCAGACATCACCTACCGTCTGGCCCCTCGAATCAACGCCACCGGACGTCTCGGTGCCCCGACGGATTCCCTCCGCTTGTTGGAGGCGGACAACATGGTCGATGCCGCCAATCTCGCACGCAAATTGGACGAGCAAAATCGCGAACGGCAGACCATTGAGGAAAGCGTCGTGACGGACGCGGAAGCCCAAATTGCAAGACGTTATGACTTGAACTCGACCCGCTCCATCGTCGTCTGGAGCGAAGGCTGGCATCAAGGCGTCGTCGGAATCGTGGCGTCACGTCTGACCCGTAAATATCATCGTCCGTCCGTCGTTCTCACACGTGATCCATCTGGACAGTTCACGGGGTCGGCCCGTTCCATCCGCAAACTGAATCTGGTCGATCTTCTCGGCGTCTGCTCTGATTCATTGATCCGTTTCGGTGGCCACGCCATGGCGGCAGGACTCTCATTGACGGAGGAGAATTTGGAGCTGTTCTGCAAGCAGTTCGATGAAGCCGTTCAGAAGGTTCTTGGCATCGATTCCATGAAACCAGTCATCGCCGCCTGCGGCAAAGTCGCCTTCAGCGAGTTGGATGATGTTTTCTTCCAAGAACTTGAGATGCTGGAGCCTTTCGGTCACGGCAATCCCGAGCCTGTTTACATTACGAAAAACGTCATTCCGGAGCGCAAAATGCCGGCCGGCAAAAACCATACCCGCGGCATGGTGAAGGATGAGTCCGGAACGCGCATGCAGTTCATCGCCTTCGGACGTCTTCCTGACCAATTCCCGCCGCCGCCATGGGACATCGTCTTCTCACCGCATATCAACCGCTTCAACGGTATTGCGATGCCGCAACTCCGGATACTGGACATCAAGCCAGCAGAAGGTTGATCTTCCCTTTAACCGACGCTCCGCCATCGCGGAGCGTCTTTTTCTTTGCGCCATATCTCCCGCAAAACTTACTCAATACCTAAATAGATTATACAATATAATAATACTGTCTCCATTCTATCGCCATGACTCTCATGAGCCATGTTTTTAGCCAAGCCTCTTGTTTCAACAAAGCCAGTCGCTGATCACTATCGGCAGTCCACGGATAGAAAAAAAGACGTTGACGTCTGTCTATTCAGCCTTTTTGTTAACGAAATCCTCGCTAAAATTCCACTTTTGAACTAATATCAACAAATGATTACTATAAAAAAGCCGCACATCGAGATTAGAAATCAAAATTATTACTTAATATCCGAGATTTCCTGCGATACTGAAAATATCACGGGAGAAATATGGTATAAGGCTACCGAAGAATATGCGGATTATTTAGTGGACGAAGTAGCCGACGCCTTTGTTTTGCCAATGTTGCTTGTGGCTTTGAAAAATCAGGAAGACATCAAAGTTGAAGCTCCAATTTCCGAAAAACTCTATTACAACATTAAAAAAAATATTCTTTATACTTTAAGCATCCCGCTCAATGTTGGGCATAAGATAAATGTGGATTGTGAAGGCTACATTGCCCCTTCCTTCCAACCTACTGCGGTCGGTTGCGGATGCTCGTTGGGGGTGGATTCATTTTCAGCGATGATCGGACATATGTCAAAAGACTGTCCTAAGAGTTTCAGAATCACTCATTTTACCAACTTCAATGTAGGTGCATATGGTAATGATTTTGAAAAGTCAGAACAGTTTTTCCTAGAAACTTTGACGGATGTAAGAAAATATGCTCAGGAAAAAGGAATGCCCCTTGTGCTATTGGAATCTAACTTCGGGCTATTCTTTGAGGGGGATAATTTCAATTGGAGTGGTCCCGTTCGAACAATGAGCGCAGTGCTTGCCTTGCAGAAATTGTTCAAGAGATACTATTACGCTTCTGGAACAACCAATGAAGGTTTTCAGTACACGACCACAATGTGCGAATTTGCTTCCTTGATTATACCGATGTTTTCGACGGAAAATACTGAATTTATTGTGGCAGACCAAGATAAAACGCGTATTGAGAAAACGGCTGCTATTGTGGATAATCCAGACGCGCAACATTATTTGGATGTATGTTGGAAAAGGATAAAGGCCAACAGAGGTGAAACACGATATCTGCAGTACCCATACAAGAATTGCACACGCTGTTCAAAATGTCAAAGGACATTGCTCACTATTGATATACTTGGCTATACAGACAAGTTCAAGGAAATCTTTGATGTAGAGTATTTTAAACAGAACAGGGATGAAATTGTTAAAAACTATGTGACCAGAAAAGATGAGAACCACTATTTTCAGGAAGTGTATCAATTGATGATAGAAAAAGGGTATCCCATCCCCCAAGAAAGAAAAACGAAAAAAGTGAAGAGTTTTTTCAGGAGTTTTCTTAATGCAATTAATAAAAAAATTAAGAGATTTTTTAATAGTGCCTTTTAGAACCAGAGAATATTCCAATCAATATTTTTCGGGGAACTTGCGACTGAAAATGTATAATGGAGAGAGTTATGCCGATGCACTTGCTGACGCAGTGGAAACTTATTTGCCAGAACAAGTCAAAAATGATAAAAGAATTCTAAGAACAATCGTGGCGAAAGCTATAAAAAGCAACCTTTTGTTTGGTTTCAAACCTAACGAATATTTCATGTATGATTTATCGAACAAAAGTGTTGCGGAATGGTCTGAATACCTGTCGGAAAAGGAGAGAGTTGGAACATTGAATCGAGAATTCGGCAAGGATTTGAAAACACAATTACGTGACAAATGGATTTTTTACCAATTGGCAAAACCATATTTCAAGAGAGAAATATTTCATCTGACCAAAGACACCGAATTGGATGATTTTACTTCTTTTGCCCAAAGAATCCGTCATATATTCTGCAAACCGACGGATGGACACATGGGAATTGGTGTTAATCGTTATGATATTGATGAACAGACAGATATTGCGCATATATATCATGCACTATTGGCCAATTGCCAAGATTGGGTTATTGAAGAATGTATAATACAAGGGAAGGAAATGTCACTGTGGAATGAGAGTAGTGTCAATACGATACGTTTTCCTTCGTTTTATAAAAATGGAACACTCACTCCTTATTATCCGCGCATTCGCACTGGCAGAAAAGGACAAATTATCGATAATGTGGCGCAAGGGGGGCTGATAGCTTTTATCGATGTTCAAACAGGATTAATCAATACGGACGGTTTTTACAAAAAGAACCAGACAAGCAGTGTTCATCCAGACAGTGGAATCACATTTAAAGGAACCGCCATCCCTCATTGGCAGGAGCTTCTAAAATATGCTGAAGATTTGCATAAGGCATTGCCCCAGCATGTTTATATTGCATGGGATTTTGCTTATACAGACAAGGGGTGGGATGTGGTGGAAGCTAATTGGGGACAAATGGATTCCACACAAATGATCATTGGGCACGGAATACGAAAAGAATTCCATGAATTGTTAGGAAGGTAAAAATGGTATGAAGATTTTGTTTGTTGGTGATGTGATGCCTGGAGGTGTATTGCCTTATCAGAACACCTATATTGACAAAGAGCTTTTGTCCTATATGCAATCCTTTGATTTGCGAATCGGGACATTGGAATGTGGCGTCGGAACAAACATCCCATTTGATTCGCGAAAAATGGATACCTATAAGTCCATTGTGTATGTACGCGATGAAGATATCCATAGAATTTCAGAAATGGGTTTCAATATCGTCTCTTTGGCCAACAATCATGCCTTCGACTTGGGCGTTGAAGGATTGAAAAATGCCATCTCGCTTTTAGATAGTCTGGGCATACAGCATTTCGGAGCAGGCGCCAACAAAGAAGAAGCCCAAAAGCCTGTCGTGATCAACAACGGGAACGAGAAAATTGCCATATTTGGTTGCATGTTCGATTATCGTGTTCCACATATATTTTATACGGCAACTAAAAATAATCCTGGTGTTTACCACACAAATATTGAGGATGTTGTCTCATATATTCGTGAATTGAAGAGAAAATTTGACAAGGTTATTGTAATGCCTCATTGGGGTGAAGAACATAAATATCTTCAGATAAAACTATTTAAAGAATATGCCTGTCGCATGATAAAATCCGGGGCTGACGCCATCATAGGCAGTCATCCCCACATCATCAATCCTGTCGTAACTTTCTCTGGGAAAAAATGCTATTTCAGCCTTGGCAACTTCCTTTTTCCTGAAAAATGCATGCAGGTTCCACGACCAATGTATTACCCCGAAACAAAGGAGGAATACCTGTCACTGAAGCGAATGTGGACCTATCCCAAGAGTGTAACGGAACCAATTGTAGCTGTTTGGAAACCAAAGAACCGAATTGGCATGATGGTGGAAATGAATGTCAATGAAAAGCTGAAGAGCCACTATCATTTAACCTGTTTAACGGCAGACAATATATTACATCGTTACTCATCTATGGCAGTACGGCTTCGTATGGCTTTCTGGGCACTGCTTATGCATCTGCCAAAATACGGATTAGCGCTCCGTTTATACAATCATCGATATAATATGTTACGTCGCATCATTGATAAATTGCCTGCTTTCAATATTCCCGTAAAATTATAAAGATGATACAAACATCATTTAGGAACCATCACAGATTCAATCCAATATGATGTTTTCGCATGTCCCGCCGCTTGGAATCATCGGCAGGACGCTTTCCGCTGCAGTCGTATGAATGTCAAGCAGATACGGCTCTTTTGCGTCAAGCATTTCCCGAAGCGCTTCATCCAATTCGTCTTTCTTCCAGACATCCCGCCCCGCGATTCCATAGCCTTTGGCGATTTGCACAAAATCCGGATAGGGGCGTTTCGCACGCTTCACCGCCATGTCCGTATCCGCATGGACACCGTCATAGAACTGATCCTCCCATTGCGATACCATCCCTAGTATCTGGTTGTTCAAAATAATCATCTTCAACGGCAGATTCAAGGCATATACCGTCGCCAATTCCTGGATGTTCATCTGGAAACCGCCATCGCCGTCAATGAGCACGACTGTTTCGTTAGGAGCAGCTAGCTTCGCGCCAATCGCCGTCGGAAGCCCGAAGCCCATCGCGCCGAGGCCGCCGCTCGTCAGCAACTGCCTCGGACGGTTATAGTTATAAAACTGCGCTGCCCACATCTGGTTCTGCCCAACGCCAGTCACAATCGTCGCCTCGCCCTTCGTCAGTTCTGCCAATCGTGCAACCACCTGTTGCCCTTTAATCTCCTGCCCTTCACCTTTTTTGAATTTGAATGGATGCTCTGCCTTCCACTTGTCCGTCAACTCAAGCCAGAATTCATGGCGGCCGCGTTCAGGCTTTTCCAACATCACACGGAAAAGCTCCTTTGCATCGCATACAATCGGCAAATCGGCATGCTTGTTCTTATTGATTTCCGACGGATCAATGTCCGCATGAACGATTTTCGCACGCGGTGCAAATTTCGCGATATTGCCCGTCACTCGGTCGCTGAAACGGACGCCAACGCCTAGCAACAGATCGCATTCATGCACCGCCTTGTTAGCCGCATAGCAACCATGCATACCCAACCATTTCAAACTCAGACGATGGTTTTCTGGAAACGCGCCGATGCCCATGAGCGACGTCGCGACAGGAATCTGATAAGCCTCCGCAAAAGCCAGAAGTTCCTTGCTTGCATTGGAATGGATGATTCCGCCGCCAACAAACATGCATGGACGGCGACTCTCCTTCAACATCGTCCGCAACGCCTCGACGCTTTCCGCCTTCGGCGTGACATCCGCCGCAATCCTGCGCATGCAAGGCTTTTGCGAAAACACAGGATTGCAGACCGCCTGCTGGACATCCCACGGAATGTCTATGACAACTGGTCCGGGCCGCCCGTTTTTCGCCAGATAGAACGCTTCCGCAAAGACTTGCGGCAATTCCATCGGATCTAGCACGAGATAGCTGTGCTTCACGCAAAGCCGCGTCATACCGATGATATCCGTCTCCTGAAAGGCATTTTTTCCAATCAAATGCTGATTTACCTGCCCCGTGATGACGACCATCGGCACTGAATCCGCGCAAGCATCCGCGATGCCTGTCACGAGATTCGTCGCTCCAGGCCCGCTGGTCGCCATGCAAACGCCGACTTCGCCCGTTTTTCGCGCATAACCGCCAGCAGCGAACGCTCCGCCCTGCTCATGGCGCGGCAAAATAACACGAACTTTTGCTTCATGCAACGCATGATGCAACGCCATCGACGCCGCGCCTGGATATGCAAACACAAACGGAACACGTGCTTCCTTAAGGCAGTGTGCAACAATCTCGGCACCCGTCATCGCAGTGCCTTTCTTCTGGACTGTCTGTTTCATGTCTATCTAAAGGTCTTCATTATATGTCTTCTTCCCCTATAATAATGTAATAACTGTATGTCTGTCTTCAAGTTCATCATGTCATGTGATGATGACTACCACACGTCAATACTACCACTGCTGGCGATCCAAGATACGGTAGTTCGCCGCCTCCTGCACATGGCGGCATTCGATTCGCTCAAGACCGTCAAGATCCGCCAACGTTCTGGCGACGCGTAAAATACGATCGTATGCCCGGGCCGACAATTGCAATTCTGTGATCATCGACTGCATCGCATACGCGCTCGTCGAGTCCAGTTCGCAGAATTGATCCATCATTTTTCCACTCAGGCTCGCATTGTCGCGAATGCCTGTTCCCGCATAACGCCGCCGTTGGATTTCCCGTGCCGCCAATACCCTTGCACGAATGGTCGCAGAATCCTCCCCGCACCGCTTCTGCGTCAACATCTCGCTGTCCAACGGTGCCAATTCGACATGCATGTCCACACGATCAATCAATGGCCCGCTGATCCTGCTACGATAGCTCATGATCATGCCCGCCGTGCAATGACATGGGCGACGTGGATGTCCATAATATCCACATGGGCATGGATTCATCGCCGCAACCAGCATGACACGTGCAGGAAACATGAACGTCCCACTTGCACGGGCCAACACCACCTCGCCAGTCTCAAGTGGTTGCCGCAGAACCTCCAACGTATTTCGTTTGAATTCAGGCAGTTCATCCAAAAACAACACACCGTTGTGGGCCAGACTCAACTCCCCTGGCCGCGGATTGGCGCTTCCACCGACCAGCCCCGCATCACTAACCGTATGATGCGGCGACCGGAAAGGCCGACGAACCATCAATCCTTTCTTCCCGTCGAGAAGCCCTGCGATGCTATAAATTTTCGTCACTTCCAACGCCTCCTCCACATCCAGCAATGGCAAGATACCAGGTAACCTCCTCGCTATCATGCTCTTACCACATCCAGGACTGCCGATCATCAGCAAATTGTGATTACCAGCCGCCGCCACCGTAATCGCACGCTTTGCGCTCTCCTGCCCTTTCACATCCGCAAAATCCATGACCTCCGCCATGGATTCAGCGGCGTAAATCGATTGGATGTCAACCACAGTCGCCGTCTGCCGACTGCGCCCCTGTAAAACTTCCACAGCATCCGCCAATGTCGCAACTCCATAGACGGCAACGCCAGACGCCAACGCCGCCTCCTTTGCATTCTCTGCTGGAACCAGCATCCGTTTCAACCCATGATCACGTGCATACATCGCCACAGCCAACACTCCTTGAATGCCACGAACCTGCCCGCTCATCGCCAATTCGCCAATGACCATCGTGCTATCCAATCCTGTACAAGCCAGCTGACCATCCGCCTGCAACACCCCCAATGCCATCGGTAAGTCATACGCACTGCCGCTCTTATGCAAATCAGCCGGGGCAAGATTCACAATCGACCGCCCACGCGGCATCCGATATCCAGAACTCTGCACCGCTCCCCACACACGCTCTCGGCTCTCCCGTATCGCCATGTCCGGAAGCCCCACAACCGTCATAGACGGTCCTTGTTGATCTATCTGCTCAGGTGGTGGAGGAACCAAATTCACTTCAATTTCCACTCCTTTGACATCCATTCCACGTATCGCCGCACTATTCACATGCACAATCATCATTGCCTCCTATGGTCTATTCAAATATTTTCTTTTATAATATATCATCGTTTTTATAAAATGCAATTCATAATAATTCCTATAAAATCATAGTAATTCCTATAAATTCACAATAAGTCATATGACTCGCCATGATTTATTATTAATGATTTGAAAAACTCCCCACATTTCAAAATTTCATTCTTTATCGTAAGATGCAATAAAAGCATTAGTAAAATGCTAATCCAAGAAATGAGAATGAACATCCAATACACGTCTTCTCTCTTGCTTGAATAGTTTTTTTCCCCGCCATGATTGGAAAAATCCATTTATGCGTGAATATTAAGTTTCGTATTGATTATTATCCATGATTGTCAATCAGAGCAATTATCCAAATCCATCCATTAGAAAAGGAGCACACATGAAAAAACTGTTGTCCATTCTCATCTGCGTCACCTTCGCCATGTCCGCTTTCGGTGCGGAATGGTATGTCTCCGCCGCTACAGGCAAGAAGAAGAATGAAGGTACCTCCAAAGACGCGCCGTTAAAAGCCATCTGGAATGCCCTTGAAAAAGCCGCCCCCGGCGATGTAATCCACGTTGCGCAAGGCAATTACCACGGCAAGACCTCCTGTGGTTGGATTCTCATTGACAAACCGATCACCATCATCGGCGGTTATTCCGATGACTTCAGCGTCCGCGATATTACCAAATATCCGACGATGCTCAAACCCACCAATGAAATGAACCAGACCAAGCCCGCCATGGATATCGGCACGGTCGGCTTCAAGATGTGGGCCTCCGCCAACCAGGCTGACGCATTGAAAGGACAGCCCACCGTCATCGACGGTCTTTACATCGATCAGGGCGACGCGAACAGCTACCACGCCGTCAAAGGCAAGCCCGAAGGCGTTGAAACCGGTATGTATCTCGATCCGCCCGCGAAAGGCAATACGCCGTTCCCGTCCATCAACTCCGCCGAAATGAAGGGCAAAACCGCCGGTAATCTGACCATCCAGAACTGCGTCTTCCTGAACGCCTCCAACTACGGCATCCAGATCAGCCATCACGAAGGCGATGTGAAGATTCTCAACAACCTCTTCATCAACAACCGCATGCAGGCCTGCGACCTGCTCTGCACGAAGAATGAAAATGGCGCTGTGAAATTCGAATTCGCCTACAACACCGTCCTCTTCACATGGAGCCGCACATCCGAAATGACCGACATGGGCTTCGCCGTCCGCGCCAATGCCAAAGTAGATGCGAACATTCATCACAACATTCTCGGCCTCAGCATTCTGTATGGTTTCGACAACACGAAGGGCGATGACAAGACCAAGAAAGTCTCTCTTGACAACAACATCTTCTTCCTCAACAAGAAAGGCGACGCGGCTGTCACCATCAGCCCCAATATTAAACCCTTCTTCGTCACTGACGACGCATGGGAAGATTTTGAAGACTGCACGGGCATCGAAAGCCTCGAAGGCAACAAATCCCTCACTGATCCCGCCCTCTTCAAAGACATCATCGACAAGGCCTACTTGGAAGGCTTCCTCTCCGCAAGCTATTCCGAGAAAACAGATTACAACGAAAATTCCGCTGCCAACGTGTTCCGTGAAGCCATGGGCATGAACAAGGTCGGCCAGATCGAGACGAAGGTCTCCATGTTCGCCAACCGCTATCCGTCCGCGAACGTCCTGAAGTTCTTCGGTGCCGTCGCAGGCGCTGGTGCGCAAGCCGTTAAGTAACTTAGTCTAAAGCATTTCCATCGAGCCCGACATCCGCAATGGATGTCGGGCTTTTTGCTTTTCAAGCCATCATTTCCAATCTTGCCGTCTGTTGTCTCGTTTATCTCTTGACAACAATTATCCACAACAGGAGATACATATCATGCGTCCCATGCTGCTCATCACCATGCTTTCCCTCAGCTTGACTGCCCAGACAATCCCGCTTCTCGAACCAGATAAATGGTCGCCCCATGCCGACGGCGGCAACGCACCAACCTATCAGAAACTAGACGACGGCTCCGTCCGTTTTTCCTTCGATACGCAGAACGGAAAATACGGCTGGGGCAACATCCGCCTGTCGCCCTTCGCCATTCCGCCAAAATCCACAGGGCTTTCATTTGAGGTTTTCGTGGAAGAAGCGGCGGACAACGCCGCTATGCATGTCTGGCTGTTTGAAAGCGATAAAGACGCATGGGTCTGCCGAGTCAACTTCCTTGACGGCAAGACATTAAGCGAATTGAAAAACACATGGCGCAAAGTCAGCCTCCCCTTCGCGTCATTCCGTTTTGAGCCGCGCGGCGCGAAAAATCGAAATTTCATGTCTGTTGAATTCATGCTGCTGGGCTTCAATTTCGGCAACCACACCGTCAGAGTCCGCAATCTTGCGTTTACAGGAGAGGAAATCACGCCTTTCACGGTAAAACCATCTCTCCCGCAAGACTGGAAGCACGAAGATCCGATCGGACGGCGAATCGCCATTTATTCAGACAAATCCATTGAGAAACAACCGTCCCACGCCGATGCGCAACGACTTGTCAATCTCTTGAAAGCCAAAGGTTTCCATCCGCAAATCATGACATCTGGCGACCTTGCAGAATCGTATTGCCTGTCCAAAACAGCCATCGATTTGCTCGTTCTCCCAAACGCGCCGTTCTTCCCGTTAGGAGCCGTCCAGAATTTCCGCAAGTTCTTGAAAGACAAGGGCTCATTCATCTCCATCGGCGGCTATCCGTTGGATAAGCCTGGGGCCCCGTCGAAAGACGGCTGGACAACCGTTGATTCAGGCGTCACAGCAGACAAAATTGGAACAGGCGAATCCATTGATGCACGTCTCAATACGCGTTATGGTACCCACGGCGATACAATGCAGCTACAACCAGACCAAATCGGCCTCTGCGATCCATCGTTTCTCCTACTTCGAACACGTTCGCTCCGCCCTGCTCCACAACAAAAATGGTTCATGGGGGAATGGCGGATGGACGGATCTATAGAAGGCCCCGCCGCCGTCGCAATGACAGGCTCCAACAGCCCAGTCTTTCCCAATGTCCATGCACGCTATATTCCTCTGGTCCAGTCACTTGATGCATATGGCCGCAATCGCGGCCCCGCCGCAGCCGTCGTGTTGAATCACGCTGGCCCGTACAACGGTTCCAATTGGGCCATGTTCACGCCAACGAACCACAATCTCTTCGACGGTTCGCAGCCTGCCATCGACAATCTGTTCGTCGAACTCTGCCAAAAACTCCTCACGCCGTCATACCTTATTAATACATCATCAGACAAGCCGTGCGCACGGCGCGGCGATGCCGTCGCCTTCACCGTCAGCGGCATTAACGCCAACACACATCCGCTTACCGTTCGTTTCCTTATGGACAACAAAGAGTTCGCCACAGCGACGGCGGCGGAAGGCCGTTTCCAAGTCTCCGCCACATGGAATGTTCCGCAAGACGATAATCAGTCGTTCCACACATTCACGACGGAGCTTCTCGATGGCGAAACACCCATCGACATGATGGAAAACGGTATCTCCGTCTGGAGTCAAGAGGCTCTATCCAAAGGAGTTACGTTTGAACTGAAGGACAACTATTTCAATCTCAACGGTCAGCCGACGTTCTTCATCGGTGCCAATACGACGGGCATGATGTGGTATTCCGCCAACGAAAATCCGCTCGTCTGGAAGAAGGATTTCGCCGCCATGCGCGATTTTGGCCTTAACTTCCTGCGAATCTTGCACTTCTCGCCTTTCGCCCACCTGCCCGTCAACTTCCGCTGGAATTCGCAGGCCCTTTTGGAACAACCGCCATACACGCAAAGCCAGACGGACGCCATCGTCCAACTTGCGCAGGAGCATCAGATCATGCCGTTCCTCAGTCTCCACGACTGGATCGGACTGGATCTCAGCCAGGCCGATCTTGATGCCCAAAAGACGTGGAACAATTTCTGGGTGAGTCGTTACAAAGATGTTCCTGGTATGTTCTATGACATTCAGAATGAACCGACTACAGGTCTCGGCAATACAGAAGTGCTCATGCCGTTGTTTAAAGATTTTCTTACGCAACAGTACGGTTCCGTCGAAAACGCGCAACAGGCTTGGAAAGAGTCCGGAGCGGACACGGAGCTCACGCTTTCTGTGAAGCCGAAAAATTGGCAGGATCTCCGCGCACGAGATGTCGAACTGTTCCGCTCCGTTGTCTTTTCACGCTGGGTCCGCGAAAATCAAGAAGGCATCAAATCAGGAAATCCAAATGCCTTAGCGACTGTTGGCCATTTACAAACATTGACCTCTTGTGACAAATTCGATGGCGCGGATGAACAGGATTTCGTCAACGTCCACCACTATGGAGCACTCACAAACATGCGATCCGTCATCAAGATGATGGACCGCCGTTTTGACGGCAAATCCATCTCCCTTGGCGAGATGGGTTCCGCCATCGCCCATGGTGCACGTAACGCGGGTCAGTGGGGCGATACCGCCGAAGCATCCATCCGCCACTATCTGGCCGTCGGGCACTGTTCGCTCGGCATGGGCGTCTCCTTCATGGGCTGCTGGTCGTGGAAGGATTTCCAAGACTGCGTCTTCCCGTGGGGCATCAACCACGCTGATTTGACGGCCAAACCCGTACTGGAAGCCTACCGCAACATGGCTCTCCTCTTCCGCAACGCACACGTCCGTTACGAATCGCCGTCGCTTTTCATCGTCATTCCAGACGGCATCCGCTCGGGCTACGCCACGCCGCAAATCCATGAGAATCTCCGTGGAGCCATCGACACGTTGCTCACGCTCAACGTCCCCTTCGGTGTCATCAACGAATGGAAGCTTGGAAAGCTTCCGAAATCCGCCAAAGCACTCCTCTGGCCGCTAGCCTATGGCGCTAAAGACGAGACATTTGCGCAAATTTCTGATTTTGTCGCAAACGGCGGAAAACTTTTGCTTACAGGCGATCCGCGATTTGGCTGGTCACGCCAACCAGATCGTCCAGACCGCCTCGCAAAGCTCGGCCTCAAGGCCGATTTCGCGCCAATCGGCCTGCCAGATGCGAAGGCTTTCATGACCAATATCTTATCAGAAAACAAATCCGTCCTTTGGCAACCCGCTCCTGCGGAAATGCTTGACCGCAAGCAACTTCGCATCCTTTATCAAGACTTTCTCGACAATATCTCCGGCCTTCAGCGAATCCGCCTGAACATCGACAACGGGTCACTCATGGCCTTCGATGTCCCGCTCCACAACGGCCGCGCCTTCACACTCGTCAATTTCGCAGACTCGGAGCAATCCGTCTCCGTTCCCGCCCACAACGGCTACCCGAAGCTAGATTTCTCCGTCGCCCCGCTCCGCACGGTATTCCTCCAATGGGACGAACGGGGCAACCTTGTGGCAGTCAACGCCTTCCGTCATCTTGAAATCGACGGCAAAGCCGTCTTCTCCAAACTCAATGACACAGGCGTCATCTCCTTGGACGGCAAAGACATCCGCCAGTCATCGCAACTCGCCCTGCTCCCCTTCAAAAACGGTGTAGAAATCGACATCATCCGTGCCGAAAACGCCCCGCCATTCACTCAAATGGAAATTGGCGAATTCCAAAACGGCGAATGGCATATGCTTTCGCATTTCGAACCGATTCTCAACAAACCTACTTTCCAAAACACAGACGCGCCATATGACATCCGCCTCCTGATGGCTGGGAATGAAATCGCAAAAGCCCAAGCAGCCATCACGAAACTCCTCCGTTTCAAATAACTCAACTCACTAATATCCAACATTATGCGTCATATTCTACCCATCATTATGCTGTTCTCCCTCCCCCTAGCCGCTGAAATTCTGAAAAACACCAGTTTTGAAGACGTAAAAGACGACACATTCGTCAGTTGGGCAAGAAACAATTTCCGCACAGGCGGCACGCTCTCCGTCGGAACATTCGGCGGACATACAGGAGACAAATTCGCCATCTGCCACAGCGATTCCGACCAAGAGCGTGAAGCGTGGACTCAACGGCAGCCGTTACCGCAGGACTGCGTCGCCGTCATCGTCTCCGCATGGTACCGCTGCACACCGGAAGTGAAAGCCGCGAACAATACGGGACCGTCCCTCCGCGTCCATTGGTTCGACGCCGACAGAAAGGAAATCTTGCTCGAACAGAAATTCTTCCCAGTCGTCGATGACTGGACGCATGTCCACAGCCTGTTGTTCATCGCCCCGCCGGATGCCGTGCAGGTGGAACTCCAACTCCACCACTGGCTTACGCCTGGCGAGACCCATTGGGACGACGCCTCCCTAACGCCCATCAGCCATGAGACAATCGCCCAGAACCGCGAACTCGTCGCACCGCTTCTCGGTATTGACCGTGAGCCAGTCTTCGGTCAAAATCTTCCCTATTCGCCTGAAAATGATGAAGTTGTCACGATGAATCCACCGCCGTTCCGTTGGTTGCCTGTCACCCGCGCCTCAAGCTACACGCTCCAAATCTGTCAGACGCCGGATTTCAGTGACGCATCCCTTATGGAAGTGGCGAATTATCCGTGGCTTGTCCATGTTCCCACAACGCCGCTCGCCAATGGCAAATGGTATTGGCGATATGGTGCGGATATCGCCAACGTCGGCATCATTTGGAGCAAGGCACGGTCGTTTACAGTGACGCAAGATGCTCATATCTGGCCATTTCCAGCTCCAGAGCAATTCAAAGTCGCCTTGGCTCGCCCACGCCTTTTCGTCAAGCCCAAAGGCCTGAATCTCATCCGCAAACGCGCCCGTTCAGGCGATTTGAAAACTATGGCGGAAAATCTGCTAAAACAAGTGAAAACATTTGCAGGAGAAGAACTTGTCAAAGAGCCCGACTGGTTGCCGAAAAGCGGACAGGCTCGTAGCCAAGCCTACACGACGATTTTCAGAACAACCCGCCCGCCCATGGACAAAATGCAAAACGCCGCATTGGCCTATCTGCTTACAGCCGATGACGAAGCAGGCGCGGAAGCCAAACGCCGCGTCCTCCATTTCTTCTCATGGGATCCAAATGGCCCAACGAACACGTTCCACAACGACGAACCCGCCATGTGGATCATGATGCGCGGATGTCGTTCATATGACTGGACTTACGAGCTCTATTCACCTGCGGAGCACCGTCAGATCCAAGCATCCATGGCCGAACGTGCCCGTGCCATTTACAACTTGTTGCGCCGCAAGCCTTATGACAACAATCCATATGAATCTCATCTCGGCCGCCAAATAGGCTTTCTTGGCGAAGCCGCCATTGAATTGTACAACGAAGTGCCCGAAGCAAAAGAATGGCTACAGTACATCGTCAGCATCTACTGGGGTGTCTATCCCGCATGGGGCCGCGAAGACGGCGGATGGAATGAAGGCCCCAGCTATTGGGCCGCCTACATGGATTTCGCCCTCCATTTCGTCGTCGCCTTGCGGGAAGCCACTGGAATCGACCTTTCGAAAAAGCCCTTCTTCCGCAACACGCCTTATTACAGCTTCTACCAATGCCCGCCCGGATCCACCATCTCGCCGTTTGGCGACGGCGCACAGACAGGCCGCTGCACGCAGCCAGCGTTGATGTACTATTTCAGTTCACTGTTGAACGATCCATACCTCCGTTGGTATGCGGAATGCTTTAACTATCGTCCAAGCGGCATCTTAGGTGTCGCATTAGCGGATCCATCCATCAAGCCGCGACCGCCGGAATCGCTTCCGACGGCGCGTTGCTTCCCATATGTCGGTCTCGTCCTGTCCCACACTGATTTGACGAATCATGAAAACGACATCGCGTTATCGTTCCGCTCCTCCCCCTACGGTGCTGTCTCCCACGGCCATAACGACCAAAACTGCTTCACGCTCGAAGCATTCGGCGAACCGCTCGCCATTCCGACCGGTCATTACAACTACTACGGTTCCCCTCACCATGACCAATGGACCCGCGCCACGAAGGCGAAATGCGGAATCACCTACGACGGTGGTCAAAGTGAAAAACGCGGCTGGCAGGCAAAAGGAAAAATCACGCGATTCTACCATGACGACCATTTCGACAGCTTCGCGGGAGACGCCACCGCCGCCTATGGCGGCGCATTGGACACCGCCCTGCGCGAAATCATCCATGTGAAGCCTGGCCTCATCATCATTCGCGACACGCTTAAGAGCAAGCAGCCCAAGGTGTTCGAATTTAATTTGCATGCGTTCGACCAGATGGAAATCAATGGCAACACGGTCTTCACGAAACGTCCAAAAGCGACGTTGCGCACGGATTTCCTCCTTCCGAAAGACGTCCGCTTCAGCCAAACAGACCAATTCGATCCACCGCCCGTCTGGCCGAAGGACAAAGTGTTCGCGAACTGCTGGCATCTGCGGGCCGCCACAAAGCCGTCATTCGAAACCACGTTCTTGACTGTTTTGCAACCACATAGCAACTCCGATTTCACGCCTCGTCCATCCGTCAAACTGCTGGAATCCGATACGGCGCAAGGCGTTGAAGCCGTTTACAACGACGGTTCTAAAGCCATTGTCCTCTTCGCGCGTCCACAAGCCAACGGCAACGCATCTTTCGAAAAAATCTCCTTCTCCGATGCCATTTACGCCGCTCTCTTTGACAAGCAAGGCAACGTGACGGCGACCTATACGGAATAACCGTTTTTCACAAAAACAAACCGCCCGCCGATGGGCCTTTTCGAACCATCGGCGGGCGGTTATTATTTCGCTTCAACAAGACTTATTTCTGCTCAATCAGACCGATTCCCGCGATAGCGCAGAAATCGCGGATGATCGCCAGATTGTCGCCATAACTGACGATATAATGCTGACTTCCGACATATTGCAGGAATTCGTCAGACGGGAAGTCGAATTTGACTTCCAAGCTCGGCAGCTGCGGCGCGGGCGGCGCCCAACCGGCCTCTTCCCATGTTTCGGGCGTCACAGACTTGCCAAGAGCGGCATGGATGACGAACTGTCCATCGATTTCGCAAAGACGCACGATGGTGACCTGCCCCGTCTTCAGTTTGGAAACATTCAGCAGACCTTCGCCAAAGGAACCAAAAGCGTTCGGCATGACCGTGATATTGCCATCAACCATCGACGACGGAACGTAATCAGGAACGCCCATCAAGGCGGAATTCTTTGTGAATTCATAGTATTCCAGATAGCCGGGCAGTTGATCGGTTAGATTTTTCACAATCAGTTCCGTGATAAGACCATAGGAATCGTTTTCCGGAACGCTGACAACGTCGCAAAGCGTGTGCAGAAGCGTCATGGCACCCGCCGGAGCAAACTTCAACAGCTTTTTGATGCCATCGACATCGCAGAAGCTGAACGCGTCATATTTCCGTTCATCGATTTTCGCCTTGATGGCCAACGCAAGACGGACGGAATTTTCAACGGTTCCAGGCTGTGGAGCGCGGACGAACTTCCATTTCTTCGTAATCTTATTCGCGATCTTCGCAACATCCTTGTCGCTGACGGCATTTGCAAGTTCCTGAAGCTCAAGCAAATCAAAATGCTCAATTTCCATGCCAAGCTGTCCTTTCAGCAGATTGCCGTTGTAAAGCGTACCGAAAAGACGCATATCACGGTAGCCTGCCATGCCGACGTTTGCGTTCTTCAAAGCAGCAAACGCGGAAGCTGCTTTCAGATACATCGCGGCTTCATCGTAGCGCGGTTTGGAGTCTTTGAAATTCACAAGATACTTGAAATTATAACCTTGCGCTTCCATGGGGGATCGCAAAGCGGTCGTTCCCGCCTGGTCGGCCGTCGTGACAAAATGGCCGTTGGCACGCCAGCCGGAGAGTCCCCACAGTAGCATCGGCTTCTCTTTGAACGGTTCGATGACTTTGAAAACGGCCCATGACGGAATCCAGCCGGCGACACAGACGACCAACGCGTCAAATTCGCCTTTTTTCAGTTCCTGCACGGCGCGAGCGGCCTGTTTGCCTTCTGGATCATCGCTGACAGGAGCGGCCTTCACGAGTTCGACGCCGCGTTTTTCCAGTTGGGCGGCGGCTTCGGCGACGCGGCCATCGATAAATTCACGCGGGGTGTTGACTTCCCCGAAACCGACAAAACCTGCTTTGATTTTCATGTTTTCCTCTTTTTCTGGCTACTGGATGTTCTGGATTTTCTGGAGACTCTGGATTTTCTGGAAACACCAAACTATCCAGAACATCCAGAATATCCAGAACATCCAGAAAGATTAAAACGTATTTAATAGCAAATTGTTTATTTCCTTGTATTTGGCAAAATACGGGCGGTAGGCGGCGACGTTTTCGCCCGGCGAGACGCTGTTTGCGGCATGGACCATGGCGGCCTGTGCGACCGCCGCATCGGCGAAATCACCAGCGGCGATGGCGCCAAGCATGGCGGCACCAAGCGATGTCGCTTCGTCACAAGCCAACGTCGTGACAGTCTTGTCCAACAGATCAGCCTTGATTTGCAACCACAACGAACTTTTTGACGCGCCGCCAAGAGCCCGAAGTTCATGGATTTCAACGCCGAAGCGTTCCAACGCGTCAAGATTATCCTTCAGCAACGCGGCGACAGATTCCATCAATGCGCGAGCGATATGGCCTTGCTTATGTGCCAACGTCAATCCATAAATGACGCCGCGAGCGTTTGGATTGCACTGCGGCGAAACAGCTCCTGCGCAATGCGGGAGGACGACGAGACCATCACTGCCCGGCGGAACTTGCGCCGCCAATTCGTCCAACTGCTTGTAGTCGAGACCGTTGCTGAAATAGTCGCGAAAATGGCGGAGAAGCATGCCGGCGGTCGGTGCCCACGGCAGGAATACGTAACTCTGCGGTGTGAAACCATGATACGTTCCAAGCTGCCGCGATTCGTCATAAAGCAGTTTCGGCAACGTTGCGCAGGCGGCCAACGTGCAACCAGTCGTCTCCGTGACAACGCCTGGACCGCCACCCGCGCCAAGGCATCCCGCCACATGGTCCAGTGGGCAGATGGACACAGGCGTATCCGCTGCGAAGCCACACAAATTGCCTGCAACGCAACGACCTGCGACTTCGCCCGGCTGTGTCAGCGACGGTAGTTGCAACTCTGAAATATTCAGATAACGGAGCATGGACTCGTGGTATTTTTGCGTCGCGA
>JAEEGH010010269.1_pt1 | contig 21555 bp, 20 predicted proteins | sample 9134181 | NCBI WGS metagenome assembly JAEEGH01 (sample SAMN16246544, study PRJNA631951) | gut metagenome | biome: gut microbiome; feature: rumen; material: DP-attached | host: Bos | place: Iran: Karaj | collected 2018-10
AGATGCAATCAAGACGGCTGTCACATCCAAGACCGCGGCCATCATGCTCGAGCTCATCCAGGGCGAGAGCGGCGTCAACCCTGCTGACGTCGAATACATAAAAGCCGTTAAGGATATCTGCACCGAAAAGGGTATCCTTCTCATCTTTGATGAAGTCCAGACGGGCATCGGAAGGACCGGAAAGATGTTCTGCTATCAGAATTACGGCGTAACTCCCGATATCATCACCCTTGCAAAGGGCCTTGGCGGAGGCGTTCCGATCGGCGCTATGCTCTGCACCGACGAAGTCGCAACAGGCTTCAAGCCCGGCGATCACGGTTCCACGTTCGGAGGCAATCCCCTGGCTTGTGCAGCAGGCATCGCAGTCATGGAATACTTCGGCGAAGCCAACCTTCTGGATAACGTAAACCTCGTAAGCGCCTTCCTTTTCGAAAAGCTTAACAAGCTCAAGAACAAGTACAGCTGCATTAAGAGCGTACGCGGATTAGGCCTTCTGATCGGTATCGAATTCGACGAATCCGTCATCGCGTCAGGCCTCAGAGAAGAACTCTTCAGGAACGGTTTCCTGGTAAGCGCGATCGGCAGGTCCGTCATCAGGATCGCCCCGCCGCTCATCCTGACCAAATCGCAGGCAAACCAGTTCGTAAAAGCCCTCGACTCGCTTCTCTCAACAAGAATGGGCGGCAAGTCAAATCCCATCCTGAACGCTTTTAAGAACATCGGCCGCAAGGAAGCTCCCGCGATAAAGACACCGGCCGCAGCACCTGAAGAAACGAAGCCCGCGCTTCCCGCACCCGAAGAAGACGAATTAGATTAAGGAGAACGAAAAATGAAGCATTACATAGATTTTCACGAAGACGTCGGCATTGAGGAGCTCGATTACCTCCTTAACATCGCAGCTGACATGAAGGACAAGACCAAGAAGGGCATCAAGCACCACTATCTTGACGGCAAGACATTGGGAATGATCTTCACAAAGTCCTCCACAAGGACCAGGGTCTCTTTCGAAGTAGGCATGTACCAGCTTGGCGGAATGGCTTTGTTCCTTTCCAACAACGACATCCAGATCGGCAGGGGCGAGACCATCTACGATACAGCCAACGTTCTTTCCGGCATGATCGACGGTATCATGATCAGGACCTTCAAGCATCAGGACGTCGTAGATCTTGCAAAGTACGGCAAGATCCCCGTAATCAACGGTCTTACCGATGACCAGCATCCCACGCAGATGCTCGCTGACCTCCTTACCATCAAGGAGCACAAGGGTGCGCTTAAGGGCCTCAAGCTCGCTTATGTCGGCGACGGAAACAACGTTGCTAATTCCCTTCTTCAGGCCTGCGCAAAGGCAGGAATGGACGTTGCCATCGGCTCGCCCGCTGACTACACATGCCCTGAAAAATACGTCAAGCAGGCGCAAGAAGACGCAAAGATCACAGGCTCAAAGATCCTCATGACAACAGATCCTTTCGAGGCAGCAGCTGACGCTGACGTTATCTATACGGACACATGGACATCCATGGGCCAGGAAGCCGAGAAGGCAAAGAGGGTTGAGATCTTCAAGGATTATCAGGTCAACTCCAAGCTCATGGGCGTTGCTCACAAGGACGCGATCTTCCTCCACTGCCTGCCCGCTTACAGGGGTTACGAGGTAACCGAGGACGTCATCGACGGACCTCAGAGCGTCGTTTTCGACGAAGCTGAGAACAGGCTCCACGCTCACAAGGCAATCCTCGTCAACTGCTATCTCAACAGCTGAGATCAAGGAAACCCAAGCATAAGATGAACGGCGATCTAACAACAAGGACCGCAGAACCCCGTGACGCAGCCGCCATACAGCGGCTGCTTCGTGTTGCCATGCTGACTTACTGCGCGGAATCCGAGATCAAGACCGGCATGTTAGAAGCCATGACCGAGTCGATCGAATCTGTCGAGGACCGCATCAGGACACGTCACTGCACCGCAGTGTTTGATGGCCAGACGGCAGTCGGAACGATAACCACGGGGATCACCGAAATGCCCCAGAAATACAGTTTCTCGGAAAAGACCGAGAAGTTTCTGGCAGGCTTTAAAAAGGCTGCTTATGTATCACGTTTTGCCGTGATCCAGGAATTAAGACGCGGCGGTTTAGGCGTCAGCCTCATCTCAGGAAGCGAAGATTATGCAAGAGAGAACGGGTGCGATGTCATGCTCCTTCACTGTTCGACCGTGAACAGGAAGATGACCGCTTTCTACAATGCGCGCGGTTTTGAACTGATAGACAGTGAGAATTCGAGAGGTTATCCGAGAGGTCTTTTTGCAAAGAAGATCTGAATTCAGATCGTTTCCGAAAGGATGAGACTGCACTTTGAAAGGACAGGGTCAAGCCTGGCCTTTTCTTTTGCGCGGGCAGCTTCTTCAAGGCTCTCATACAGAGCAAAAACGGCACTGCCTGATCCGGTCATCCTGCAATAAGGCGAACCGGTGGCTTCAAGCGCCTTCCTTATTGCTTCGATCTCAGGCACGAGCTTTTCGGCAGGCGATTCAAGATCGTTTACGAGCAGGTCTTTTCCGGCGAGGATCTTTTCAAGCTTTTCCGAAGTATCCTTTGAAGGGGTCTTGAGGGTTTCAATGTAATCGGAATACGCCTTCTGATCGAAAGGCTTTGCAGGTTCCCTGTCGATAAGTTCAAAGCATTCGGGAGTTGATACTCCGCCATCGGGCTTCGCGATCAGCAGGCCAAGTCCGGAAAAGCCGGCAAGAGGAGTGACCGCCTCTCCGACGCGCTCGCAAAGGCCCGTTCCGCCGTAAAGGAAGAACGGAACGTCAGCGCCGACGTTCACTGCGATCTGGAGGAGCTTATCTTCATCAAAAGGCTGTCCGTAATGTTCCTGAAGGACCATGAGAATGGCCGCCGCATCGGAACTGCCGCCTCCCATTCCGGATTCTGACGGAATGTTCTTTATGAGTTCGATCTCGATCGAAGGGACGGCAAAATCCTGGCCGCTGATCTTCTTTAGATTGGAGAAAAACCTGTCTGCAGCCTTCCTGCACAGGTTCTTTTTGGGATCTATGTCATCCCTTCCGATGCACTTTATCTTGAAACCCTTACGGGAAGGATCGATATTTACCGTGATGCGGTCAGAACAGGATATCTCCTGCATTACCGTGTAAAGGCTGTGATATCCGTTCGGCAGTGTGCCTTTGACCCTCAGGAAGAGGTTTATCTTGGCATTGGCTGTGATCTCATACGAATCCGTCGGCATTTTACGGCTCCCGTCAATAATCGTTACTTAATAATATTATATACCGCAGGGCATAAAAATACCGCAGGCAAACACTGGCCTGCGGTACCGTTTTTCGTTATAAGCTTCTCAGACAGCGACTTCCTCGGACTTAGCGGGCATGATGCCTACGCGTACGGTTCTTGTGAGAACGTCGATGTAACTGAATGAAACGACTGACTTCTTACCGGACTCATTCTCGCAAAGGAGCGTGAACACGTTGGGATAGCAGTGCTCAACAGTGCCGATGTATGTGATGATCCTCTTGCGTCCGCCGTTTGTCTTGCAGACTATTCTCTTTCCGATGAGATCCTGAAACTTGCTTCTGCACTTATCGAGATCTGAACTGATAATCATTTAAGCACCCTCCGCCGGAGTCTAAGTTAACCGAATAATCACAAAATCTATAAAAAAATGAATGATTATTGAAACACAGGACAATTCTAACCTTTGCTTGATATTTTGTCAATAAACAAACACAACATTTAGTGAATCAATGGGTATTTTAAACAAAATATAGTGTTTTCGCATCCGAAAATCCGTTTCCGGGAGGTATTTACCCAAGGTTCGCCGTTGAAAACCAAGTATAATATATTTAAAATCGTTCCGTACGTTTTCAGAACACCTTGAGGAACCCCATGAAGAGACCGAATCCGACATTTTTGCAGAAAGCTCCGAAGATCCATTCGTCCCGCCGCAAGAGGACGCTGGCGATCGTGCTTATCGCTCTCGGCGTCACCATGGTCCTCATGTTCTTCCGCAAAGTCTCCTATGACGGCCAAACTTATGCCAAGATGTTCCCCGACCTTGTCGGAGCGGCACAAAGGGAGACCACCACCTACGAAGAATACAGGCGTCCGGTCCACACGACGACCGAGTCCACCACGGAATCGACAACCGAAGAAACGACCACTTTCCTTGCGCCTTCGTTTGCCCCGACTTCGGCGACCACATCAGAGACCCCTTCTACGGTCACGCAGAACAACTCTCCTGACCCGATACTCGAAAACCCGAGCTACACTTTCAAGAAAGCCACCTGGCATCAGACTGCGACCTATCAGAAGAGGGCTGTCCTTCTCGACAATCTGAGGGAAAAGGTCAAGGCCGTTGACGAAGAAGAAAAATACATGCGCATCTGCTTTGAGTTTGTCTCGCTCGAGCACGGCGACAGCATCGGATACAGGAACCTGGAACCCGTCCTCCCTTCAGGAGCATACGCGATCCCCATCGAGCTCGTCTGGTACGACCAGTACGCTCAGGGCAAGCAGGACCTCGCGGGCGTTTCGACTTACCAGAGAAGTTCAAAGGGTGCCTACTCGGCTTCTTACATAGGCCACACGTTCAAATACGGCAAGCAGTTCTTCCACCGCAACGCGCTCAATTACGCAATCTCCAAGAACGACAGCATTGCACTCAACTTCATAATCGACTCGATGGACGGAATGGACAAGATCATTCCCGAGATCAACAAGATAAGCGGCTATGTCAGCTACGACTCCAAGATCCTTTACCAGGATTACAGGAGCAGGAGATACAAGGCTCCCGCAAGGACTTCCTGCTTCGACATGGCAGAGTATCTCAGATACCTCTACAACGGCTACATCAATACGCCCGACGTTTACCAGAGGATCATCAATGACATGTACTACAACGAATCCGTTTCGCCCCTCAAGGCTTCATTCGCCCAGGACACGCCGATCCTCCATATCCAGGGCCGCAATCTTGATATGGGAGCTTACATGGAATGCGCGATAATCGACTGTGAAGAACCGATCGCCATCGTCGTATATGTCGAAGCGTCAAGCGAAGAGTACGCAAATTCCGTAATGCAGACGATCGGCAGATACACGGCCGAATTCGTCAGAAGCTGCTACATGTGATTGTCCTCATAACAGTTCTTCTTTTTTAGGGCGCGCAGATTTTTTATGTTATAATCCATGTGTTCGTCCCGTCCGGTCTGCTGCCGGTCAGGGTCCCGTGCGACGCTGAGCCGTGAACCCTGTCAGGTCCGGAAGGAAGCAGCAGTAAGCGGATTTCATGCGTGCGCCGCGGGTCAGCCTTGTTCGGCGGCAGTTCGGGCGGGACGGATTTTATTTTGTGAATCATTCGCGCGAGGGACGGACCTATGGAAGAACATGTCGTGCTCTACAGGCAATTCAGACCGCTTACTTTTGATGACGTCGTCGGACAGAAGGCTTCCGTCGGTGCTCTCCGCCAGTCGGTCATCTCAGGACGTTTCGCACATGCATATCTTTTCTGCGGCCAGCACGGCACCGGCAAGACCACCATTGCAAAGATCTTTTCCAGGGCAGTCAACTGCGAGCATCCCGTAAACGGAAATCCCTGCAACGAATGCCCCACATGCAAGGGCATCCTCGACGGTTCCATCCTTGACGTCGTCGAGATGGACGCGGCTTCCAACAACGGCGTTGACGATGTAAGGCCGATCCTTCAGGAAGTAAACTTCATGCCCACAAGGACCAAGTTCAAGGTCTACATCATCGATGAGGTCCACATGCTCTCCAAGGGCGCGTTCAACGCCCTGCTCAAGACGATAGAGGAACCGCCGGCACACGTCATCTTCCTTTTCGCGACCACCGAAGTCGAAAAGATCCCGGCTACGATAATCTCAAGATGCCAGCGCTACGAATTCAGGCGCATTCCGGTCGACAACATAGTCGCCCGCCTCAGAGAGGTATCCGACAAGGTCGGCATCAAGATCGAAGACGACGCGCTCAAGCTCATCGCATCCCGTTCCGACGGCGCGCTGCGTGATGCCTTGTCGCTTCTCGACCAGATCTCGTTCGTTTCTTCAAAGGATGCGGTCATCACTCCCGAGTCAGTCGAACAGATGACGGGAACCGTTGACAGCACCTTCCTTTTCAAGATGGCAAACTGCCTTATCGACGGTCATTTCAACGAGCTTGTCGAGCTCTGCGCGACGCTTCGTGACTCAGGCAAGAACCAGACCGTCTTCACTCTCGATCTCGCGGCATATTTCAGGGATCTTCTGATTATCAGGGTTCACGCTGACCCGCTCATCTATCTTCCCTACCCGTCCGAGACGATCAAGGACATGTACCAGACCGCTTCCAAGGTCAGCGCAGACACTCTGGCCGGCTACATCAGCTTCCTTTCAAAGGAATATCCCGAACTGAGGCGTTCTCCCGACATCCCGACGAGCTTCGAGATAATGCTCATGAGGCTGTGCGGCAGAAAATCCAATCTCCCCGTTGTCCCCATCAAGATGCCGGACAATCTGAAAGGCCCCGCCGATACAAAGGAAAAGCCCTCCGAACCGAAGGCTTCAGCTCCCGCCGAGCCTGAGAAAAAAGAGGAAGCAAAGAAGGAAGAACCTTCACCCGCGAAGCCGGAGCCTGAAAAGAAGGCCGAACCGGAAAAGACGGAAGAACACAAGAAGTCTCCTTTCTCAGGGTCCTCGTATTTTTCAAGAGTAACCGGCAAGTCAGACGACAAGCCCGCTGAAGAGAAAAAGGAAGATAAAACCGAAAAGAAAGAGGAAAGCCCCAAGGCTGAAGATAAGAGCCCTCTGACTGCTTCGTTCGATACCTTTATGGGGATCGCCGCTTCCGAAAAGAAGGAAGAGCCAAAGAAGGCCGAACCCGCTGAGGGTGAGTCCGCCAAGGAAGAACCCAAGAAGGAAGATCCCGACAAGAAAGCAGCCGGAAAGGCAATTCTTGAAAGCGTTTTCGGCAACCTCTCCGATTCATTCTTAGATGACCTCGGAAAGACTACGGAAGAACCTAAGAAGGAAGAAAAACGCAATATTCCCGTCCACACCTCGCAGCTCGCCGAACAGGTTTCGCAGAGCGGCATAATCGTTGACGGAAGGCCTCACGACCAGCAGGTGCGCCAGCCTTCTCTCACACCCGTGGACGCTGACGTTGCCGTCAAGTGGAAGTCCATGATCGCTAACATCGCGAAAGACAACTCCAACATCGCATCGATCCTCGAGAAGTCCTCACTTAAGAGAACGGATGACTCGATCTACATCGTTTTCGAGAACTCTGACTCGCGTCTCATGAGCAATCTCAAGGGAGTTTCCTCATTCAGGGCGGTCTCAGCGAACATCAAGGACGAGTTCGGCGCGGCACACCTTTATCTGTGCACGCAGACCCAGTATCAGAACGTCCAGAAGGCTGCCGAGGAAAAGGCGCAGGACAAGAAGATAGAAGACCTCAAGAACCTTGCGGAGAGCAAGGGCATCAACACCGACATACATTTCGGAGATTAATAAACATCTTTATTCAGGAGGAATAACAATATGGCAAAGGGCGGATTCCGCGGAATGGGTATGGGAGGCAACATGAACAACATGCTTGCCCAGGCTCAGAAGATGCAGAGACAGATCGAAATGACGCAGGCCGAGATCCAGGAAATGCGTTTCACAGGCACGGCAGGCGGCGAGCTCGTCAAGGTTGTCGTTACCGGCAAGCACCAGCTTGAGAGTGTTGAGATCAAGAAGGAAGTCGTTGATCCCGACGATATCGAAGGTCTCCAGGATCTCATCATCGCAGCTGCAAACCAGGCTCTCGAGCAGATCGACAAGACCAACCAGGAGAGGATCGGAGCTATCACAGGCAACCTCAGGATGCCTTTCTGATAACGGGTTATTAACGTGGCACGTTACTCGCCTTCAATACAGAACCTTATAACGAACCTGTCCAAGCTTCCGGGCATCGGCGGCAAATCGGCACAGAACATCGCCTTCCACATCCTCTCAATGGATGATGCCGAGGCGGCTGCACTGACCGATTCCATCAACGCTGCAAGGACCTCCACAAAGAGGTGCTCCTGCTGCCAGAACTTCACGGACAGGGACCCTTGTCCCATCTGTTCGGATAACGAACGCGACAAGACCACCGTTCTCGTTGTCGAGACTCCCAGAGACGTCTCGACCTTCGAGCGTGCAAGGGAGTATAACGGCCTGTATCACGTACTGCACGGAGTCTTTGACCCCATCAAGAACAAGAACATCTCGGACACGACCATCCCCGATCTCTTAAAGCGCCTCACGGAGCATGAAGAGATTACTGAAGTCATTATCGCGACGAACCAGACCGCCGAGGGCAACGCGACAGCGCTTTACCTTTCCAGGATGCTGGCGCCTTCCGGCATCACCGTCACAAGGCTCGCATCAGGACTTCCGATGGGTTCCGACATTGAATACGCTGACGACCTGACCCTCATGAACGCGCTCCGCGGCAGGATAACTTTAGCCGGCGGACGGGAAGGTTAAGATGAGATTAGACAAGTTCCTTAAGCTTTCCAGAGTCATTAAGCGGCGCACGGTCGCCAATGATGTTTGCCAGGCAGGCCGCGTCAACGTAAACGGTCGCCCTGCCAAGGCGGGCACAAAGCTGAAGATCGGCGACGTCGTCACCGTCCTTTTCGGAGGCGGAGCCGTGAGCTTCAAGGTCATGGCGCTCCCCGAGTCTCCAAAACGGGACGAAGCGTCTTCCATGTATGAATTGATCGAAGATACCGCCGGCGAAACTCAGGAATGAGCGCCGGCGTTCTTATTTTACAACTCGGTTAAGTTTTCCCGCTTTTCATTGTTTTGACTCCCCTGTTATGACATATTAACAGTATTCGATATGGTCACTTTGAAGATCGGGGAGAACTTAAGTGCAAAAGGTTAAGCGCAAGAAAACAGGAGGAATAAACTTCGTAACGGCGATGCTCTGCATCTGCCTCGTTGTCGTCGGGATCCTCTGCTACACGCGTTTCCAGAGCATCATCCAGCAGAGGGCACGCCTTCAGGCTGAGAACAGTTCCCTCAAGGCCCAGTCAACGGCTCTTTCCGAGCAGCTCAGACAGATCAGGGCACAGGAAGAATTCGGCAAGGACAGCCATTACATTGAGAGCGTCGCCCGTGCGCAGCTCGACATGGTCTATCCCGGCGAAGTCATCTTCAGAGTAACTAACGACAAGAATAAGTAACCCAAAGTCCTCCGGACTTGGAAATAACCTGTAGTTGGAAAACCGGGGCTGCGTGGCAGGAAGCTGTGAATTACCTGTCAGCGGCCTCGGTTTTTGGCATTTATATAACCGCCGGCTGAGTACCTGTTGCCTCCTCTCTTTTTCAAAGAACAGAGGAGCTTGCAGGTAATATTCCTTCTAAGAGGCACATATTACCTGTTACCTCCTCTCTTTACTCCAAAACAGAGGAGCATACAGGTAACGAGCGTGTTTGAAGGATGTTCTCCTCACAGAGATTGACGTTTTGCCGAGCGATTTCCGCACAAGCGAAGCGCGGAGGACCTTAGCGAGGTGAAACGTCAATCGATGGTTTTGATTTGGAAGCGATCGAATCTGACCTTCTCAGTATACTGTTCCCTGAAGAAAATGGTCTGGCGGAAGGCCGCGAATTCATGGGTGTTCTTTTTCATCCACATAGGCACGGGAATGTCCATCTGACGGCACAGCTCGACCAGGGCGCGCTCCAGTCTCACGGAGTACGCTTCGCCTTCATTATCAGGCGTTTCAACCTCTTTGATCTCGGTCATTCTGTTGGCTATAAACAGCCTTCCTTCGAGTTTCATGCCATGCCTCAATTTCGATTGATGTTTGCCACTATTTTGCCCTTTTTGAACCTTAAAGTAAACCTGCCTCGTGGTATCATACAGTTGTTCAAAGTAATTGTTCCTTACTTCATAACACCCTCCTTAAGACACTGCCATCCCCTCGGCGGTGTCTTTTTCTTTGCCCACTCAGTTAAATCATAACCACCACAGTTAAAAGACAGCGATATTAACAAGTTTTTTTGCGTAATTTATTGAAATATGTGGAATTTTTGTCTTTTTAGCTATAAATCTTTTGTAAACAGAGCCCCGTCTTATTGATAATGCAAAAAATAAATTATAAAATGTCATATAGATTAACGGCGGCAGCTCTTATTTTCAGGTATGCCGCACCATCAGGAGGATCTACTTATGAAAAAATGTCCGGATTGCGGAATGGTTATCGCCAACCAGGCTATCAGATGCCCGAAATGTAAGTATACATTTACTTCCGCGGAGAGTGGCGCAGACACCGAAACAACAGTAACACCGCAGGCAGCAGCCGTTTCAGCCGCAGCTACCGGCAAGTCGGATAAGGTCGCAGGCATCATGCCGATGGTCGACGTCAACAAGGATAACGTTGATACTCTTTATGCACAGCTCAAGGCAGCTATCGTTAAGAGAAAGACCGAGTTCGATCACTTTATCGATTTCCTCGAGAACCGTACATCCTGGCTCACCGCACCCGCTGAGATCAAGGGCTCCCTCGCTTGCGAGAAGGGACTTCTCATCAGGAGCGTTGCAGTAGCTAAGCAGCTCCTTAGGATCAAGGATACGATCATGCCCCAGCTCGACGAAGAATCAGCGATCATCATCGCTCTCTTCCACGAAGTCGGCAAGGTCGGTATCGAAGGCAAGCCTCTCTTCATTCAGGAAGAGACAAGCGGTCTCAGCAGCACATCCGCTCTGGGCCTCTCTTTCTCCAGCAGGCTTTCTTCCTCCTCTTCTTCCTCCGGTCCTTCTTATTCGATCAACAACAAGCTCGTTCACATGAACGTTGGTGTAAGATCTCTCTTCCTCGTTTCGCAGTACATGCTGCTTTCCGATGATGAGGCTCAGGCTATCAGCTATGCTTCCGATGTTGAGCTGTTAGACGGCAAGCTCAGCCCTTACACGCTCCTTCTCTCGACCGCTCTTCAGATGCAGAAGACGATCTATGAGAACTCTGACACGGTTTCAAGCTACAGCTTCACCGTCATCAATCCCAGCTGATTATTTCATATTTACTCCATTTCTTTTCCCTGCCTCTTACCTCAATTAAGAGGCAGGGTTCTTTTTAGGTAAGGGGATTTTTAATGAAGTACGACAACGACAGGCTTGGCGCCGCACTCAAGATGTATCTCGGCACGGAGCCGCTCCCGATGCACATGCCGGGGCACAAGCGCAACACGGATGTCATATCGGATGCTTTCAGCCGTGACATCACGGAGATCAGCGGTTTTGACAACCTTCACTCCCCTTCCGGTCTTTTAAAGGACCTTGAAGACGCTGCAGCAGCGCTCTGGAACATGGACCGCGCGTACTGTTCAGTCGGCGGTTCGACCGCGATGCTGCTTTCCGCGGTATGTGCTTCCGCCATCTGCAATCCCGGTTCAGAGGTCCTCGTCGCGATGAACTGCCATCTTTCCGTCTGGAACGCTCTGGCGCTCGCAGGAAGCAAAGTCGTGCCCCTCATGCCCGCCTTTGACCCGCAGTTCCCTTTCTCCGGACCCGTCACGCCCGCCGAGATCGAAAACATCCTCGTCAGAAACCCCGGGATAAAAACAGTCATAATCACTTCGCCGACCTATGAAGGCGTCATCTCCGATACAGAGCAGATATATAAGATCACGAAGCGTTACGACGCCTGTCTCATCACCGATTGCGCCCACGGTGCCCACCTGGGTCTGGACGATGCTTTCTTCGGTCCTGATGCCGCAGGCGACATCGTGATCAAGAGCCTTCACAAGACGCTCAATGCGCCAACGCAGACCGCGGTCATGCTTACTTCAAAGGACTGTCCGGTTCCCGCAGGCGTGATAATGAACTTCATAGACATCTTCGAAACAACTAGCCCTTCCTATGTTCTCCTCGGAGGGATCTCGCGCTGCGTAGCTTCGCTGACCAAAGGCAAAGAGATAATGAAGCCCTGGGAGGCGGGGATCGCATATGCCGAAAGCGAACTGTCGGGTCTCAAGAACTACAGGCTCTGGAAGGCCCCCTGCAGGGAACGTTCCAAGCTCGTAATATTGGGTGACGGCATCAAGCTCGCGACAAACCTCAGATGCGATTACAACGTCGAGTGCGAGGCTGCCTTTGCCACCCACCTTATCGCCATGACAGGCATCGGTGACACGGAAGACTCGATCAAGCGGTTCTGCGACGCCGTGATAAGACTCGACGGGCTGCAGGATAACGAACCGGCCGAACCCGAAAAGAGCTTTATGGGGCGTCCTCAGCCCAGATTCCTTACGACCGTCAGGGACGCATACCTCCGCGGAATGACCGCAGATGAAGCCCCTCTCGAGGAAAGCTGCGGAATGATCGCTGGCGAGTTTCTTTTCGCTTATCCGCCCGGAGTGCCTCTCCTGATACCCGGCGAAATGATCACAGACCAGACGATCCAGTTCGCAAGGAAAGCAGGGAGCGATCTTTTCATGAACGGAAGGCGCTCTTTTGACGGAAAGATAAAGGTCCTGCCTTGACTGAAAAGGCCTTGCAAAGTATAATTTCCCTATTATAAATAAGGGGGAAGCGTGAAATGACCAGAATCGTTACCATCGAGACCCGTGACCTTGACAAGTCTGCCAAGGAAGGCGGATGCGGCGAGTGCCAGACATCTTGCCAGTCTGCTTGCAAGACAAGCTGCGGCGTTGCCAATCAGTCCTGCGAGAAAGCTTCTAAGTAATTCGCGGTAAATTTGAGATTAAGGTCTCATTCAAGTGATGAGACCTTTTTTTATGTAAATTCCCGGGAGACTCCTTTTATGATCCACTGCTACCAGTTTGAAGGCCTTAACATAGTGCTCGACGTTTTTTCAGGCTCGATCCACATGACGGATCCCGTCGCTTTTGACATGATCCGCTGGTACGAGACTGAACCTGCCGAACAGGTTATAGAAAAGGCTGTCTCCACCCACAACATAACCCGCGGTGAGGCCGAAGAATGCCTTTCGGACATTGACGGCCTGAAAGATGCGGGAAAGCTCTATGCTCCCGACAAGTATGAGAACCTCGCTCACGACTTCAGGAAAAAGAGGTTCAACATCAAGGCCCTCTGCCTTCATGTCGCTCACACCTGCAACCTGAACTGCTCCTACTGCTTCGCAAGCCAGGGCAAATACCACGGCGAGCGCGCTCTCATGAGCCTTGAGACAGGTAAGAAGGCGATCGATTTCCTCATCGAGAATTCAGGCTTCCACAAGAACCTCGATATCGACTTCTTCGGCGGCGAGCCTCTGATGAACTGGGAGGTCTGCAAAGAGCTCGTTAAGTACGGCCGTGAACAGGAAAAGCTCCATGGCAAGAACATCCGCTTTACTCTCACGACCAACGGCGTCCTCCTTAACGACGAGGTCACCGATTTCTGCAACAAGGAAATGCACAACGTCGTCCTCTCTTTGGACGGCCGTAAGGAAATAAACGACAGGTTCAGGGTCGATATGGCAGGAAACGGTTCCTATGACAGGATCGTCCCCAACTTCCAGAAGTTCGTTGCCAAGCGCGGTGACAAGAGCTACTACATGCGCGGCACCTTCACCCATTTCAATCCTGATTTCCTGAACGACATCAGGCACATGTTGGACCTCGGCTTCACCGAACTTTCGATGGAGCCCGTCGTCACGGATCCTTCAAGCCCTTCCGCCCTGACGGAAGAGGACATGCCCGTCATCTTCTCACAGTATGAAGATCTCGCGCGCCTCATGATCGCAAGATACAAGGAAGGCAAGCCCTTCACCTTCTACCACTACATGCTCGACCTTACATGCGGACCCTGCATCTACAAGCGTGTCGCAGGCTGTGGCTCAGGAACCGAGTACCTCGCGGTCACCCCTTGGGGCGACCTCTATCCCTGCCACCAGTTCGTCGGTGACCCCAAGTACAAGATGGGCGACATCTACACCGGCGTGACCGCAACAGAGACAAGAGACAAGTTCGCTTCCTGCAACGCCTACAGCAGGCCTGAATGCAAGGACTGCTGGGCCAAGCTCTACTGCTCCGGCGGCTGCGCGGCCAACTCCTATCACGCTACAGGCGATATCCAGGGCGTTTACGAATACGGCTGCAAGCTCTTTAAAAAGAGGATCGAGTGCGCTATCGCGGTCAAGCTCCTGACTTCCGGAATAGAGCAGCCCGGCGAATAAGTTTCCTTACTGACAAGTACCTACAAAAATCGCAAAAACTGATTTTTACCGGTATATGTGAATACAAAAATCGTCTAAAAACACCTAACATACCGGTAAAAAACAGCAAATGCTGTTTTTTATCGGTATTTCTTTTCCAGAATAGTCTTTTGAACGAAGAATAATACCTGTAGAATCCGAGAAAACTCGAAATTTACAGGTATTTATGTTTCTGCGGTACCAATATAAAAAAAGAAACTTTGATTTATTTAGGTATTCACTGAACAAAACTTGATTTAGGCAGGCTCCGGATACCGGTAAAAATCGCAAAAATCCAATTTTAACCGGTTTTTCCGCCTCAGCGCAGGCAAATCACAACCCACAAAGCAATCGTCCCACCCGCAAAGACAGCATCGGGTGGGACGATCTATTTTGGAAGTGTTATGAAGAAAGCTTAATCAGCCCTGACCATAGTAGGCGTTCTTGCCGTGTTTTCTCAGGTAGTGCTTGTCCAGGAGTTCCTGCTGCATGGCACCGAGCGAAGGATTGATCATCTTCGCGTGGAAGGCCATGAATGCGCACTCCTCGAGGACTACTGAATTGTGGACGGCGTCGTTTGCGTCCTTGCCCCATGTGAAAGGTCCGTGGCTGTTGACCAGGACTGCGGGAACCTGAACGGGATCGATGCCCCTGGAATTGAAAGTCTCGATGATGACGTTTCCGGTCTCAAGCTCGTACTCGCCGCCGATCTCCTCGGGAGTCATCTTGCGGGTGCAGGGGATCTCGCCGTAGAAGGTGTCGCCCTGTGTCGTGCCGTATGCGGTGATGCCGACGCCTGCCTGAGCAAAGCTCGTAGCCCATCTCGAATGAGTGTGAACAACTCCTCCGATGCCCGGGAATGCCTTGTAGAGAGCGATGTGCGTAGGCGTGTCGCTCGAGGGCTTGTAGTGGCCTTCAACGACTTTTCCGTCGAGGTCCAAGACTACCATGTCCTCAGCCTTCATGCCGTCGTAATCAACTCCGCTCGGCTTGATGACGATGAGGCCTGACTCTCTGTCGATCTCGGAAACGTTGCCCCATGTGAAGGTGACAAGATCGTGCTTGGGAAGCAGGAGATTTGCCTGCAGAACTTTTTCTTTAAGTGCTTCTAACATTGCTTGCGGCTCCTTGATATTTGATATCAGAATTTTACCGCAGCAACGCGCTCAGCGTCGAGCGCCGCGGAGAACTTCTCAATGTACTTGTCAAAGCCGGCAACATCTTCCGCATCGGGAGCGATCGTCGAGTTTCTGGCGTTAGCGAAGACCTTATCGGCAAGGAATGCCTCGAGGGTCTCGCCGCTCTTCTTCATGCGGTAAGCGGCAAGAAGCGCCATTCCGTAAGGTCCGCCCTCTCCTGCCGTCTCCATGACCGTAACGGGAGCCTTGCAGGCAGCAGCCATGTAGCGCTGGCCGACGACCGGAGTCTTGAAAAGACCGCCGTGGCCCGTGAGGCTTACGATCTCAACGCCTTCTTTTGCAAGGATGTCCATGCCGATCTTGAGCGTTGACATTGTTGAATAGAGCTGTGATCTCAGGAAGTTGGCAAGCGAGAAATCACTGTCGGGAGTCCTGATTACGAAAGGTCTTCCGCTGTCTAAGTGCGTAACGCCTTCGCCCGCCATGTAGTTGACGGTGCAGACGCCTCCGCAGTCAGCTGCGCCTTCCATGGATTTCTGGTAAAGCTTAGTGTAAAGATCGCCCGTATCGACGGAGCCTCCGAAGAGCTCGATCGCCTGCTTTATAACGCTGACCCAGGCGTTCATGTCGTTGGTGCAGTTGTTGCAGTGGACCATTGCGACGGGCTTGCCGCTCGGCGTGGTGACCATGTCGATCTCTTCATAGACCTTGCTCAAAGGCTTGTCCAATACGACCATCGCGAAAATGCTCGTGCCTGCGGATACGTTGCCGGTCTTGGCAGAAACCGCATTGGTGGCGGTCATGCCTGTGCCTGCGTCGCCTTCAGCGGGTGCAAAAGGCGTTCCTGCAGGAAGCGCGCCGCCTAAAAGCTCAGCGCCTTCAGCGGTGAGTGAGCCTGCGTCTTCGCCTGCTGCCAAAACCTTGGGAAGGATGTCCCTGATCTTCCAGCCGAGGTTCTTCGAAGCGATGAGCTCGTCAAACTTGACGATCATGGTCTCATCGTAATCCATTTTTGAACTGTCGATCGGGAACATGCCCGAAGCGTCACCGACACCTAATGCGTTGACGCCTGTAAGTCTATAGTGTACGTAACCCGCAAGAGTCGTGATGTGCGCGATGCGGGAGATGTGTTCCTCATTGTTAAGGATCGCCTGATAGAGATGGGCGATGCTCCACCTCTGGGGGATGTTGAAGTTAAGGAGGCCTGTCAGATCAGATGCAGCCTGAGCCGTCATCGTATTCTGCCATGTACGGAATGGCACAAGGAGATTCCATTCCGTATCAAATGCCAGATACCCGTGCATCATTGCTGAAATACCCGCAGCAGCAATGTCAGCAGTATCGGTCTCTGACAGGGCCTTCCTCAGTCCTTCAAAGGCTTCATCAAGGCTGTAAGTCCATACGCCGTCCGTAAAGTCGCTCTTCCAGGAGTAGTCGCCTGAAGAACGCGGCGTAAAGTTGTCGTCTATCGCGACAGCCTTGATACGTGTGGAGCCGAATTCAATGCCCAGAAAGTTACTCATTTTAGATCCTCCGTGCCTCTATTATTTTTTTGCACCGGCCTTGCGGCGGAGAACGATACTCTGGATCAGGAGGAACAGACAGAGCATGAATGCGACCGTGATATTGGTCCACCAAGCTTCATCAAGTCCAAGTGAGGAGACTATGTTCTTTATGGTGCTGAGGCTCAGCACTCCGAAGAATGTTCCGATGATGTTTCCAACGCCGCCCGTGAGCATCGTTCCACCGACGATGGAGGATGCTATGGCGTTCATTTCAGCACCATCTGCATGTGAAGGAGAACCGGAGCCTACATGCATAAAATACACATAACCGCCGATTGCCGCAAGCACGCTGCAGAGAAGATGCGCGTAGAATCTCGTGCGCTTGACGTTGATACCCAGGAGCCTTGCGCTCTGAGCGTTTCCGCCGACCGCATAGAAGTTTCTTCCGAGTCTTGTCCATCTGAGGAGGACGAACAGAAGGATGACTACGAGAAGTGCAACGATGACGCCGATCTCTATATAAGCAGGAATATATATTCCTTTCTTATTGACGGAACCCATGAAAGGGATCTCGATCCTGGTGTTCTTGAGCTTGACGAATTCCTGATTCTCAACGTTGAACTGCGTTGCGTTGACGATGGTGGTAAGTCCCTTTGCGAAGAAGAGTCCGGCAAGTGAGACTATGAACGGCTGGATCTCAAGGTAAGCAACGAGCGTGCCCTGAACGAGACCGAAAGCCAGACCGATAACAAGAGCGAGAGCCATTGAAGTCGCAACGTTTCCGCCGTTCTTGTCGAGAAGGACCGCAGAACTCATGCAGACGAGGGCTGTCAGCTGGCCGACAGAGATGTCGATACCGCCGGTGATCATGACAAGGCTCATGCCGCATGAAAGGATGATAAGGCTTGCGTTCTCATTAAGGATGTTGAAGAAGTTCTGAGGCTTAAGGAAGCCTGAGCCAAGGAACGCTACTGCCATAAGGTACATTATGATGAAGACCACGATCGTGATGAGAAGGAGCAGATTGGTATCTGACATTCCTTTGAGGCCTTTTCTGGAGGATATCTGATTCTTCATGTCATGCAGCCTCCTTTACACTCTTATTTGATGAACGGGACTTCTTGGAAGAAGCCAGCTTTTCTCTTACGACAGGTGCAGAGAGGACAACGAGGATGATGACTACGACAGCCTTGTAAGCAGGCAGTGCGGATGAGAGCACGTTGAACTTGTAGAGCGTCGTCGTCAGGAACTGGATGATGTAAGCACCCATGATCGAAGCGGGCATGTTGAACTTACCGCCGCCCAGTGAGTTTCCGCCGAGCGCTACAGCGAGGATCGCGTCCATTTCGATGTCCTTTGCGATAACGGAATAGTTGATCGTTGAGATACGGCTGACCTTGATGAGGCCGACGACCGCAACGCACAATCCGAGGATTACGTATGTGATGAGCTTTACGACTGCGGGGTTGATACCGTTAAGTCTTGATGAGTTCGGATTGATACCGACAGCCTGCGAATAAAGTCCGAGGTTCGTGAACTTGAGGACCAGGAAGATGACGATCATGCAGGCGATGGCTATGAAGACCGGCGTCGGGATCGGGATTCCGGGAATGAAGGTACCGAAGTATGAGAACTCAGGCTCAGCGATGATCGGGAGTTCGTTGTTGTTGATCCATGCAGCGATCGAGCGTCCTGCCGTGAAAAGGATCAGGGTCGCGACCATCGGCTGTATCTTAAAGAATGCTACGAGCGCACCGTTGAAGGCACCGAAGAGCATCGCGACTACACAGGCAACGAGGAATGCCACGATGATGGGAGCCTGCATGTGGTCAGGTCTTGAATTGTCTCCGCAGAGGACTTTGAGGATGACCGATCCGGCAATTGCGATAGCCGCACCGACCGAGATGTCCTGTCCGCCTGATGCCGCGGTAACGAGCGTCATTCCGAGCGCGAGGATCGCAAGCTCTGAACCGTAGTCAAGGATCGTAATGAGGTAACCTGAAAGGATCGGCTGGCCGTCGCTGTTGTGACCGAGTTTGATCGCGAAGAACGAAGGATCAGCTATCAGGTTGAATATTATCAGCGCCAAAAGCGCCGCTACAGGGATGAACAGCTGCTTCTGCGTCAGAGCGACAAACTCTGACACTATGCTGTTCTTTTTCTTTAATGAATTGGCGGGTGTCATGTTTCTTCACCTCCGGCTATCGTCGCCATTACTTTGTTACGCGTAAGATCGTCTCCGGTCAGTTCGCCTACGACCTTACGGTCTCTCATGACGATAAGGCGTGAGCAGGTACGGAGCATCTCGTCGATCTCGGACGAAATGAACGTGACGCTCTTTCCTTCCGAAGCGAGCTTTAACGCGAGCTTCTGGATCTCGATCTTGGTTCCGATGTCGATACCTCTCGTAGGCTCGTCAAGGATCAGGAAATCCGGATTCGTGAGGAGCCAGCGTGCGAGGATAACCTTCTGCTGGTTTCCGCCTGAAAGCTGTCCGATCGGAGTGTCAGACGATGCAGTCTTGATGTCGAGGAGCGCGATGTACTCCTGAGCCATTGCCTCCGCCTTTGCCTTCGAGAACGGTCTGAAGAATCCCTTCATGACCTGAAGGGCGAGTATTATGTTGTCCCTGACCGACAGATCGGCAACGATGCCGTCAAGCTTTCTGTCTTCAGGAAGGTAGCCGATTCCGTTCTTCATCGCGTCGATCGGCTTCCTGATCCTTACGTGCTTTCCTTTGATGTTAACGGTTCCGCCCAAGACCTTGTCGGCTCCGAAGATCGCCCTGACGCACTCGCTTCGGCCTGAACCCAAAAGACCGGTGAAGCCGTTTACTTCACCGCTGTAGATGTTGAAATCGAAAGGCTTGATGCCCGCGTTGCTGACGAGATCGTGAGCTTCGAGGACCGGAGTCTGTGTCTTGTCAACAGGCGCAACGTCGCTCTCGCTCTTGATGTCGGCGACGTCGTCTAAGTCTTTTCCGAGCATCTTGGAAACGAGCTTGACTCTCGGGAGATCCTCGATGACGTACTCGCCTACGAGCGTTCCGTCTCTCAAAACGGTGATCCTGTCGCAGACCTCATAGACCTGGTCAAGGAAGTGTGTAACGAAGATGATTCCTACGCCCTTTTTCTTGAGGTCTCTCATCAGCTTGAAAAGCTTTTCGACCTCCTGTTCGTCGAGAGAAGATGTAGGTTCGTCTAAGATCAGAACGCGGCACTTCATGTCGACTGCGCGGGCGATGGCTACCATCTGCTGGACTGCGATAGAGCACGAACCCAGCTGCATCTTGGGGGTTGCGGGAATATCGAGCGACTTCAAAAGCTCGCCCGTTCTCCTGTTCATGTCTTTCCAGTTGGTGATGGCACCGCTTCTGCCTATGAACATGTTCTCGGCTACCGAGAGGTTCGGGCAGAGGGCTATCTCCTGATAAACCGTCGAGATACCCGAATTCTGGGCATCCTGAGGTGACTTTATATGTGTTTCCACGAACTCGGGCATGGCCTCGTCCGCACTATCTTTCCTGATTAAAATCTTTCCGCCGTCTTTAACATAAACGCCGGTCAGTACCTTTATCAAAGTGGATTTTCCTGCGCCGTTCTCACCCATAAGGGCATGGATCTCGCCGCTTCTCAAAGTAAAATCCACGTCTTGAAGAGCATTTACACCCGGGAAATACTTACAGATACCGCGCATCTGTAACAATTCACCATTCTCCATAACTCCACTCCTCTGAGATTTTTTAAAAAGGCACGCGGTGCGGAAGTTCCGTACCGCGTGCCGGTCATTCATTTACAAGTTTTCAGTTGCCTGTAAGGAAATCAGATTCCGTACTTATCAACGTCTTCCTGTGTGATTGTTGTAGCGTCAAAGCCCTTCTCGTCCATAACGATCGTCTTCTGCTCAGGAGCCTTGCCTGCTGCGAAGTCCTTGATGATCTTGTCGATGTAGGAAGCCTGGAAAGGATTGCACTGGCCATCATAGTTCCACTTCTTAGCGAGCAGTTCCTTGAGAGCCCAAGCGTTGCAGTCATAACCCATAACGATGACGTCGCCGCCTACGCCGTGAGAGATGTTAGCCTTGTCGAGAGCTGCAACAGCGCCCTTAGCCATATCGTCGTTCTCAGCATAGATAACGTTGAACTTCTCGCCGGAGTCGATAACAGACTGAACGATCTGCTGTGCCTTCTCTGCATTCCACTCAGCTGTCTGCTGCTTTACGATCTTCCAGCCCTTTTCCTTAGCCTTGTCGTCCATAGCGCCGGAACGGCCCTTCTGAGCTGCTGTACCCATAGCGCCTTGGATGTGGATGATCTTGTACTCAGGGAGTTTCTGAGACTCGAGCCAAGCTACTGCTGTGTCGCCTTCTTTTCTCATGTCGGAAACGATGGAAGCCTCATAGAGAGACTGGTCAGCGTCGATTGTACGGTCGAAAAGGATAACCTTTACGCCTGCTGTCTTAGCATCCTGGAGAACTGAATCCCATCCTGATGTGTCAGCAGCTGAGAGAAGGAGATAGTCAACTTCGTCAGTGATGAACTTCTTAGCTGCAGCGATCTGCTCGTCGTTCTTAAGGCTGTAAGCGAACTGAGCTTCATAGCCGTTCTCTTTTGTGAAAGTAGCCTTCATGTCCTTGTCGTTAGCTGTACGGTAACCGGACTCGTTAGGGTCGTTGTTGATGATGCCGACCTTGATGAGCTTGTCACCA
>JAEEGH010010272.1_pt1 | contig 21552 bp, 17 predicted proteins | sample 9134181 | NCBI WGS metagenome assembly JAEEGH01 (sample SAMN16246544, study PRJNA631951) | gut metagenome | biome: gut microbiome; feature: rumen; material: DP-attached | host: Bos | place: Iran: Karaj | collected 2018-10
TCATCCTCCAGATTTTTTATCCTGCTGATGCGGACTCCAGGTGCGGGCACTATTTCGTACATTGTGACCGTAGGCCCTTCAATTGCGCTGATGGATTGGATCTCCACCCCGAAGTTGGAGAGGATTTTCTTGATGCGGACCTTGTTGTTCATGATTTCCAGCTCCCGCTCCTCTTCGGAACGGCTGGCGTTGGTATAGGCCTCCAGCAGATCCGGATTTGGGAACTGGTAGTGGATAAGTTCGTCACGGGGATCCAGCCTTGGAAGGGAGGCCAGATACCTCTCCTTCTCCTCATCGGTCGCATCCGGACCCGGACGTTGCGGTTTTGTCACATCTTCTGCAAAATCTTCGGTCACTTCAGTCAAATCATCCATTTCAAATTCGTCCGTTTCATCCGGCTCATCCGTTTTTTTCTCCTCTTCGGTTGCCGCTGCCTCCTTTTCCATTTCTGTGACTGTTATCACGGTCGGTCTGGCGGGGGCGGTTACGATTGTTTTTTCAGTGACGGTCGTCTCCGGCTTTTTCTCTTCAATGGGTGTTGCCGCAGCTGTTTCAGTGGCTGCAGGTTCTGTTTTCGGAGGGTAGGAGTGGTCTATGCGGATGGGGCCTTTGAATGGGTCTTGAGGTTCGTTTTCCGATGCTTTTTCCGATGCCTTTTCCCTTGCCATCTCCCTTTTTTCCTTTATTCGGCCTATTACCCGTGCCGCCAAACCCGGTTTTTGGGGCTTGATTTCCGTCTCCTCTTCCGACGAGTCATCTGTCTCTTCTGCGTTCTCCTCTTCCGGCTCCTCTTCAGATGTCTGCTGGCGGCTGAATGTCATTCCGAAGAATATCACTAACATGACTATGGCCATGAAAACCACCAGCAGCAGGAACCCGATGTGTCCCATTACGTTTATCAGGTGCTCGCTCAATGTGTTCCCGATGTCGCCGCCTAACCAGTCCGTCCTTGCATTTTTCCCGAACATCCAGCCTGTAAGCAGGGAGAGCCAAATTATGCTGAGGCAGATGCCCGCAAAGGTTTTGAAGAGTGGGAGCAGGCTCTTTTTCCAGATAAGGTAGACGCTCCATAATGCGAATAGGAACAGGAAACCGAACGAGGCAATTCCAAATCCGTATCGGATGAACAGGAATGAGAAGTAGAGTCCGAGCACACCCATCTTGTTCCCGATCTCCATGCTGGTTTTTCCGTTATGCAGGGTCTTGAACAGGTTGCTGTCGGCAATTGTAAGGTCCATGGAATGCGGGTTGAAGAACGAACAGAATGCGACAAACAGGAATATGGTGAAGAAGAGCAGGAACCAACCTGCTGTCATTTGCAGTTTCCTGTTGTGGATCCAGTCGAATCCGCCCTGGATGTCCCTCTTTTTCCGTTTTGTCTTCTTTGTCTCCGGTGCGCCGCTTTTTTTCTTGGTTTTCCTTGTCTTTGTTTTTGCGACCTGTTCGTTACGAATGTAATGGTTTGCCATGTCTCTCCTTATATTTCCTGTATGATGTCCTTAAATGGTTGATTCTATATATTTTGTCTTTAATGTCCGTCTATTCGGCGTTCATTGTACAAAAATAATTGTTTATAGTGGCGGCGGATACACTCCGGAAATGGAAATTTTAAACAAGCTTTTGTTTGTAATGGTGCGGTGGGATAAAAAAAAACACCGGCGGAATGCCGGTGTTGAATCATGATGCGCGGAGGGATTATTGTTTTCCTTTTGCGCTGGAATAGTTTACTTTAAATGCGTTGGAATGACGCAACTCCTGTTTGACGTCCGTCACAATCCCCATCTTGACCTTTTTGTCCACTTTAAGGGACCATGTGATCTTGTTGCGGCTTGCCTCATCGCGGCTCATCTTCTCCTCCTCCACAAATTGGGCGATGTCGCTCACTTCCGCGAACTGGTCGTTCAATTGGATTCGTGGTTCGTGACCCAATTTGGCCACGTACTGCGAGTTGGGTTCCCCGATGTTGATGTTGGCAACGAGCGATTTCTTTTCCAGTTTCTGGACTTCGGTCGCTTGTGGCAGATGGATTGTGACAAACAATGAGGATTCACGCATGGTGGTAATCACCATGAAAAAGAACAGGAACATGAAGATGATGTCAGACATGGACCCCATGTTCAGGTCCGGTGTCGATTTGCTGACCTCTTTTTTAAACCTACCCATTATTTGTTTCCTCCATAGTTAACAGGTTCCGCTTCCGAAATGTTTATTGGAATCACCTTTTGCACCCCCTTGCGCTGCGCGTTGTTCAAGTTGTTGAAGTTTTTCCCGAAACGTGCGTTGGAGAATTCGTCCCTCAATTCGTTGAACGCGGCGGTAAGCTGGTTCTGCACGGCAATGTACATCTCATAGGATGTGCCCCTGTCGTTCTGCAGTGACACCACTCCTTTTGAAACGGACTCTTCCGACCCAAGCTCCTGAATGTAAACTTTTTTCTTTTCAGAAAGTGTTTCATCGTTGCCGGGGTTGGCGATAAATTCCTTTGTTTTGTCTTTGAGCATTTTGACATCTGGCAGGAATTCACTGTTGACCATAATCTGGTCATTCATGTTGACCAAAACGACCAGCACGTCCCTCTTGTGGACTTTGGTTTCATCCGTCTGATTTTTTGGTGGAGGCGGAAGTTTGCGTTGGATACCCTGGTCCGTGTTGATGGAAGAGGTCAGCAGGAAGAAAGTCAGCAGCAGAAAAGAGATGTCTGACATTGAACCTGTGTTCAATCCCGGTGTTTTTCCTCTTGCCATGGTGTCTTATTTTTTAAGTTTGGAGTATATGATGGTACCGAAGAAGGCGACAATTACACCGCCCAGCAGAATATAGGCCATGTTGATCAGCGCACCGGACCATTTGAAAACGCCTTGGCTGATTTCCAATTTTATCGCTTTTTCCGTGAGCTGCGAACTGGCGGCAAGGTAGGCGACCAGCACCACACCTACGGCAATCAGCAGCAGCAGGCCGAACCGGATCATCTTTTTCCGGTCGGAAATCACCTGCATGATCAGGAAGAAGAGAATCAGGGCAATGGCAATACCTATCATTATGTACATCAAGGTCATGCTGAAATCCAGCGCGCCGGTGCTCTTTTGGTCGCCCATGGCGAAGATGAGGCAGGCCAATGCGGCCAGCACACCTACCACCAGCAGGGCAATGTTGCAGATGGTTCTTACTTTTTTTGTCTTTTCCATGGTTGTAAAAATTAAAGTGTGAAACTTTAGTTAACAAAAAGCCTTGTAATTCAGGCCTTCAGTTATTTTTTATATTTTACAACAATGTCCATGAAGGTGATGGTGGAGTCTTCCATGTCGTTCATCAGGCTGTCCACCTTGGCAATGAGGTAGGAATAGAAGACTTGGAGGATAATGGCCACAATCAGACCGGTCACGGTGGTGATCAGAGCCACTTTCATACCGCCAGCCACAATGGTCGGGGAGATGTCACCCTCTTTTTCGATGTTATCAAATGCCTGCACCATACCGACAACAGTGCCCAAGAATCCCAACGAGGGGGCCACTGCGATACAGAAGGCCAGCCAGGACATGTTGGTCTCAAGCCGTGCCGTCTGCACGCCACCATAGGAAACAACCGCCTTCTCGATATCGTCAATGTTGTTGTTGTAGCGGAGCAATCCCTGGTAGAAGACACTTGCAACAGGTCCGCGGGTGTTGCGGCATACATCCTTGGCCTTCTCCACATCACCGGTGGAAATGGCAGCTTCCAGATCCTCAAGCAGTTTCTTTGTGTTGGTCGTGGCGAGGTTCAGGTAGATGGTGCGCTCAATAACGAGAGCCAGACCCAGGATAAGGACAATCAGGATGGGGGTCATCCATCCGGGACCTCCCTCGATGAATTTGTCTTTCAAAACTTGGTTGAAGGGTTTTGAAACTTCAACCACTTCCTCTTCAGGTGTGGCAGCTTCAGCGGCTGCGGCCTCATCTTCCTCTTCCGCATCCACCTGTTCCGCATCGTTGGCGGGAGCATTCTGCTCCTGTGCCATCACCACATTGGACATTCCGAAGGTTAAGCAACCTGCGATCGCAAATAATGCAATTAATTTCTTCATAACGCTGTTTAGGTTTAATTTCGTTAATTAACTGAATACGTAAAATTTTACTTGATGATGGCGGAGAGACAGGGATTCGAACCCTGGAAGCGCTTTTGGCACTTACACACTTTCCAGGCGTGCTCCTTCGACCACTCGGACACCTCTCCTGAACCTTTCCGGCCTTTCCTCCGGCCAAAAAGAATATGCAAAAGTAGCCATAATCCCAATACAAATCGGCTTTTTCCACAAAAAAAAATCAATAGGGGGTTCCTAATTGATTTTCTGATATGTTTGTGTCATGTGCCGAGGCCAAACAGCCTTTTTGCGTTGGTTGTTGTTGCCTCAGCAACGGTTTCCAAGGGAATATTTTTTATCTCCGCCACCTTTTGTGCGATGATCGGAATGTGGTAACTGGCGTTGCGTTGCCCGCGGAACGGCACCGGCGGCAGGAAGGGGGAGTCTGTCTCCAGCACAATGTGTTCAAGCGGGATGTTGCGCACCACCTCCTGTATGCCGGAGTTCTTGTATGTGACAGTGCCTCCCACGCCAATCATGAATCCCTTTCCAATCACCTTTTGTGCCTGTGCGGTGTCGCCGGCGAAGCAGTGGAAAATGCCTTTTAACGGTTCGCGGAAGGTTTTTATCACCTCCCATGTCTCTGCAAAGGCCTTGCGGCAATGGATGATGGCAGGCAGTTTCCGGGTGACGGACATCTCAAGCTGGTCATGAAGCGCCTGCTGTTGTTCTGACGTGTAGCTCTTGTCCCAGTACAGGTCCATACCGATTTCCCCGATAGCGGAGACATCCACACCTTCCATCTGTTCCTGCATAATGGATAGGGTCTCCCTGTATTGTCCGTCGACTTCGCTGGGGTGAAGCCCCATCATCGGGTGGCATCCGGGGTGCGAGGCGCAGAAATTTAGCATCGGACGTATGCTCGAAAGGTCTATGTTCGGAAGGAACAGGTGGCGCACCCCTGCCTTGAGGCACTGCTGCCAGACCTCTTCGCGATCCTCATCGAACTCTTTTAAATATAAATGTGTATGTGTGTCTGCAAAAATCATGGCTTTGGGTTGTCAGACGAGATGCAGATATTCGAACAGCGGGCGGAAATCCTCTTCCGGAAGCGCCAGATATGTGTTTATGCCGTACCGGTCCGCGACTTCGGTGTTGTCGCGGCTGTCATCCACAAACAGGGTGGTGGAGGGATTCAGGCCGGAGTCGGCAAGCATCGCTTCGTATATGCCAGGGTCCGGCTTGCAAATCCGCATCTGATATGAAAGGTACATCCGGTTGAAGCATTCTTCCATCCGGTAGCCCTGTTGTGCAAAGAATCTCTCCTTGCAGAAATTATAGCACAGCTCGTTGATGTTGCTGAGCAGGAAGACCTCGCATTTGCCGTGCAGCCGGCGGATCAGCTCCAGCTTTTGTGGAGGCAGTTCGATAAGGAACGAGGTGTAGGCGGTGATGATCTCTTCCCGTGTGGTGGGGCGGGGCGCCAGTTTCTGAAGCTCGCTTATGAATGTCTCCTGGCCGATGTTGCCGCATTCGGCCTCGAAAAAAAGACCTTTTGGGCGGTATCGGTCGATGAACTCCTCAATCTGGTGGATGCCGAGGTCATGGAAGGCCTTCCGGCATTTGTCGGGGTTCAGGTTCAGCAGTACGCCGCCGAAATCGAAGATGACAGTTCTGATGGGGAGCCCTTCCTTATGCAGGTGCAGCCTTTCGTTCATGCTATTGCTCAACCGGTAAAACTTCGTCAATCTGTTCGTTCCATGGCAGTCCATAGCGGTTCAGGTCATCCATGAATGGGTCAGGATCGAACTCCTCGACATTGAAGACCCCTTTGCCGTCCCATTTTCCGGTCATCACCATCTTGGCACCGATCATTGCCGGTACGCCGGTGGTGTAGGAGACAGCCTGTGCTCCGACCTCCCTGTATGCTTCGGCGTGTTTGCAGTTGTTCCAGATGTAGCATGTCCGGTCCTTGCCGTCCTTTATGCCACGGATCTGGCATCCGATGGAGGTCTCGCCCTTGTAGTTCTCCCCGAGCGTGGAGGGTTCCGGCAGCACAGCCTTCAGGAACTGCAGCGGCACAATCTCCTTCCCTTCGTACATGATAGGCTTGATTGAGGTCATGCCCACCTCCTGCAATACATTTAATACATTAATATATTTTTGTCCGAAGGTCATCCAGAACCGTGCGCGGCGGATGGTGGGGAAATTTTTGGTGAGGGACTCCAGCTCCTCATGGTACAGCAGGTAGGATTCACGCTCGCCGATGTTCGGGTAGCTGATGGGCTTGTGGATTTCCATCGGTTCGGTCTCAACCCATTTGCCGTTTTCGTAATAACGTCCGTGCTGGGTGATTTCCCGTATGTTGATTTCTGGGTTGAAGTTTGTGGCGAATGCCTTGCCGTGGTCGCCGGCGTTGCAGTCGACAATGTCGAGGTAGTGCATCTCGTCAAAATGGTGCTTGGCGGCGTATGCGGTGTATACACCGGAGACACCCGGGTCGAATCCGCAGCCGAGGACGGCCATGATTCCGGCTTCCCTGAACCGGTCCTGGTAGGCCCATTGCCAGCTGTATTCGAACTTGGCCTTGTCGCGCGGCTCGTAGTTGGCTGTGTCCAGATAGTTGGTGCGTGTTGCGAGGCAGGCGTCCATGATGTGCAGGTCCTGGTAGGGCAGGGCCACATTTATGACGATTTCCGGCTTGTATTCGCTGATGAGGGCGGTAAGTGCGGGCACATCGTCCGCGTCAATCTGTGCGGTGTGCAGGTTCGGCTTGCCGATGGCTGCGGCAATCTTGTCGCATTTCTCCTTAGTTCGGCTGGCTAACAGTATGTCTTCAAACACTTCCGGTACGGAAGCGCACTTGTGGGCCACCACGGCACCCACGCCGCCGGCTCCGATAATCATTACTTTTTTCATGTTCGCTTGTGTTAAATTTGAGATTGCAAAAGTAATAAAAAAGGGGATAGGATGGGGTGTTGAAAATATTTTTTTGAAAATGAAAAAAGATAGCTGGAAATTGTCTACTTTTGCACCTTGTTTTAAATGTGACCAAAAAATAAAAAACAGTTAAGGAAAATGGCAGTTATTGGAAGAATCAGAAAGCATTCTGTGATTTTGTTATCCATTGTTGCACTTGCACTTCTCGCCTTTATAGTTGGTGATTTGAAGAAACCCGGCAACAAGATCTACAGCAACTTTATCAAAGTGGGAAAATCGAAAATTTCCTATTTTGAGTTCGATGAAAAATACAATCATTACCATGACATGGTCAGCCAGCAGAACGGCGGGACCCTCTCACATGAGGAGGAATACCAGTTGCGTGACAACATCTACAATGAACTTGTGGATTCGGTTACGCTCTATTCCCAGATGAATGCGCTTGGCATCACCGTCACGTCGGATGAGTTGCGCGACCTTGTGGCCGGAGATAATCCCAATTCCTATGCCCGCCGATTCTTTTCGGATGCAAGCGGAAACTACAGCAGCCAGCTGGCCCAGGGATTTCTGGACAACATGTCCCAGTATGATTCAAACATTGTTAAGGCCTATATGGACTTGGAGCGTTACATTGAAAAGGAGGCGCTCAACAACAAGTACTTCACACTGCTGGCAAAGGGCGCATACCTGCCGAAGGCTTTCGCCGAGATGAGCCTTGACGAGGAGGAGACCACTGCGGACCTTCTGCTTGTACAGGTTCCCTACAGCCACTCTTCCGTTTCGGATGACAAGGTGACGGTTTCCGACAAGGAGATTGAAAAATGGTATGATGAGAACAAATACCGCTTCGAGCAGGATGAGGAATGGCGCAACCTGGAGTATGTGATGTTCCCGATCGAGCCTTCCGCCGCCGACCTCACTGCCATTGAGCAGGATTTCCGCGAACAGTTTGAGGAATTCAAGACGGCTGAGAGTCCTCGGAACTTCATCTCCCGCATGGTGGATTCCCGTTACGACAGCACCTACTACAAGCAGGGACAGCTGCCCGCAGGTCTGGACAGCATTGCTTTCCGGATTCCTGTCGGTTCCTACATCGAACCTTTCATTGATGCCGATTACTGGTATTTTGCCAAGCTGCTTAATGCCAAGATCCGTCCCGATTCAATAAATGTCAGCATGATTTTTGTCTCCAAGCATGGTCTGCAGAACGCACAGCGTAAGGAGTCTGCCAGCAAGAAGATTGTCGACAGCGCCTATCAGGAGCTGCTGGCCGGAGGTGATTTCTATGAGGTTGCCACCCGCCGTTCTGACATCCCACAGGCCCAGCTGCCGGATTCCGGACGTTTCTGGATGACGGACGGCAGTGCGGAGCGTTTCTTCGTTGACGGCAGTCCGGTCCAAATGTTCTTTGACACGCTGTACATGCGTGCGCCGGGCAGCGTGGTGAAGGTGGAATATCCAATCGGAACCTACATTTTCCGGGTGAATGCCAACACTCCTTTCTCGCCTAAGGTTCAGCTGGCCATTGGCAGAAAGCAGATTTCCGCCTCTTCGGAAACGATCGACAATATTGAAAGCGCCGCCAACAATTTCGCCAACGGCACTTCCACTTATGAGCAGTTTGATCAGAAGGTGACTGCGGAGAAACTTAACCGCCGTTCCTTTGAACGTGCCTCCGCAACCTCCTATTCCGTTCCTGGTCTGGACGCCTCCTCTTCGCGCGAAGTTGTGCGCTGGGCGTATGACAAGGATACCAAAAAAGGTGATGTCTCCAATGTCTTCTCCTTTGAAAATATGTTTGTGGTGGCCGCACTGAAGGATATTTATCCTGCCGGATATGCTCCGCTTGACATGTTGCGCCAGTATGCGGAAACAATGGTCAGAAGGGACAAGAAGGCCGAGATGCTGCAAAAATCTTTGGATGAGACCATGAGCAAGACCACCGATCTGAGTCAGATTGCCGCGAAGTATGGTGCTGAGGTGGACACGCTGTCCGTGAGTTTTGCAGACAGGAACCTTGGCCATTACGGTGCCGAGGCTGAGGTTATCGGAAAACTGTTCGGACAGGCCGAAGCAAACAAGCAGATGGTCAGCAAAGGTGAGATGGGTGTCTACGTGCTCTGCCCTGTCAGCTTCAAACAGCCGGAGGCCATGTCGGCCGCAGGCGACAGGAGCGAAAAACTGAACAGTTACGTCGAGCGTCAGAAGATGATGACGCAAAACCAGATGTCGCAGGGCCTGACCGCCACTTTGCGTAAGATGTACAAATTGTCAGACTATCGCGCTAAAGTCTTTTAAGCGCATGCGAAGGAATATTTTTTTCATTTTTTTCATTTTTTTCATGACTTTTTTTACCGCCTGTTCGTCCGATCAGGCGGTAAAAAAATTCTATAGGGCATACCTGACGGGTGATTATGTCCGTGCGCGGAACCATGTGACGGTATCGCAGCAGGAGGACTTCTCGGTTTTTGCCGGCCAGTTGCGTCAGGATGACAAGAAACGCCTGCGGCAGCGGCGTGTCAGAGTCCGTGACGTTGCTGTTGAACATCTGAACGACACTTCTGCAATCGCCTCCTGTATGATTCTGCTGCGCGAACCGTCACAGCGGGAGGATACCCTTTACCGGCTGGTGCTGCTTAAAAAGGAGGGCCGCCGCTGGAAGGTCAGCAGCGGTGTCTGGTCGGAGAGGTGATGAAGAGGTACGGGCGGCGGAATGTTTTTTCCGCCCCGTGGAGTCTTTTTTTTCTTCGTGCAGCGGAAGTTCGTATCCCGATTTTGAGTATTTTTGCAGCGTAATATTTTTTTGGATTAAAAAATGGAAAAGAATGAGTTGTTACTTCTCACAGAAGATGTTATAGCATCTAAGATACACCTTATCAGGGGTGTTCAAGTTATGTTGGATTTCGATTTGGCTACAATTTACGGATATACAACTACGCGATTCAATGAACAGGTCAAGAACAATATTGAGCGTTTTGATACTGATTTTCGGTTCCAACTAACAGACTTGGAGTTTAAAAACTTGATGTCGAAATTTTCGATATCAAGTTGGGGCGGCACGCGCAAACTTCCATACGCTTTTACCGAACAGGGCATCTATATGCTGATGACCGTGTTGAAAGGAGACCTTGCCGTGAAACAGAGCAAGACACTGATTCGTCTCTTCAAGCAGATGAAGGATTTCATAGTCCAGAGTCAGGATGTGATGGAAAGCCCTGCATTGTTAAAACTTTCCCTTCAAACCCAACGAAATACTAATGACATCATGCAGATCAGGCAACAGATGGTGACACATGACGATATTTCAATTATCATCAGGGATTTCACTGATCCGAAAATAAAAAAAGACTATCTGTTTTATAACGGTCAGACAGTGGAAGCTGCAATAGCATACAATGAAATATATTCCTCAGCAAAGGAATCAGTCTATATTATAGATGATTATATCGGGTTGAAATCTTTGGTGCTGCTCAAATCTGTTGCGGAAAACGTAAAAATAACCATTTTCACCGATAACAGGAACCATAATCTCCATCGAAGTGAATTCAATGATTTTCAACATGAATACCCGAAGGTTGATATTACATTGAAGAAAAATGGTGGCATTTTTCATGACCGATACATTATCATAGACCATGGAACGGCCAGTGAGAAAATATTCCATTGCGGCGGTTCGTCAAAGGATAGCGGCAAACGCATAACATCCATAACCCAAGTGGAGGATATTATGCTATATCAAGACATCATAGCAAATTTGCAACAAAATGAAAAAGCAAATATTTCAGGTGACGCATGACTGTTCCCTGCATATTAAAATGGCAATACGAACCGATGTGCAATATTGCCCAATCCACGGGGATTCCAGTGGAGGAAATAAAAGGGTTGTGAAAAACAACAGCATCTGGTCGGAGAGGTGAAAGAGGTTAAATGAAAAACAGGCACACGCCGCCGACGCTTATGACGGCTCCGATCACCTCGCGCAGGGTCACCTTCTGGTGGAAAATCAGTGCGGCGGGGGCGATGATCAGCACCGGCGTCAGGGCGAAAAGGGTCTGTGCAATGCCTGTGGCGGTGTACAGCGTCGCCATCAGCGAAAGGCTTACCCCGACAAATGGACCGAAAAACATCGACCAGAAGGCGCATTTCAGCGCTTTGCGGTCTTTCAATGCCTTACGTAGCGGTGCGGCACTCCCTTTTGAAAACAGGAACAGCAGCAGGAGGAATCCGGCCAGCCCGATGGTGCCGCGCATCATGGTGGAGGCGAACGGAATGCTTATCTTGAGCGGAATTCGCAGCAACGCCCCTTCAGGAACTGCATCGGCGGAGATTCCCCGGATGTGCAGCGCAGCATCATAGCTTGCCATCCCGATTTTGCTCAGCACAAGTCCTGCCCCTTGGCAGATGCCGGCCATTGCGGCGCAGAAAATGCCCTTGCGCGGCAGTTTGACCCGGAGCCGGAAGGCAGAAACATCCCTGTCCCGGCCGGCCGGTTCCTCCTTTTTCGACAGGATGGAGATGGCTATGCCGCACAGTGTGACAAACATGCCGGCAATGGCTGTCGGACGCATCTGCTCCCCGATGAACATCCGTCCGAGCAGGGCGGCTGTCGGTGCGGAAAGGGTCATGAAGAGCTGTCCGAAGCGCGACCCGATGATGATGTATCCCTGCATCAGGAAGTAATCCCCGACCACATATCCGACCACTCCGGAGAGAAGCAGCCACATCCATGTGGCACTGTCCGCAAAGCGCGGCACCGGAACACCCATTGTCAGCCAGAGCGTCAGTGCAAGGAAAACAAGCGACATGCTCATGCGGACGGCGTTGAATGGCAGCGACCCTATGCGTTTGGAGCCGACCTCTGCATACAGCGCGGTCACCGTCCATGCAGCGGCCACAATGAGTGAAAGTGTTTCCCCTACAAACATGTGACTACCGTTTTCTCCCTACCAGACTGCGGAACAGCTCCCTTTCGTTCCAGACGACGGCGGCGAGGTAGACAATCATCAGCAATGTGTTGAAGGCGAACATCCAGCCTGTCTTTTCCGGACGCAGCCAAAGGCTGCACGCGTAGAGTGCGAGCGCCAGCGCGAAATAGCCGAGCAGGGCTTTTACAGGATAGTCGGCGATATAGGGTTGGTAGGTTGGGTTCTTTTTTAGCCGCAGTGCGGTGAAGTAGGAGAGCGTCATGCAGATGCCGTATCCGGCAAGGCCGCCCCAGGCGCAGGCCATATATCCGTACTTCGGGACAAAGATGAAGTTTATTGCCAGCAGTGCGGCGCATCCGATGCCGGAGAATATTGCGCCCCACCAGGTCTTCTCCGCCTGCTTGTACCAGAATGAGAGGTTGAAGTAGATGCCCATGAAAATCTCCGCCATCATGACGATGGGGACGGTCCGCAGCCCCTCCCAGTAGTCCCGTTTGATGATATATTTGAAGATGTCCATGTAAAGCACCACCACCAGAAAGGCGAAGAGGGTGAAAATAACGAAATATTTCATCACTGCGCTCTGGTCATCAAGGCTCTCCCGACCCTTTTTGCCTCCGAAGACAAACGGCTCGTAGGCGTAGCGGAAGGCCTGGGTTATCATGGCCATGATCATTGCGATTTTGACGCATGCGCCGTAGATGCCAAGCTGCACCTCACCCTCGCTGCCGGGCACGATGAAGCGGTAGCAGATCTTGTCAGCCACCTGGTTAAGGATGCCTATCACACCCATAAGCAGCAGCGGCCATGTATATTTTAGCATCTGTTTCAGCAGTGTGAAGTCAATGCCTTGGCGAAGCCCCTTCAGCTCAGGAATGAAGCCGAATGTGACGGAAGCGGTGCATATCAGATTGACAATGAAAATATAGCCCACCTGGTAGTCCGGACGGTACCAGCCCATCAGGGCGGGATTGCTTTCCGCCAGGGCGGGGGCGAGCAGGAAAATGAAGAGGTTAAGCCCGATGTTGAAAATGATGAAGCCTAATTTGAGGATGGCGAACTTCCAGGCGCGGTGCTCGAAACGGAGCCGTGCGAAAAGTATGGCCTGGAATGCGTCCAGCCCGACCACGGCGGCCATGATGCGGATGAATTCGGGATGCGCATCGTAGTGCAGCGCGGAGGCGATCGGACTTGTGAATATGAAGCAGGCGGTCACGAAAAGCAGCGCGACCGTGCCCACCGCGCCTAAGGCGGTGGAGAAAATCTGTCCGGACTTGTCCTTCTCCCTGTTGGCAAAATAGAAGAAGGTGGTCTCCATGCCGAAGGTGAGCAGCACCAGCAGCAGCGCGGTGTATGCGTAGAGGTTGGTGACGATGCCGTATCCGCCTGATGCTGCGGCTATCTTGTAGGTGTACAGCGGCACCAGCAGGTAGTTCAGGAAACGCCCGATAATGCTGCTCAGTCCGTAAATGACCGATTCTCCCAACAGTTTCTTCAAGTTGCCCATAAAAATCCCTATTACTGAAAACGGTGCAAAAGTAATGATTTTTTGCGTGCGAAACAGTGAAAGTATATGCGAAAAATGTTTATATTTGCAAATTCAAAACAGAGGGTGGGGCGGAGGGCTTCCGGCTTGTTTTGAAAATAATTAATAAACAATAAGATGTTGCGGAAAATAAGGGTTGTTATTGCGGTTCTCTTTTTCTTGGGGATCACACTGCTTTTTTTGGATTTTACCGGCATGGTTCAACTCTGGCTCGGATGGATGGCGAAAATCCAGTTCCTGCCGGCCATATTGGCGTGCAATTTTGTAATCGTGGCAGGACTGCTGATGCTGACCTTGCTTTTCGGGCGGGTGTATTGCTCCGTAATCTGTCCGTTGGGGGTGATGCAGGATGTCTTTTCCTGGTTGGGCGGCAAGGTGAAAAAAGGGCGGTTCCGTTACCGGAAACCGCATACGTGGCTGCGCTACGGCATTCTCTGCCTCTTTGTGCTGCTGATGCTGGCAGGAGTGCATTCCCTTGTGATGCTTATCGCCCCTTACAGCGCATACGGCCGCATCGCCTCCCAGCTGTTCGCGCCGCTGTATGCTTGGGGAAACAACCTGCTGGCCGCCATGGCTGAACGCCATGACAGCTATGTCTTCCATTCGGTGGATGTTGCAGTGAACAGTCTTGCATTGCTCGTTGTGGCCGCATTGACATTCGTTGTGGTGGCGGCATGGTCGTTTAAGAGTGGCAGGATGTGGTGCAACACAATCTGCCCGGTTGGGACGGTGCTGGGTTTCGTCTCCCGCTTCTCCCTTTTCAAACCGATAATTGATAATACGAAATGCGTTCATTGCGGACGCTGCGAGAAAAACTGCAAGGCCTCCTGCGTTGACAGCGGGAACGGCCTTGTTGACTACAGCCGCTGCGTGGGCTGCATGGACTGTCTGGAGCAGTGCCATGCCGGCGCCATCCGCTACGGTCTGAGTAAAAATGTGAAAAAGGTGCAGCCTTCCGCCCCTGCGGACGGTTCGCGGCGCGATTTCCTGAAGGTCTCCGCACTGGTTGCCGGAGGTGCCCTCCTGGAGTCGGCCTCCCTTAAGGTGGACGGCGGTCTGGCGGTGATTGAGGAGAAGAAAAGGCCTGTGCGCTCCCATCCGGTGCGTCCGGCAGGTTCAATTGACTGCCGCCATTTTGAGCGTCACTGCACCGCATGTATGCTCTGCGTGAGCAATTGTCCGCAAAAGGTGCTCACACCATCCTCAAAACTGGACACCATGCTGACCCCCGAACTTGATTTTACAAAGGGGTTCTGCCGTCCGGAATGCACCCGTTGCTCGGAGTTGTGCCCGACCGGAGCCATACATCGTGTGACGGTGGAGGAGAAGTCCTCCATCCAGACGGGACATGCGGTCTGGGTGGCTGAAAACTGCATCGCCAACAGGGACGGGGTGCATTGCGAGGCCTGTTCCGGCCACTGCCCGTCAGGTGCCATACAGCTGGTCCGGCAGGAAAACGGACGTATGGTTCCGGCGGTGGACACCGAACGCTGCATCGGCTGCGGTGCATGTGAGTATTATTGTCCGGCACGTCCTTTCGCGGCCATCTATGTGGAGGGGCATCTCGCACACCGTATCATTTAATATTGGAGCCATGAGCAAGAATAGTCATAACATCATATCTGAAATGGAGACCCCGGAGGGGAAAAACATTACGCGCAGGCAGTTCCTGAAAGTTGGAGTTGCGGCAGTGGCTGCCACGGCGCTTGTCACGGCCTGCGGACGCAAACAGCCCGAATCGTCGGAGGCGGCGGCTTTGGGCGAGGTGCCGGAGGGGAAGATGACCTACCGGACCAATGCAAAAGGCGACAAGGTCTCGCTGCTGGGCTACGGAAGCATGCGGCTGCCCATTGTCAATGGGGGCAGCGCGCGCGAAACGGAGGGGGAGATTGATGTGGCGGCGGTGAAGGAGCAGATTGCCTACGCCTTTGCCCACGGCCTGAACATGATTGACACCGCTCCGCCCTATTGCAAGGGGCGTTCCGAAACGGTGATGGGGGAGGTGCTGGCCGATTATCCGCGCAGCAGCTACTACCTCTCCACCAAACTCTCCAATTTCACACCGGACACATGGGGGCTTGAGGCCTCAAAGGCCATCTATTACAATTCGCTGAAATCCCTGCGGACGGAATATCTTGATTTCCTGCTGCTGCACAGCTGCGGCATGCCAGGAAGGGATCTGGAGGGCAATGAACTGAGCGGAATGCAGGTTTTTGAAAGGCGTTTTATCGAAAACGGCCTGCTTGATTTCCTTCTTGAGGAGCGTGCAGCGGGGCGGATACGCAACCTCGGCTTCTCCCACCATGGCGATGTGGAGGTGTTCGACCGCCTGCTTTCCGAACATGACCGCTACCATTGGGATGTGGCCCTTATCCAGCACAACTATGTGGATTGGAAACATGCGCGTGAAATCAATCCGCGCAACACCAATTCCGAATACCTGTACGGCGAACTTTCCAAACGGGGCATCCCCGCCTTTGTGATGGAGCCGCTGCTTGGAGGCCGTCTGGCGCAGGTGAACGAATTCGCCATGGGGCAGATGAAGGCAAGGGAGCCGCAGTCATCCCCAGCATCATGGGCGTTCCGTTTTGCGGGCAACCAGCCAGGCATACTTTCCGTCTTCAGCGGCATGACCTACATGGAGCATCTGCAGGACAACCTGCGCACCTATTCCCCGCACAGGCCGCTGAGCGACGACGAGCTGGCAATGCTCTCCGACATCGCAACCGTTTTCGCCCGTTTTCCGGAGATACCATGCACACATTGCGAATACTGCATGCCATGCCCCTACGGTCTGGACATTCCGGAGATTTTCTCCCATTATAACAAGAGCCTGCGGGAGGGGAACATTGTGGCTGACACCGGAAGCGCCTCTTACCGCAAGGCACGCAGGGCCTTCCTGGTCGGGTACGGACGCAAAGTGCCGGGTATGCGGCAGGCCGACCACTGCATCCGTTGCGGAGTCTGCCTATCACATTGCCCGCAGGGCATTGACATCCCTTCGGAGATGGGGCGCATCGGCGGGTTTACCGAAGAACTTAAAAAACAAATGATCTGACAATAAAAAAGAGATATTATGGCATCAAAAAAAATCACCAAGGCTTTGAAGAAGGTGGCGGGCGGCAACGCCTACGACTGGAAATTTGTGAATGTGGGCGGAACCACGCGCGTCAGCATCCAATCCGGTGCCGACATTGCCCATCTGGGGGAATTGGACCAGAAAATGTGGACCGTTTTGAGCTGTCCTGTCAAGGGGCTTGAGATAGACGAGCGCACCCTGCAGCTGATGGATTCGGACGCGGACGGGAAAATCCGCGCCAACGAGGTTGTGGAGACGGCGGAATGGCTCACCTCAGTGCTGAACAATCCGGACGACCTGCTCAAGCAGGAGGACTCTCTTCCCCTTTCCGCCATCAAACAGGAGAATGAGGAGGGTGCGAAGCTCTTCGATTCCGCAAAGCATATTCTGGCCAATCTTGGCAAGGAGGGTGATGCGATTTCGGTGGCCGACACCGCAGACAGGCTGGCCATTTTCGCCAAGACCCGCTTCAACGGGGACGGGGTCATAACGGAGCAGACCTGCGAGGAGGAGACTCTGAAGAACCTTGTGGCCGCCTGCATGAAGGCTGAAGGTTCCACGGAGGACCGCAGCGGTGAGCAGGGTGTGAACGCGGAGCAGCTGGAGAACTTCTTCACCCATTGCCGCGAATATGCCGACTGGAAGGCGCTGGCCGCTGAGGGCAGCCCGATACTGCCTTACGGTGACAGGACCGCCGAGGCTTTCGCCGCATACGAATCGGTGCGTGACAAGATTGACGACTATTTCCTGCGCTGCCGTTTCACAGCATTCCATGAGGATGCGGCGGAGACGCTGGATGTCCCTGCGGTGCGGCTTGAAGGCATTGCGGAGAAAAACCTTACAGCATGTCTGGATGAAATATCCTCGTATCCATTGGCGCGTGTGCGCAAGGAGGCGGTGCTGCCTCTTGCCGAGGGGCTGAACCCTGCATGGGAAAAGGCTGTCTCAACCTTGAACGCTACTGTCTTCCAGACGGAATTTCCGGGAAAGGATGCACTTTCGGAGGCTGACTGGCAGGCTGTCAAATCCCGCTTCGCCCCGTATGCGGAGTGGCTCTCCAACAAGAAGGGGGCGGAGGTGGAGCCGCTTGAGCCTGAAATCATCCAGAGCGCATTGGAGCCTGCAAACCAAAAGGCTTTGCTTGACCTGATGGAGCAGGACAAGGCGTTGGAGGCCGAGGCTCTTGAGATACAGAATGTGGACAAACTGCTGCACTGCTACCGCGATTTCTACAAGCTGCTCAAAAACTACATCACTTTTGTAGATTTCTACGACAGGACTGAAGACCTCAAGGCGGTGTTCCAGGCAGGCACCCTTTACATCGACCAGCGGAGCTGCGACCTCTGCCTGAAGGTCTCCGACATGCCAAAGCACATGCAGTCCGCCGGATTGAGCGGCATGTTCCTGATGTACTGCGAATGTCGCTCCAAGGTGAAGAACGAGACCATGACAATTGTTGCTGCCATGACCGACGGCGATGTGAACGACCTGCGCGAAGGCAAGAACGCTGTCTTCTACGACCGCAACGGCCTCGACTGGGACGCCACCATAATCAAGATAATGGACAACCCCATCAGTGTGCGTCAGGCCTTCTGGTCACCGTACCGCAAATTCGGACGTTTTGTAAATGAGCAGATAAGCAAGTTCGCCTCGGACAAGGAGTCGAAGGTGACCTCCGACATGTCCTCAGGAGTATCCGACGCAGGCACCAAGCTTGCTGAGCAGTCTGCCAATGCCGATGCCACGGCGGCGGCTCCGGAAAACAAGCCGAAATCCGCCTTTGATGTCGGCAAGTTCCTTGGCCTGTTCGCGGTGATCGGCATGGCATTGGGCACTATCTGCGGATTCCTGCTGGATCTGCTGACCGGTTTCTTCCACCTCAAATGGTGGATGATGCTGGTTGTCATTGCCGGAATTATGCTTGTGATTTCCGGTCCATCCATGCTGCTGGCCTGGCTCAAGCTGCGCAAACGTGACTTGGCACCGGTGCTGAATGCCAACGGTTGGGCAATCAATGCGCGGGTGCTGGTCAACATTGTGTTCGGCTCCACTCTGACCCATATCGCCTCCTTCCCGATGGTTGCGGACCCCATGGCCGGAAAGAAGATGCCATGGTGGAAAAAGCTTTTCTGGCTGCTGTTTGTTCTGGCCGTGGTTTTCTGCGTGCTCTATTTCACCAACTGCCTCGCCCGTTTCGGACTCAAATGCAGGTAGGTATGCCGCGATTGCAATGGCTGCTTGCCGGCCTGTTTTCACTTCTGGTGTGGGGAGCGGGGTTTGCCCAGGCTCCCCATGCCTGTGTCGTGCTGCTTAAGGACAAGGCGGGCAACGGCTGCACAATTTCGGAGCCGGAGCGTTTCCTTTCAGATTATGCCGTTGAAAAGCGGCGGCGGTTCCATATTCCGGTGACGGAGACGGATTTGCCCATCTCCCCGGCATATCTGGACACGCTCTCCCGTCTGGACAGCGGCTGCTTTGTGCTGACAACCTCCAAATGGTTCAATTATGTTGTGATAGGTACTGACGACAGTGTCGGAGTCTCCGATTCGTTGAGGGAGCGCATCGCGCTTTTCCCTTGGGTGGCGGGAGTATATAATCTGCACCAGATTCCGGATTCCCTGCTGCAATGTTGGTTTGACACTCTTTCGGCTGTCCGGGCTGTCGGCGGTGTGCCCGCTTCGCCCGCCGCACCCGCTGCGGACACATCTGATGTAGATTCCATTTGGGGAGCCTCCGCGCCACAGATAGCCTGTTTGAACGGCCTTTCCCTGCACCGTATGGGCTATTCAGGGCAGGGGATGCGGATAGCGGTGATTGACGGCGGTTTCCTGAATGTCGATTCCTTAGCCATGTTCGGTTCATTACGCAGTTCGGGAAGGCTGAAGGGTTACAGGAATGTTACGGAAGACACCACAGCCTTTTTCAGGGTGCATGAGTCGCACGGGCAGAAGGTGCTCTCCATCATGGGGGTGAACTGTCCGGGCGAATATGTCGGGAGCGCACCGGATGCGGATTACTGGCTTTTCCGTTCAGAACATACCGGATATGAGGATATTCTGGAGGAATATTATTTTGTCGCCGCCATTGAGGTGGCTGACAGCATAGGTGCGGATGCGGCCAATGTCTCCTTAGGATACACCACATTCAATGACAAAAAGCAGAACCACACCTGGTATGATTTGGACGGACGGCACAGCGTCGCCTCCATAGCCGCGGAGGCGGCGGTGCACCGCGGCTGCATTGTGAATGTGGCCGCCGGAAACGAGGGTCAGAAAACCTGGCTCCTGTTCGGCATCCCCTCCGATGCACCCGCCGTGCTTTGCGTGGCGGCTGTCAACAGGGACAGTGTGGTGGCCTCTTTCAGCTCCAAAGGTGATTCCATCTGGATGAAGCCGGACATTGCCTCCGTCGGATGGGGGACTGCCTTCTGTGATGTCAGCGATACGGTTGCTTACGGCAATGGGACCTCGTTTGCCACACCGCTCAATGCCGGGTTGACCGCATGTTTGTGGCAGGCCTTCCCGCACAGGACGGCAGAGGAGGTGATCGACGCGGTGCGCCGGAGTGCCAACCGCTACAATGACTGGAACCGGCTTACCGGATATGGCATTCCTGACTATGCAAAGGCGTACCACATCCTGAAGGGTGATTTGACAGTTGATGAAGCGGCGGAGGCACGTCTGCGCTTCAATTGTTATCCCAATCCGGTGAAGGAGACGCTCTGGCTGTCGCTGCCGGAGGGTTCTCCGGCGCGGACGGTGCGGCTGTACGATGCCCAAGGCCGTATGCTGCTGCGCTTGCCGGTCAGCGGCACGCTGATGGAGATTGGTTTTTCAAACCTTCCCGCAGGTTCATATTTCCTGCTGCTAAGCGGGGGCGGGGAGGATGCTGTGCGTATGGTGGTGAAACAGTAGGGACGCGACGCATCGCGTTTCCGCTTCCAAAAAATGCAGGGAAAAAATCCCTGTTTTTTTTTCGATGACTGTAAGTGATTGATAAACAATTGGCAAATTTTTTGAAAAATTGCCAATGCATGATATTAAAATTACTATCTTTGCATCTGAAAAGTGAATGCAAATGAAATATAATGAATTGAAAAGGGTACTGTTAAGGTATGGCTGTCAACTGATACGTGAAAGCGCCAATCATGAATGGTGGTTCAGCCCATTAACCGGCAAGTGCTTTCCGGTATCCAGACATGGGGTTGAAGAGATACCTAAAGGTACTTTAAAATGTATATGCAAACAAGCGGGAGTGTCCATCTAAATGCTTTAATTATTAACAGGATATGGAAAAGGTAGCGGTTGTCATAGAATGTGCGTCACTAACCTCCTTCACTGCCTCTGCGGACAGGGAGTTTGAAGGTTATGCGCTGATTGGTTATGGAAACACGGCACAGGAGGCCGTTTCGGATTTTATGACGGTGTACAGGGAGGCACGCCAGATGTTCGGGTGTCCGGAGCTTTCGTTCTCCTTCCGATATGATACGGAAAGTTTTCTGCAATTCTACAAATCCAAACTTTCCCTTGCCGGATTGCAGTCCATCACCGGTATCAACCAGCGGCAGTTGAGCCATTACCTGAATGGCAAGCGCCGCCCGAGTGAAACAACCAAAAAGCGCATTGAAAATGCCGTCCATGCCTTTGCAAAGGAGCTGGTGGCCTTGGAACTGGTGTGAAAATGTAAAGACGTGGTGTGCCGCGGCCGTAACAGGGGATGCACGCACTGCGGCTGCATCTCCGCATGGTGATAAAACAGTAGAGACGCGATGCATCGCGTTTCTATTTGCCGATGCAGAAGCGGGAGAAAATCTCTCCAAGAATATCATTGTTTGTGACCTCTCCTGTGATTTCGCCCAGGTGGCGGATGGCGTTGCGTGCATCTATGCTCAGCAGGTCAGGTGTGCGTCCGCATTCCAGTCCGCTTCGCATCTCCTCAAGTGCCGAGCGGACGTTCAGCAACGCTTCGTAGTGGCGGAGGTTCGTCAACATCACCTCTCCGCTTC
>JAEEGH010010274.1_pt1 | contig 21549 bp, 17 predicted proteins | sample 9134181 | NCBI WGS metagenome assembly JAEEGH01 (sample SAMN16246544, study PRJNA631951) | gut metagenome | biome: gut microbiome; feature: rumen; material: DP-attached | host: Bos | place: Iran: Karaj | collected 2018-10
CCGTGGGCCGTCTCGTGCGTATGCACGCTGACGAAATGGTGGATATCACCGAAGCCGGTGCAGGCGACATCGTTGCCCTGTTCGGTATCGACTGCGCCTCCGGTACGACCTTTACCGATGGCAAGAACCACTACAACATGACTTCTATGCACGTGCCGAATCCGGTGATCGAACTCGTGATCGAAGCCAAGAACCGTGACGACCTGGACAACATGTCCAAGGCTCTGAACCGCTTCACCAAGGAAGACCCGACGTTCCAGGTGGAAGTCGACAAGGAATCCGGCCAGACCATCATCAAGGGTATGGGCGAACTTCACCTCGACGTTTACATCGAACGTATGCGCCGCGAATACAAGTGCGACGTGACGACCGGTGCTCCGCAGGTGGCTTACCGCGAAACCATCACTCGCGCTTCCAAGTTCGACTACACTCACAAGAAGCAGACCGGTGGTTCTGGTCAGTACGCTAAGGTTGTCGGCGAAATGCGTCCGATGGCTGTCGAAGGCGACCAGGAAAAGGTCTACAACTTCGTGAACTCCGTCGTGGGTGGCCGTATTCCGAAGGAATACATCCCGTCTTGCGACAAGGGTTTCCAGAGCTGCATGGAAGCTGGTTCCTTGATCGGCTTCCCGGTTGTGGGTATCGAAATGGAAGTCCAGGATGGTGCATACCACCCGGTTGACTCTTCTGATATGGCGTTCCAGGTTGCTGCCCGTATGGCCTTCCGCGAAGCTTTCGAAAAGGCTGGCGCTCAGATCCTCGAACCGATCATGAAGGTCGAAATCCAGACTCCGACCGAATTCCAGGGTTCTGTTGTTGGTAACGTTTCTCAGCGTCGTGGTACCATCACCGGTACGAGCGAAGAACTCGGCATGACCACCATCACCGCCGAAGTCCCGCTGTCCGAAATGTTCGGCTACGCTACTGACCTGCGTTCTATGACCCAGGGTAAGGCTGAATTCACCATGGAATTCTGCAAGTACCTCCCGGTTCCGAAGAACATCCAGGAAGAACTCATCAAGAAGTACGGCGACAAGGCCAAGGCCCGCGCCTAACACGACCGAACTGGCTAAATTCAACAGAGTCCTTACTCTGAAGCCAGTTCTCTCGCAACCGCCCCCGGTTCACACCCGGGGGCTTTGTTGCTCACGGAGACCGCTTTGACTAGACTTAAGTAGTTTCTTATTCTTCAGCCGTTTCTCTCGCAAAAGCGTGCAAAACGAGTGTCGCAGAAAAATGCTTGCATTTTTTATGACCGAGTGAAGCCGCGGACGCCGTAGGCGTCAATCGCGACCGGTTAATACCGGTCGCTTTTTGCTCACGGAAGACCGGTTTGACTAGACTTAAGTACTTACTTATTCTACAGCCGTTTCTCTCACGACCGCCCCGGTTTAATAACCGGGGCTTCGTCGTTCACAGAGACCGCTCGCGCACAATCGTACTAAGTACGTCCCCTGGGCGTTCGCTCTCGCAACCACGCCCGGTTAATACCGGGCGTTTGTTGTTCACAAAAGAATTCAGCCAGTCCGGTCTGGATAAGCATCGTTTTTTTTTCGTTTATAAAGAGCTCTAAAGAACCCAGCAGCATTCACCACGTGATCCTCAAATCACCGGACATCCATTTTCTTTTAATTATATTACATTTTAAATACATAATCACGAGGTTTTATATATGAGCATCAATTTCAAGAAAAGCATCGTTTGGAGCTGCGCCCTGGCAACGGCATTCGCCCTTTCCGCCTGCAGTGACGACAGCAGTTCTAGCCCGAACCAGGAGATCGACAATCCGTCCAGTTCCAGCACGGGCGACACGACTATCAGCAGTAGCGACAACGGAACCGGCAACAACAAAGATTCCGGAAATAGTTCTAGTGATTCAAGCAACGACTCTAGCGCATCGAATGGCGAAGACAAGGATTCTCTGCCCGCAGGGTTTGATGGTATGCGAAAGGTTTCCTTAGGCCTGAAGGTCAATGAAGCTACAAAGACCATTACGATGACTCACCCTGGGCAAGAAAACAAGGCCTGCGTCATCAACACGGATCAAAATGTCGAATGGAAATCCGTTCCAGAAGACGTGCTTGCCCTGACCCTAATGTACGATTTTGTCGGTGACACACTCGTCTTGTACAACTGGGACAATTACGACAAGGAGTTTGATACAGAAGGTGTTATGTACGTTGGCGGTTCCGCAGGATCGCTCTACGGTACCTGGAAATACACACCGTGCGAATACGACAGCGAGTTAGGGAAGTCCGAATGTTACAGCAGAGACAGCAACTTCGACGCCGTCGTCACATTCTCGGAAAAATCCGCAACAATCGTAGAGAAAACCAGACTAGGCGAATTTAATTATGCGACCTCCAAATTTAGACAATATCTGTTGACCTCTCTAGATGATGAAAGCGATGTATTGATTCCCTTTGTTGAAGACTTGCTCTATGCCGCAGATGAAGAAGTGACCTTTGCAAGCATTGAAGAGTCGAACCTCACAAAAACAGGCGAAACTTTCAAGTATAAAGGAACGACCTACACCGTGAATATTCCCACATACAAGCTGGACGGTTACTATGCTAAACTCTCTGTAGAAGTCGCATCTGCCGAAAAGAAATGCACCAACATTTACGAAGAGTCAGCTATGGTTACAGAAGACCTCTGCATTGATGAAAACTACAAAGACTTTGAGATTGAAATCTATCAAGACGACAACGGCAACAGCTTCCGTTATGCGGATTATTTCGATAAGGACAATTACACTGAATTCGAAGAATGCATAATGGATCTGTTCGGCATTGAAGATGACGATTACGACGACGAAGACAACGGCGCCCTGTTCAAGAAGGCCTCAAAGAGCAAGACCAATCACAGCAGGAACCTTTTCTTTAAGCCATCCAAGTAACAAAAAGGATCCCACCCGCAGTGAACTTCGGGTGGAATTTCTATATACAGAAAATCCCGCAGGTTTTACCCTGCGGGACGAGTGGAATTAGAAGAAAACAAGCGTGCTTCCGGTCTATTCTACCCCGTGATTTGCTCCAGCATCCCTTCGCTAAACCAGAATGGACTGGAAGCACATTACTTAATATACCGTAAAAAATTTGCTTGCGGAAAAATTTTCGTAAAAGTCTTATTCCAAAGTGGAATGCTCCAAATTAGAACTTAGAAAAAAAACTCCAAGTTCTAAGCTCTATCTACGCTTAGCAATCTTCCACAATTCTTGCAGGCCCTCGAGGCCAATGTCCTTCATTTCTTTGCCCTGATCGCGGGCCATCTGCTCGACAACACGGAAACGGCGTTCGAACTTGGAGTTTGCGCGTTCCAGCGCAAGGGCCGCGTTGAAGCCGCAGTGGCGCGCCACATTCACCAAGCTGAACATGATGTCGCCAAATTCATCTTCCATGCGCTCTATGTTGCGATTTTCTGGCGAAGCCGCTTGCATTTCGGCGCGAAATTCACTAAATTCTTCGACAGCCTTGTCAAAGACGGGTTCAGCCTCGGTCCAGTCAAAGCACACTTTGGCTGCACGGCGCTGAAGCTCCTGGGCACGTGCGAGCGTCGGCAAGCTCTTGCTTACTTTGTCCATAGCGGACTTGCCCGCCATTGGTAGATTATTCTTTTCCTGCGCCTTGATGCGTTCCCACTGGCGAACAACGCCTTTCGAATCATCGACTTTCGCGTCCCCAAAAACGTGAGGATGGCGTCGGATCATCTTTTCGCAGATTCCCTGCACCACGTCGTCGATTGAGAAATCCCCATTTTCCTTTGCGACCTGGGAATGGAATACCACCTGGAACAGGACATCGCCCAGTTCCTCCGCCATGTGGACCTTGTCGTCCGCCTGCGCGGCGTCAATGTATTCGTGGGATTCTTCGACAAGATACGGCAACAGGGACTGGTGCGTCTGCTGACGGTCCCAAGGGCACCCTTCGGGCGAACGGAGGGTGGCCATGATATTCAACAAGTCTTGAAAGGAGTATTTCATGACCCACAAAGATAGAAAGTATATGGAACTTGCGCCCGAAGATTTTCCTCTCGCCCTTTCCCAATCCAAGTTCATGCCGAAGCGCCTGTACGGCATCGGAACACTCCCCGAAAAGGAAGCCGTCGGCATCGCCATGGTCGGCACTCGCCGCCCGAGCCAATCCGCCAAAGAACTCTGCCGCAGGCTCGTCAAATCGCTGCAAGGAACGAACGCCGTTGTCGTATCGGGACTCGCCCAGGGCATCGACAGCTACTGCCACGAAGCCGCCCTCGAATACGGGATTCCGACCATCGCCGTGATCGCTCAAGGGCTCAACATTCCCATTCCCGGAGACCGCGCCACACTCGCCAGGCAGATCGTCGACAAAGGAGGCTGCATTCTCACTGAATACGAAAAAGACTTCCCCGCCTACAAGGGGAACTTCCCGGCAAGGAACCGCATCATCAGCGGACTCTCTCAGGGAACGGTTTTAGTACAAAGTAAACTCAAGGGCGGAGCCCTGATTACCGCCGACAACTGCCTGCAAGAGAACAAGCCTCTGTTCGCCGTTCCCGGAGATTTCGACAGCGAAGTCGCAAGCGGCCCGAATTTCTACTTGGACCAGGGAAAGGCAACCCCCGTTTTCATCCCCGAAAATCTGCGTCTGGTTGCTGGGCTTCCGCAGGTCAAGTCAAACGATTCTCTCTGTACGGCACCGAGTCTTTCTCAAGTTGCCGCCACCGGATGCACCCTTTCACCCGACGCGCTCCGCCTTTTCAAGCAGTTCAACGGTTTCCGCAAGACTTTTCCCGATCTTCAACAAGAATGTAACCTCAAGCCAGTCAATATATTAGCTATATTAACAGAGCTGGAACTTGCCGGACTGGTAAGCACTCCGGACAATTTTCAATTCTACTTTAACGGGACCCCCTGACTTGAACAAACGATTCTGGTTAACCTTGCTCGCAGTCGTCATCGCCATCGCGGTGGTGGCGTCTCAGTTGCTGTTCGGTAAAAACAGCATCAACCAACAGAACAAGGTCGCCCAGGACATCGAGCTCTACCAGGCCAGAATCGACTCGCTGAAGCATGCCATCGATTCTTGCAATATCGAAATCGAACGCCTCAAAAACGATTCGCTCTACAAGGAAAGCCTCCTTCGTACTCGCTACGGTATGAGCCGCAAGGGCGAGAAAGTTTTCCAGCTCGTTCCGTAATTGCTATATTTCGCGCATGGCTTACGTTCTTTTGATTCTCGCTTCGTTGATCGGTCTTGCAGGTTGCGCTTATTTTCTGCGCAAGAACATTCTTGTGATTCGCGAAAAGAACAAGAACGAACCCAAGGCCTACAAGCGCAAGCTGAACTACGTGCTCACGGGCCTTTGGTATGGTTACCTGACAATATTTTTCCTAGGCCTGACCATCAATAACCTAGGCAACTGGTAATTCATTCGGATTTCAGAATTCGGAATTATTTTCTTCTGGCGGCTCCGCCGCAATTATTCAAATTCTGAAATCTGAAATCATAATTCCGAATTCTCTCGTAGCCAGCGTTCGTACAAGAAGAGCGCAATCAAATTCTTTCCATCGACAAATTCGTGAGCGGCCTCTTCGTAAGGCATCACCACGGTCTTGATCCATTCGATTTCTTCGGTGTATTCCTGGTCGCGACCATCCATGGCCTTCAGCTGTTCGGGAGTCACGTCACGTTCGATGGCATACAAACGAATGCGTTCGTCCAACAGGCCGCAACTCGCCGCAAAGCCGTCGCTCTTTCCCTTGTACCAAAAATCCATCAGGTCAATCAGTTCGGAATCTTCCGCCTTGATCTGAGCTTCTTCTTCCAGTTCAGAAAGCGCCACCTTGCGGTAGTCCCCCGTCCAGTCGAGGATTCCTGCGGGAATCTCTAGGGAAGCCTGTTCGCTGATAGCAAAGCGCGGCTGACGCACAAGCAGCAGGTACTTCTTTCCTTCGCAGCGGAGCACCACCAGCACTCCGACCGCATTACCGCGCACCAGGACAATCCCGTGCACCGGGCGCCCGTCGGGGAGAGTCGCCGTGGCGGCTAGCTTGATAAACAGCGGCTGACGGCCCTTACGCAAAAAGTCCACCGATGCAAAATGCACCTTATTGACGACAAATTTTTTCTGGGAGGCTTCGAGCCAATCCTTGTAAATGCGGGATTCCAGGATAACCGGGCGGTCCGCCTCGGCAATTTCGGAAGAATAAGTATATTCGATCATTTTTCTTTCTGAATCAACGTATCCGGAGCGACGGTCGCCTTTTTCCAAGTTGCAGACAAGCTATCAAGTACTTTTAGCGAATCCGAATCCACGACCATCACCGTTCCAGACAAATTATACACCATCCAATTTTTCTGCGATGACGGACCACAGAAGGTTTCATCGCCATCGGGAGTCAATAGCTTACGGATAAAACGCACCCGGTTGCCTATGCCGTAATTGCTGACCGCAATCGAATCGTAGGTTCCGCAATCAGGGATATTTTCCATATAGTAAGTGCTGTAATGCCAAATGGTATCGGGGCGTTCCTGCACACTCCCCAGCTCGGTAGAATCGTTTTCCCACTTGGAATTGATGCAGTAGACGGAATCGGAATCGGCACAGGCGTAATGCACGGGAACCAGGTTCGTATCATTAATATTCCAGCGGCTCGGATAAATCGTATCTGCAACCGTGTTGACGCAGTTATCGACGCGATAGGTACAAATGGACTTCATCGTACGCCAGTAGAACACGCGCGGCGTCAGTGAATCCAGCACACGCATAACGGTCGGAACGGTCTTGCCATTCTTCTTATCCTTGGTACGGAGCGGATAGGCATGCACATCCGCAAAAGAGGAATCCAGATAGATATCGAAAGTATCCTTCGTAATGCTCCCACGACGAAGCAGGATTGAATCCAGAAGGGAATCCGTATCGTTTTTCACCTTGATGAGCCCGACACCATCCATCTGCGAATTCGAAAGCAACAACTTGAGAACCGTATCGGGGCGGTAATAAGGCGCAGGGCAATCTTCAGAGGTAGCGTGGATTTTTAGTACCGGTGAAATCCAAAGGACGGAATCTTCCTTATGGAGTTGCAGGTCGATCGATTCCAGAGCGCAGTTAGAAAAGGTCCACATCTGCCCCATGTTCAGGAACAGGGTATCCTTCGACAGATGGATTGTCCTGCCCGAATCTAGTTTGGCCGCCTTGAAAAACCCCTCGCCACGATAGCTGAAATGATCGACGGACACTTCCATCGGGCCATCGCTATCCTTTTCGCAACCCGCAAGGAACAGGGCCATGCAGGCAAATATCGTCAAGAGACCGGATAGAGACTTAAGGCAAAACTTCATAAGACCAAAAGTATTAAAAACCGATCGACTTTTCAAAAGAAGAAAGCGAGTCCGGCAATACAGGGTGAGTCAAAGCGTAAAAATCGGTCCAGCGAACAAACTGACCGTTCTGACGGACCGTCAAGAAAAACATGGCACTGTCCCTAGGCAAAAGCCGTCCCAGCACAGAACCGATGCCGACAGAATCACCGACAGACAGGGAATCACCGATAGCCCCCATTCCGGAAGTCTTGCTCGCGACATTGTAGCCATGATCCAGTTCGACAAAGAAACCCAGGGAATCGCGCCCAATCTCGATAACTCGGCCCGGAAGCACCGGATAAATCGGGGCCTCGCCTATTCCGTAAAACACGTCCATGGCCAGGAGGGATTCCTGCCCCTCGAAGTCGAAACCTTCGCTAATCGGGAGAGCGGACCATTCCAGCGGAAGCTGCGGGCACACGCCCGGGAACTTGCAGCCGGTATTCTTGGAAATCCAGAAACGGGTCGAATCCTCGTTCATGTAACGCAGGTAAACGGCTCTCGCAGAATCCTCGTGCACCACGAGAATCGCGTCCTTGAAATCTTCGACGGGGGCGACCCAGTGCAACTTGGACTTTTCACCCTTGCGGAGCGACGCCACGTAGCGCAAAAAAGGATTGGGCAGGCGTACCACCGGAACGGAATCATCCAAAATCCACGAACACTGGGCCAACCCATGTGGCAACTCGAACGGAGTTCCCCCGTACAACTTGCAACGGGAATCCCAAGTTTCAATCGGGACTTCATCGGTGTTTCCCGGCAACGGAAGCGCATCGGCGATCTTGGATGTCAGACCGGACCAATAAGCAAAGAAAGCCGCCAACGCCAGCAACAATAGCCGGATCAGCGGAAACTTATGTTGGGGATTGTAGGTTTTTCTCTTTCCCTTATATTCTTGGACTTCGAACGACATCGGACTAGATGTAGAAGAACGCGAGCGTTCCGCCCACAGCCGCGAGCAACAGCAGGACCACGATAATTACGGTCTTTGCCGAAGACGGTTCATCGTCGAACGGGACATCCAGGCCTTTTTTCTTGGAACCCGGTTCTTCTTTCGCAATGGCGTTGAAGCTCTTGGTAAAGCGACGGTGCTGACCCGTACGACGATCCAGATGCGGCGAAGGAGCAGGCTCAGACGCGGCGCTGACATTCTGCGAGGCAACCGCGGCGGGTTCGCCAGCAGATTCCGTAGCAGATTCGCCCTCGGGCGACTGGGCGTGCAGCGAGAACGACATCATGTCCGCTTCCAGGGCGAAAACCTTGATGTTCTTGTCGAGCCCTGCCTTGCGGAGTCCATCGACAATGGTCTTGTTATTGGTCAGGACAGCGAACATTCCCCTACGATCTTCCATTTCCTGTTGGAACTGGATAAAAGCGTTGTAGGCATCGCTATAGACAAAGTCAAGTCCGGTCAAGTCAACGGCCAAGAACTGTTCGTCCTTCTTTTCGGCAAGGAGCGCGCGAACGTCTTTCTTAAACTGTTCAGCATCAAAAGCCCCGATAGGATTCAAGGGGGCTGAAATCAAATCGAAAACACCAACTTCGCGATAGTTCTTTAATTGCGGCATACCTTAAATATAACCTAAAAAATGCAAGTTGTGCGATTAATCACAAAAAAAGTCAAAAAAACTCCCATTTATTCCAGCACCTCGTCATCTGTCTCGATAATCGGTGCAGGGGCAGGAACCGAGGTCTGGGGAGCAGCGGGGGCTGCCTGCACAGGTTCCTTTTCGGGCGTAGACGATTCAGTCGCAGAAGCTTCCGGAGCGGATTCGGCAGGCGCTTCCTGGACGGATTCTTCCGCAGGTTCATCCGACACGCGTTCCATTTCTGCGTAGGCATCCGTCTCTTCGGATTCCTCGGTAAGCACCTTGGTCGTACGGACGGTCGCCTCGGTCGTCCCCGGCCTAGGCGAATGAGAAAACAGATACGGGCTGATGCTCACGCTCACGCGGTGCACCGGCGAAAGCACAGGATGCGATTCAAATGCGTAGTCAACCTTCACGAACTTCGCAATGGTTAGACCCGCACCCGCAGTCACGCTCTGGAAGGTGGTAAAGCTAGAAAGACCCGCACGCAGGCTGAGGCCGAAGTCAAAGGCGAACTCGATACCGCCACGGCCACCCGAGAGCCAGTCCAGGGGATTTTCCCAGACGCGCTTGCCACGGGACTCGTCCGTTTCGTAATCCATGTCGCGGGCTTCGCGATGCAAGAGTTCCGCTCCCTGCCAGTAAAGGTTCAATTTGCCGTACAGGTACGGTACCGGGAGACCGTAACTTGCGGCCAGATAAAGTTCAGGAGAGGAATACTCAAACTCGCCCGATTCCCAGGACGCCGCCGAAGAAGTCCACCCCTTCAAGAGGGTCGACACGAAAAGTTCATCGACAAGGCGGTAGCGCAGTCCCGCATCGCCGCGGAAGCCCCAACCGGTCTGGTCCATTTCGCGATAAAGCCCGTGGAAGCCGATACCCAGTTCGAGCCTATCCGTAATGCGGCGGCCAAAAGTCAGCGAGAAAACCCAGTCGGCAATCGAAAGCGTGTTATAGTTAGAACCTTCGGGAAGCGGTTCGCCTTCCTTGATATAGGGAATGTCGTCTGCTCCGAAGCGGGAGAAGGAGATTCCGAGGCCCTGCCCCTCGCCCAGCGGAACGACCGCCGATGCAAAATCGTACTTGGTGTCCTCGTAATATTCCGTATGAGAAAAGGAGGCCCAGGCATAGTTCACGTTTGCAAGCTGGTAGGGGTTCGACATCAGCCCCAGGTAGTCACCGTCGACCGCCATGGTCGCAGAGCCGAGCGCCGCCGAGCGCGCCCCCGGTTCGATATCGAGAGTCGCATTTGCACCCACGACACGGTCGGCAGCCCATGCACTCGACACGGCAACCAGAGCAATACCCACATATTTTTTTGCAAACGCCATACTTTGATTCTCAAAATAGAATTATTTTTAGGGTGAAGACCACCAGGAACATGTTTTAGATGAACCTTTCGGAACACATCGGACATTTTTTGCAGTACATCGCGGACAGGCGGCGTTTTTCGCCGCGCACGGTGGACACTTACCGCAAGTCGCTGACGAAATTTCTGGAGCATCTGGGAGCAACCCCCGTTCAGGACGCCCCGCAGGAATCGTTTCCGCCGTTCGAGAACGCTCCGGAACTCTCCGCATTTTCGGATACGAACGTCAAAGCCTTCGTTTGGGACCTGAAGATGAAACAGAAGCTTGCCCCGACAAGCATCTGCGAACATTTGGCAGCCTTAAAGAGCTTTGGCAAGTACCTGGTCAAGAGTAAAATTGCCGAGAAGAATCCTGCCGAAAATGTGCCGATGCCCAAGCGCCCCAAACGCCTCGTGAACGTGCTCGGGCAGAAGGACCTCGCCGAGGAAAAATTTCCCGAATTGCCAGAAAACGCAACGCTTCCGCAGGTGCGCGCCCGCATCCTGCTCGAATTGATCTACGGTTCAGGCCTGCGTATTTCGGAATGCCAGATGCTCACGTGGGACCGCATCAACGAAAAGGAATTTCTGGTCCGTGTACTCGGCAAGGGCAACAAGGAACGCATCGTACCGCTTACGGAAAGTTTCGTAAGTCGCATCGCAAATTACAAACAAATGCAACTTGCGGCGGGACACATTCCCACCGCCACCGGCTACGTTTTCTTAAGCGAAGACGGCAAGCCCTTCGGACTACGCACGCTCCGGAATGACATCCAGCACCTGCTTCGCGAAATCGGCTGGGAAGGAAAAGCGAGCCCTCACGTGCTGCGACACAGCTTCGCCACGCACCTGCTCGAGAACGGCGCCGAAATCATGAGCGTCAAGGAGATGCTCGGACATTCGAACATCTCCACCACTCAAGTTTATACGCACGTCAATGCCGAACGACTGCGTGCCGCCTTCAAGAAAACGCACCCAAGAGCTTAGACGAGTTCAGAATTCAGAATTCGGAGTTAAATCAAAGTTCAGAGTTGAAAAATAATTCAGAATTCCGAAATCCGAATTAGAAGAAGCTTCCCTTGATGCCGACGGCGATGGTCCACTGTTGGCCAAAGTCACTCCAGTCGGGAGCGTCCCACTTACGCATGGGGCTTTCATCGTATTCGTCGCTCGGGTCAGCCGCATTGGCCTTGTCGTGCAGCGGCAGCGAAACGGCGAGGAACACCGGGAAATCCGCATTCGAGAACTCGATGCCATAAGCGAAAGCCACAGACCACGCCTGATGATCAGGGTCCGGACGCGGATCGTAGGTACCGACCTTTTCGGAATTAATCCAAGCGACCCCGAGCGGAATCGAGAAATTCACGCCGAAGCTCTGCACGATTCCCGGACGGCCACGGTAACCATAAGCGATAGAACCACCGACAGAAGGAGGAGTGTAGGCGCCAAGGTCGTTTTCGCCATACGGCTTGAAGCGGTACTCGAAGCGATCGCCCTTATGGTCCATATCCTTCCAGTAGGAATCGTTGAATTCGTTTTCACCCGAAATCAGGTGCATGGCAAACGGATGCGTGTAGCTAAGACCGTAAAGCCAAATTCCCTGGTCGGTATCGCGGCTGTAATCCCAGCCGAGAGTGAGCGAATACAGGCCCGAGCCCTTCTGGAAGCTACTCGGCAAAATTTCTTCGGCGGCATCAGTACCGCGCTTGATGTCATACTGCCCCGTCGGAATGGTGAGACTTGCCGAAAGAGATGCGGCACCACCGCTACCGATTGTCTTGCTGAAGTCAAAGCTGATATCGCCCATACCGCCCGTCGTACGGTCGGTCGGAATCTGGTTGCTGCGGTACTGCACTTCGCCACTGTGGCTCATCCACGGAATGGACACACCTAGCTTGGTCGACCACGTGGGCTTAATCGAAAAATGCGGAGTAAATGTCACACCCGAAAAATTCTGCCCGACGCTGTACTTGGTAAAGACTTCGGTTTCAAGGTATCCACCCGAAACACCCTGACCAATCCACTTGATACCATCTCCCGAGCCGCCACCCGATCCACCGGCACCGCAACCGCCGATAGACTCCCACGGAGTCGCCACCTCGACAGGCGAATTCAAACCAGCAAAAAAAGCAACGCCCGAAAGAGCCGCCACGGCAGCTCCCGACAAAATCCCGCTAAATAAACTCTTCTTCACGATTCACCTCACGGGAGTTCAAGCAAAAAGCCCAAGTTTGTACCGGTCGCCACAAAGCGACCATCAGGAGAACGTCCGCCAATCATCGGAATCGGGGCAATTTCAATCATATCCCCGGCCCAGGCAAAAGCAAGGTCGGCAGGAGCACCCGCATTCAGGCGAACTTCGCGCATCACCGTGCGACCAGCACTCCCATCTTGCACCGAAACTTCGGACAAGTCGTTCTTGTTCACAAACTGCGATCCCTGCGGGAATTCCGTCCACATCACGAACAGGCGCTCCGCATAGGCAAACCAGCGCGGTTGAACCGGTTCCGAAATCATGCCCGAAGACTTTTCAATTTCAATAGGCTTCGAATTTCCGGACAATTCCTGAATAAAGGATTTCCACCCCGTCATCGAAGAATTGATCATATTGTAAACTGCGAAATTTCCATCAGGCGAAATCATGGGGCTGTCCATCATCCAGCCATCGACTCCCGACGGTTTCTTGAGCGTCTTTGCCCCCTTGGTTCCGCCGTTCGCATAATCCACAAATACAATTTCATCTTTCTTGTTGACATAAACCAGGCGCACCTGATTCGTACCGAAGAAACCTTCCACTGTGCTATCCGCGGCAGCCGAATCGGGTTCGGCACCAGTTTCTACCCACAGGTGAGGCGTCGCAAACTCGCTCATTTCCTTGTTGTAGAAAAAGAACTTTTTCTTGTCGGACATACGGACTGCAAACATGCCGTAATCCATATCGCTTTCCTTACAGCCACTTTCTCCCTTGGAATTGAAAGCGCGGAGAGCAACGATATAATTCGGATGCGTACTCCATTCAGGATCTTGGAACTGGCAATCTCCCGCCTCGGTATCGCGCATCAGGTACCAGAGCACCTTGCCCGACGTATCGGACACCGAAAGGCGATCATGCTGCACCACCTTCGACGTCGTGTAAACGGAATCCGGAGCCTTAACCTTGAGCGTGCCGCCAAAATTCAACCACAGCATCGAAGCCGGGTAGTTTTTAGAATCTTGAGAGACCGAGGGATTGCAAATTTGCTTTCCGTCGTTCACCGCATAAAGCGTCCCCATATCGGTCACCGAATTGTTGGAGTTCGAATTTTCCCCTTTTTCAGATTCCACGAACTGTTCCGGTTCGTAAACGCATGCCGAAAGGGCGAACATTAAAGATAAGGCTGTAAGGCTTAAATATCGCATCAACCGAAATATACTAAAACTTAACCCGTTTTATGTGGTAGAAGTAGATTCCCATAATCACAGAAATCGTAAGAACCCAGCTTATCGGGTAAACCACCATCAACGAGGCAAAGGATTTGTACCTGGGGAACACGAAAATCACCCAAAGGATTCGGAATCCACACACCCCCGCCATGCAGGTAAGCGCAGGCGCCAAGGACTTACCCATTCCCGAAAGCGCCCCGGAAAACACATCCAGGAAAACGTTAATGAACAAGAGCCCCACCACCACATACATGCGGATGGACGCGATTTCAATAATTTCTGTATTGGACGTAAACACCGAAAGCATCGGATAAGCGAAAATGCAGCAAAGCGCGCTCAGGACAACTGTAGAGCAACACCCCAGCAAAAGCGACCAGCGAACCGTACGGCGGCAACGTTCCAAATTCTTGGCACCGTAATTCTGCCCCACGAATGTCACGCACGCCTGCGAAAAAGAACTCAGCCAATAGTACACCACGAATTCGTAATTGAGGGCTATCGACGAAGCCGCCACCGTTGCAGAACCGAGGCTATTGATAGCCGACTGCAGGCACACATTGCTAAACGAGAACACGACGCCGCGAAGCCCTGTCGGAATCCCTACGCGCAGAATGCGGCTCAGGAAGAAGGGCGTCACGCGCAACTTCCAGAACTCCAATTTGAAGGGTCCCACCTCATGCAGCAGGAGGTAGAACAAAGTAACGCCACTGATAGCATTGGCAATGACCGTCGCGATCGCCACGCCCGACACGCCCAGGCCAAAGCCCGCCACCAGAACCAGGTTCAGCACCACATTCACAGCACCTGCCACCATGAGCACATAGAGCGGGCGCTTGGTGTCGCCCTTTCCGCGCAGGATCGCCGCTATAAAGTTATAGACCATGGCAAAAGGCATTCCCACAAAGTAGATTTGCAGGTAAAGCACGGCGTCGTCCAAGATATCGGACGGAGTCGAGATGGCCGAAAGAATGGGATGCGCGAATAAGACTCCCACGAACGAAAGGAAAATTCCGCTAAAGAACGATACCATCACCGAAGTGTGTACACTGCGGGTCACGGAGCGGTAACTACGTTCACCGATGGAATTGGCGACCACCACGTTCGCCCCGACCGAAATTCCCACGAACAGGTTGATGAGCAAATTGATGACGAAAGTGTTCGCACCGACCGCCGCGAGCGCCTTGTCACCGGCGAACTGCCCCACCACGGCAACATCCGTCAAGTTGAACAGTTGCTGGAAAATGCTGCTCAAGGCAATCGGAATGGCAAACCACAGGATCTTTCTCCCCAGGGGGCCATTCAACATATCTACATTGGTCTTTGCCATACTCACCTTAAAATCGGGCGTAAATTTAGATTTTCACGCAGCCGCCCACAAGGGCATTTTTCTACCTTTACTACGCAAAAAAAATAAAGCGGCCCACAATTTTCCAGGTCGCCATAAAACGGAGATTATCATGGGTTTTAAATGCGGTATCGTAGGCCTCCCCAACGTGGGCAAGTCCACCATCTTTAACGCCATCACCAACGCCGGCGCCGAAGCGGCCAACTACCCCTTCTGCACCATTGAACCGAACGTGGGCATGGTGAGCGTGCCTGACAGCCGCCTCGACGAGCTGGTCAAGGTCTACAATCCGAAATCCATCGTCCCCGCCGTTACAGAATTTGTGGACATCGCAGGTCTTGTAAAGGGTGCCGCCCAGGGCGAAGGCCTCGGCAACCAGTTCCTGACCCACATCCGTGAATGCGAAGCCATCATGGAAGTCATCCGCTGCTTCGACGACGAAAACATCGTGCACGTCCACGGTTCCGTGGATCCGGTCCGCGACGTGGAAATCATCGAAACCGAACTGATCTTGAAGGACCTCGACTCTGTCGAAAAGCGCCTCGCCACCGAAGCCAAGGCAGCCCGTATGGGCGGCGCCGAAGCCAAGGCCCGCCTCGCCGCCTGCGAAAAGCTCCGCGACGCCTTCCAGGAAGGCAAGGCCGCCCGCACCGTGATGCACGACAGCGAAGAAATGGAACTCATCGTGAAGGACCTCGCCCTCCTCACCGCAAAGCCGCTCTTCTACTGCGCCAACGTGAAGGAAGACGACATCCTCACCGGTAACGCCTACGTGGAAAAGCTGAAGGAATACGCTGCCCAGAACGGTCACGAAGTCATCATGATCAGCGGCAAGATCGAAGAAGAACTCTCTGCCATGGAACCTGCGGACAAGGCCGAATTCCTCAAGGAACTCGGCATGAAGGAATCGGGCCTCGACTCCGTCGTTCGCAAGGGTTACGAAATCCTCGGCCTCCGTACGTTCTTCACTGCCGGCGAAAAGGAATGCCGCGCCTGGACGTTCCATGCTGGCTACAAGGCTCCGCAATGCGCCGGCGTGATTCACACCGACTTCGAACGCGGCTTTATCCGCGCCGAAACCTTGAGCTACGAAGACTTCCTGAAGCACGGCAGCTGGAACGCCGCCAAGGAAGCAGGTCTCGTCCGCACCGAAGGCAAGGACTACGTGGTACAGGATGGCGACATCATGTACTTCTTATTCAATGTATAATGTGGAATGTGGGATGTGGAATTAATCATTACACATTTCACACTACACATTAAAAAACTCGCCTGGTGGCGAGTTTTTTTTATTTCTTTTTCGCAGCGCGTTTAGCCTTGATTTCTTCAACAATCGGGCGAATGATACTTGCAAGGTTCATGGCCGTTCCAATCAAAATCAGGAACGATGCCGCATGGATTCCAGGACCGGGTTCCACTTGCAACAGGGGCACTCCCATTGCAAAATTGATTTGCGCAAGCCTCGAAAGGAAGAACCACATCGACACCATGGTCAGCATTCCCATGGTAATGGAACCCAGCGGAGTCAGCCAAGCGAACAAGCCAGCCAGAATCGCGCCAATCACAATGGCATAGAGGAACGGCAAAGGCTCCATCTTGGGGAAATGGGGCATAGTCTGCCGAAACTTTTCCATGGCCGTGGGGTTCCCGGTTTCCATCTTTTTCAAAATACCCAAAGCAGGTTCCTTAAGTTCCTGTTCCAGATCAAGGCCCATGGCGAGCTCATAAAGGTTCGGCTCAGCCACCACATCCTTTTCTGCACAAGAAACATTAGCTAAAGGCAGGAGCAAAGCAACAATAACCAGCAAATAGGGTATAGCGGTCAGCCTTTTAAAAAGGCGCATGGAACGTTCATTCATTATTTCTGTTGACCTTCAAAGAGATTTCTCGGGAATGCGCAACGGAAGCCGAGCCAATCCGACCAGTAGCGGGGATCTTCGTCGTCACTTTCCGTCAAGTTCAAAAGGGATTCCTTGTCTTTCCAGGAGCCCCCCTTATAAACTCTGGAAGAGCCCATCATGGCGCCCGTCGGGTTGGAACTTTCAACCCAGACAGAGAACATGAAGTACTTGTCCTTGGTCCATTCGGCCACGTTACCCGACATATCAAAGATACCCCAGGCATTGGACTTCTTGGAGCTCACCGGCTGCGGACCATATTCGGGACTCTTCTTGCCACGACTATAGGAGTTAGCCTTGTAAATGGCATACAGGCCCGGATTCGGATCTTCGTCAAGGTTCCAGAGGGCACCTTCGTTGTTGTCGGCACGGCCAGCAAATTCCCACTGGGCTTCGGTGGGCAGGTCGCCACCAATAGCCTTACAGAAGGCCTGTGCATTTTCCCAGTTGATGTTGTGCACCGGATGACGGGGGCCCTTAAAGGTAGAGCGTTCTTCGATGCGCTTCGAGGAATCAACCTTGGCCATGACATCCTTGAAGAACTGCTGCGTCACTTCGGTGGTGTGGATAGCGAAGGGAGACAAGGCCACCACCTTACCCTTATAGCGGAAGGAGCCAGAATCGATCAAGGCGACAGTACCGCGTTCGCGATCGCGAACGACACGGGGAACCTTCATGGAAACATCCAAGGCTACACCGCTATCGTCCACCTTAAGCACCTTGGCCTTGGGTTCCTGAACCTTATGGGTGGTTTCTTCGGCCGGACGGTTCAGCCATTCCTGAACTTCAGGGTCGTCATAAATATACTGCGGGAGTTCAAAAGCACCATGGGTCTTGAGCTGGTTCTTGTTCACCACCAGTTCCATCTTCTCGTAACGGTAATGGTGACGGCCCGTCAAGACACCTTCATGGTAGATCCACACCGGCTTATTCCTTTCGATGGACATGAAGGCGCGGGACGATGCACCAGAAGTAAGTAAGGCGTAAAGGGAATCGGCCGTATAGCCTTCGGCGTTACCGACCCAGGAAACATCATAGCGGTCACCCTGCTTGCCATACATAATGCGGATCGCCCCCATCTTGCAGACGCGCTTCGTAACCACAGGAGTTTCTTCAGCCTTGGGTTCTTTGGCAACAGGCGCAGCAACAGCGGAGTCCTTTGCAGTCGAAACCTTAACAGTTGAATCCTTGGGTGCCGCAGCGGCCTTGGCAATAGAATCCTGCTTAGCCTGTTCCTGCATTGCAACCGTATCGATTACCTCTTCGCAGCGGTTTTCATCATAAATCGGTTCAATGGAAGTAGGTACAAGAGACACGCGATGAGGAATGGCCTGCAGGCTATCGATTTTGCGGCGAATTGCCACGTTCACGGCACTGGCAGAACCCATTCTGTTCATGCGCCAATTCAACTTGGCTTCTTCGCGCTTGCCTTCGTAGCGGTTACGGTACTTGATATAGACGCTGTCATCACCCGCCACCCCGAGCGCCAGGGGCTTGCGGAGCTTCGGATAAATCTTGTCGAACTCATTGGTATCGACCTTTTCAATCTTGGTCTGCACATCCTTGGCCAAGATGTCAAACAGGGCTTCCGTTTCTTCAAGAGTCTTGGCAGCAGCAACGGCTTCCAGAGTCACAGAAGTCGTCGCCTTGACCTTAGAGGCAGTGTCTACAACCGGCAATTGCGGTTTAAGTTCCACCATGGATCCACCAGGAACAGAAACTGCATCCACATAGGGCAGGTGGTTCGGAGCAGAGAACGAGAAGGCGTACACACCCGCATTGATGGGGTACATCAAGGACGGGACGTTTTTCATGGGAACCGTCAGCGAAACCGCTTCCAAGTCCTTAATATCGGACTTGAGAGAAATGACGCCAGGACGTTCCGTTTCCTGAATCATCTGCCACTGGCCATTTTTCTTGAAATAGAGCTTAGGAACACGAGGAGAATAGAGGTATTCCTTATCAAAATAGATATCGGCTTCATCCTGGAAGGCTCTGGATGTCTGGGAACCGTAGAAGCGCATCAGCATGACTTCGGCAGGTCTCAGGTAGTTGTCGGCCAGGCTAAAGGCATGGAGTTTTTCGAAATTCAGGACATGAATGGGACCCGAGAACCAAAGATATTCCTTGGGGCCCTTTTTATGGCGCATGAACATGATGTTCGGGCGAAGGGGAACCATCGGAGATTCCGACAAAATCATGGATTCCTTTTTGACAATCGCCATGTTGGCGACAGGCTCCATCAGAACGCCCTCTTTAAACATTGTAGGGGCAACCCTGAAATTCTTGTCACTGTCGGCCGCCCAAATCGTCATCGGCAACAGCAACAAAAGCGGAAGCATACGTGTAAAGGACATAATTTCTCCTGTTTTATATCAAATTAAAATATAAAAATATTTCAATTTTCTCACATAAAGGAGCCGTTTCTAGTCTTGGTTCGCCCCCATTTTGAGCAAATAACCGCCTTCGGAGCCTCCAACGGGGCCTAATTCCACCTTCCAGTCCGAAAGACGGATAATGTCAGGATGGTGTTCGATGACAATGACGGTATCACCGCGAGCGGAGAGTTTACGGAGCATGTTCCAGAGAATCTGAATATCCTTCAAGTGGAGTCCCGTGGTCGGTTCGTCGAGCAGGTAGACCATTTCCTGGGCTGGTTTACGGGCAAGTTCCGCCGCCAATTTGAGGCGTTGGGACTCGCCGCCGCTGAGGGTCGTTACAGACTGGCCAAGTTTTACGTACGGGAGGCCCACATCGCGCAGGCATTCCAGTTTCGGGAGGATTTTCGGCTGGTCCTTGAAGAATTCGCAGGCTTCGGCCACACGCATGTCGAGCACGTCGGCGATATTCTTGCCCTTGAAGGTGACGGTGAGGGTTTCCTGATTGTAGCGCTTGCCGCCGCAAACATCGCAGACTTCCCACACATCCGAAAGGAAGTGCATTTCCACCGAGATGGCACCGCGGCCTTCGCAGGCCTCGCAGCGGCCGCGAGCCAAGTTGTAACTAAAGCGGCCATAGTCGAAGCCTTTCAACTTGGCTTGTGGCAGTTTGGCGAATAGCTTGCGTATGTCGTCAAACACGCCCGTGAAACTCGCGGGCGTGCTGCGAGGAGTTCCCGAAATCGGGCTTTGGTCAACAAGCAAGACTTCACCGTTCTGCTTCTTGCGACCGCGAGCCTGAAATTTCTTCTTGAGGCGCGGGTAGATTTCGTCCATGACCATGGAACTCTTGCCCGAGCCCGACACGCCGCAAACGACACTGATGGCGCCCTTCGGGAACTTTACAGACAAATTCTTAAGGTTGTTGTGATTCAATTTTTCGAATTCGTAGAATTCCGTGGAATCGGTAATGGGCTTTGCCGCAATCTCGTTTGCCATCGGGATGGTGTGCGTCAGGTACTTGACCGTTTCGCTGCGCGGGAACTGCTGCAAGGCATAAGGCTTAGAAAGCTGTTCTGGAGAACCTTCGGCAACGACCTCGCCACCGAACTCGCCCGCCGCCGGACCCATATCGATAATATGGTCCGCCGCCTGCATCATCTTCATATCATGTTCCACCACCACGAGCGTATTGCCGAGGTCGCGCAGGCGGTAAAGTGTATTGAGCAACATGGCGGTATCGCTTTCGTGCAAGCCTACCGTAGGTTCATCAAGTACGTAGAGCACACCTTCGAGGCCGCTACCAATCTGGCTTGCCAAGCGAATGCGTTGGGATTCACCGCCGGAGAGCGTGTCACCCGCGCGGTCGAGGCCAATGTAGCCGAGGCCCACGCCCTTCAAGAAATTGAGACGCCCGACAATTTCGCGGAGCAAGGGTTCGGCAACAGTCATCTTGCCGTCGGGATTTTTGTCCTTTCCGAAGTTGTCACGTTTGAAGTTTTCGTCGCTGAACCATTCAAGCGCCTGGGCGATGCTCATGTGGTTCACATCCATGATATTCTTGTCGCCAATGCGAACCGCCAGATATTCAGGCTTCAGGCGTTCGCCGTGACAATCCGGGCAAACTTCGCCATCCTTAAAGTGGCCGAGGCCAAGGCAGGTTTCGCAAGCGCCCCAGTGCGTGTTGAAACTGAAGTGTTTCGGATTCAGCGCCGAATCCATGTACCAGCCGCAATCGGGGCAGCCCGGCTTTTCGGAACAGGCCAAGCGACCGCCCTTTTCGTCTTCCACATAAAGGATTCCGTTACCGTCGCGGTAGCCGCGTTCAAAGGCTTCTACCAGGCGGGCACGGTTGTCTTCTTTAACTACGACCGTATCGACCACTGCGAACAATTGCTTTTCGCGGGTCGGAATTTTCGGCAGCGGGAGTTCCACCAGCTTATCGCCGAGGTAAACCTTGCGGTAACCCTTCTCGGTGAGAATCTTGGAAAGTTTCAGCACGTCCTTGATTTCAAACGGGGCAAGCACCGTGACTTTCTTGTTCAAGTCGCGGTCGAAGGCGTATTGCATCAGGTCGCCGACAGCATAAGCGCTCACGGGCTTCCCGCATTTCAAGCAATGCGGGGTGCCGCCCCTCGCCCAGAAAATGCGGAAGTAGTCGTAGATTTCGGTGAGGGGCGCCACCGTAGAGCGCGGGCTCTTGCTCGCACTCTTCTGGTCGATAG
>JAEEGH010010275.1_pt1 | contig 21548 bp, 19 predicted proteins | sample 9134181 | NCBI WGS metagenome assembly JAEEGH01 (sample SAMN16246544, study PRJNA631951) | gut metagenome | biome: gut microbiome; feature: rumen; material: DP-attached | host: Bos | place: Iran: Karaj | collected 2018-10
GAACCCGTATCGGAGTATTTCTCCCTGCACCACTCTACAATGTCTTTTCTCCCTGTGAAAAGAATCTTTCCATTCACCAGAACAAGCTTAAGATAGCAATCTTCCTTTTCATGATATCTGCGTCTGCCCTCAATAAAACTATGCTCAGTAAAATGATTCTTTTCATCAAGAACATCTTCCGGATTGCAGCAATAATCTATAGCAAGCTGTCTGCATAATATGTCGTTCATGCCTTATCCACCTCAGTCAGTGTATTTAGACAATTATAACATGAAGGCCGATCTTCTTCTCTTGAAATAAAAAAAACGATGCAGTTTTCGCACTATCTGCTCGCACTCCGCAAAACAGTAATTCGCTTGGTTCCTGTCATTATCGCTAAACGTCAGCGTTTCTTTTACTCCTGTCAAACTGCTCAGGTAATCTGCCATGTTCTTCACTGAAGCATTCTTGTTATAGATCTTTATATATGAATACCCTTCATAATCATCCGAAGGATACGTGAGGATTTTGAGTTCATCGTAAATCTCGCTCTCCTTGATCTCCGCCTCCAGCTGCCCTATCTTCTCTGTTTCATCAATACACATCATATATACAACAGAATGATTCTTTGGTCTTTCCTTGTTCAGGTAGTTACGGTAAGGAGATTTGTGCATTTTCCCATAGATGTCTTTTTCCGCGGTATTCTTAAGCTCGTTGTAATAGATGATAAGTACATCCTCAAGTATAACAGTCGTAAAAATATTGAATCCCCTGCTCCTAATAAAGTTCTCAATACTGCAGGCATGCTCTGCAGATATCACATAAACTTTCGGGTATCTGTTTTCGTTTATGTCATACAGGATTGCCCCATCCATAGCTATTATCGGAAGCTCAGGTTTTATATCAGGCATTCCGTCAAGAAATCCCGCAGGTGTCCTCAAGGTCATGAACGAAAGCTTCATCCCTTTTTCAAGCATGTTCCTTATCATGATCCGGCTGTACGGTGTTATACCTGCGGAAAGGCCATCCATAGCTCTATCCACATCAACTATAAAAAGAGTGTCTCTATCATATTCACCATGGATGCTTACTGAGTTCAGGACCAGTCCCACCAGAATACCGATCACGGTATCCATAGACCTGTTTAGTACGAACAGATATGGATTGCTATCCATAAGATGATTTACAACTATACTTAGAAAAACCACACATGAAAAATACGAGGCTTTCTTCTGCTTAATAACAACAGTCGTATAGATTATAGGAATCAGCGCCAGCGAAATGATACAGTAATGAATTAAACTGTCGCCCGGGATCCGGACTTTCTCTTTTACAAGAATATAGACAAGCCCATACGCCGCTCCTATGCCCGTCCCAATGGTCCTCTGAATCGCATTTCCTATGGTATTTCTGGTCTGATTCTGGATGCACCACAGGACAGCAAGCGCTGAATAAAACGGCGTTCCTTCTCTCCCCCTCAAAAGATATATCGCAAAGCACAAGAGTACACCAAATGCCGATTTGATTATTCGCATGCCAATGCGTGGCAGTTTTTTCTCTTTTGATACTCGTTCTCTCATCTAATTCCAGTAGACACTGCGCACCGTATGACATAGCAACGCTGATGTTTCCTCAATTCCGAATTTTCCCGAATCGATACATATATCACGATGGTCAAAAGAGCTTGTGACACCGGGACAGTATTTTAAGCGGTAATTCTCTCTTGCTTTATCAACATCCTTTATCATCTTCTGCGCTGTCTTTTCATCCATTCCCAGTTTAGTGATGCAATTGGATTTCCTTTGTTCTTCAGACGCATATATAAATACATTTAAAACCCTGTCCATATCTCTGAGGCAATAATCTGCGCACCTGCCGACTATGATGCAGGACTCCTTCGATGCCAGATCCCGGATAATGTTGGTCTGGATCTGGAAAATCTCCTGCTGCATACTTGCAGATCCCATCCCCAGCGGATATCTGCGCTCCGCAAAGAACCCGCCAAAACGCTCCTCCGCATCGCTGACCTCAGATATCGGAAGATTCATTCTTTTTGCAGTTTCTTCCACGATGTCTCTGTCATAGAATTCAATATCCAGAGATTTAGCCATATTCTGGGCAATTGTCCTTCCCATTGCTGCGAATTGCCTTGAAATAGTTATGACGTATTTTTCCATTTACAATCCCCCTCTTGCTCTGTAGTTTTCGAACAGTCATTGATATCGTGAAGTTAATGCAAAAGTAGATAATTGCTGCCATTCCGAACAGGACAAAAACATCCGATACGTTTATGGCATTAGTCCCGTTGTATCTGTTGGCTGCAGACAAAATCTGTTTGGTTCTCGCCATCAGTTCTATCACTGCCACATTGGCAAGGAATGAACTGTCCTTGATTGTTGTGATAACCTGGCTCAGCAGCGTAGGGACAATGGCTCTGAATGTCTGCGGAAGCACTATATACCACATGGTCTGAAACATGTTAAACCCTTGTGACTGCCCGGCCTCGATCTGACCCTTGGCAACGGAGTTAAGTCCTCCCCTTACAATCTCTGCTATTACGCCGGAGGTGTACAGTATAAGTGCCACGCAGGCCTTGAACATCAGCTTATTGTTTACCGAGGAAAGTCCGAACATTGCCTGATTCACGAATTTGGGGCTCGGACAGAATACGGTACATATAAATATCCAGAACAAAAGCGGTGTATTCCTGAACACTTCTATATACGCCACGGATATTGCTTTTAGGGCAAAAGAGCTTTTGGTGACACAATAATTTCTCATAAGTGCCAGACACGTTCCGATGACTATGCTAAAGAGCACCGAAACCACAGAGATAATTAGTGTAAAAAGAACTCCGTAAAGAATAAACTGTATAATTGCCGGATTCCCCAGCATATTTAAACTGTTTCCAAATGTACTCATACTACTCCTCCGCAGTTCTGATATTTAACACCACCTTACGCTCGCGCTTCTTTAATGACTGTTCCCAGGTTGAAGCTATCGTTGATAAAGGGAAGCAGATCAAAAAGAATATCACTCCGCAAACAATATATGCAGGTGCGTAGGAGCCTCCCGTGTTCTCTCCGGTAACAAAGCTGTAAGTCAGCGAAAGAAGATCCGCTCCGCCTACAATGTACAAGCATGATGTATTCTTGATCATGTTGACTATCGTATTAGTCATTGGCGGAAGAATCACTTTAATGCTCTGAGGAATAATGATATAGAACATCATCTGTACATACCCAAAGCCCTGAGCCTGCGCCGCCTCAAACTGCCCCTTCGGAACCGCTTCAATCCCCGCTCTTATTACCTCTGCCATATACGCTCCGGTATAGATTCCCAGGGCCAGAAAACCCGTAACCATAATTCCGGGGCTATGTCCCGAAAAAGCCAATGCATAGTATAGAAAACACATCTGCAACAGGATCGGAGTATTCTGTATCACTTCTACGTATACCCTGCTTATGGTTCTCAGCACTTTTTTATTGGAAGTAGCCAAAAGACCAAATATTATGCCAAGCGCCAGTGCCAGCATCAGTGCTATGATCGCAGTCTTAAGCGTATTGGATAACCCCAGCAGAAAAGTTCCTCTGTAAATCCATATCTTGTTCCATGCTCTTGTAGAAAACAATCCAGACATACTCCGTCCTCCGTGTTATTTAATCCAGTCCATTCTCAGATATAAGAGAATCGATAGTTCCATCTGACAAAAGAGCTGTTACAAGCTCTTCAGCTACTGCTGACAAACCTGAACCCTTGGTTGTTGCTATACCATATTCCTGAGGTGCAAACTCTGCGTCTATATAAGATCTGCCCTCTGTCTTATAAATAGCAAGAATGGATTTATCAACACAGAACGCATCCACTTCCCCGGCACTGAGAGCTGTTGAGATTGATGGATAGTCATCATACTGCTGGAACTTGATTCCGTCAGTCCATGTTGCAGGATCAAAGCTTTCAGGATCAAAGCCTTCTCCGGTGATAACGCCTTCATCAATCATCGCTGAAACCAGTGACTTGGCTGAAGTTGAACCTGAGGAAACACCGACTGTTGCATCAACCAGGTCTGCAAGAGTACTGATTCCCTTGGAATCTTCCACCAGTACGCTTACATAATCAGTGTAATAAGGAGTTGTAAAATCCCAGCTTTCTTTTCTCTCGTCTGTGATCGTAAATGTAGCGAGGACACAGTCAATATCTCCCGAATCCAGAAGTTCTGTTCTTGTAGCTGCTGTTACTGCTGTAAATTCGATATCTACGCCAAGTTTTTCAGCAAGAGCTTTTGCAAGCTCAATTTCAAGGCCCGAATACTCTCCTGTAAGGGGATCTTCGTATCCAAATCCGATTACAGCATTTTTTACACCAACCTTCAAAACTCCTCTGTCAATTATGGCCTGAACATCCTCCGACGCATCAGCCGGTGTCTCAGCCGGCTCAGCTGCGGTCGCTACCTGGGGCTCATCCACCGTCGTAGCTGCATCGGTTGCCTCTACTGCTGCTTCTCCGCATCCCACAAGTGCAGCTCCCATCAAACCTGCCATTATTACTGATAATGATCTTTTCATAATTCTCCTCCTCCGTCGTCTTTGTTTTATTTGGTAAGTGCCGGTAACCGGCACCAGAACCCGTTGTTTACCTGATGATCTTTCCAAGGAACTGTTTTACTCTTTCATTTTCAGGATTTTCAAAGAAATGCTCAGGTGTTCCTTCTTCAATGATCTGACCGTCTGCCATGAATACAACCCTGTCTGCCACTTGTCTGGCAAACCCCATTTCGTGAGTAACCACTACCATAGTGATATTCTCTTTTGCCAACTTGATCATTACATCAAGGACTTCCTGTATCGTTTCAGGATCCAGCGCTGAAGTGGGTTCGTCAAACAATATGATCTTGCTCTCGGAGCAAAGCGCCCTGGCTATTGCTATTCTCTGCTGCTGACCTCCGGAAAGTGTTGTCGGGTATACATTTGCCTTATCCTTTAATCCCACGACTTCGAGATAATGATATGCCAGCTCTTCAGCCTCTTTTTTCGACTTGTGATGCAGCTTCATTGGGGCAAGTGTCAGATTTTTAAGGACTGTCATATGCGGATAAAGATTGAACTGCTGAAATACCATTGATGTAGTATCCCGGATCAGTTTGATCTTATTCCTCTGAGTCAATTCCTGACCGTTTATGATCACGCGCCCACTTGATGGCGTTTCAAGGAAGTTCATGCACCTTACCGTCGTTGATTTACCGGATCCTGAAGGACCTATGATAACAAGCTTCTCTCCTTCATTCACCATCAGATTGACGTCCTTAAGCACGTGCAAATCTCCAAAGTATTTATTTACGTCATGAAGCTCAATCATTGCCATAGGTTTTCTTTCCTTTCTGAAATTGGATAAAAAAAGGGCGCTTCGGTACCAAACCGAAACGCCTTTGTTTGTATACAAGTATACATAACTCTCGCAATAAAGCAATTATCATATTTTTACAATAATACTTCTAAAATGACTGAATTTTTCTTATGATTTCACCAATTATTCTGTCTTTGCGTCTGACTTCGCGTCTGCTTTTGCGCAAAGAGTGCGCTCCTTGTTCATGTCATGATAAATATATATGCTGTCTCCGGAGACATCGCAGGATGCGATAATATCCCGAAATTCATAGTATTCCGAGGATGGATCGTTGAATTTGTTTTCGTACTTTGTAAGCATAGACGGCTCAAAGACAAGCGTCTTCTCATTCTCAAAAATCGCTGTATAAAGTATCCCCGCCTCTACAAGATCCTGGAAAAAGTGGCTTCCGTAGGACAACTCCGGATTATATCCAACCTTGGAGTCAGCTATCTCGCAGACTGCGTCGAACTCACTGATATCCGCAAAAGACGTGGGCACGCCAAGCTCAGGAGACGTTGTACCGACTCTGCCCGGCACCATCAGGAGCATATGCTTTCCTTTACCTCTCATCTCCCAATTTATGTGGCCGATGGCCTTTGCTATCTTATTCTTGTCCTGATAAGGCATGCTGTAATATCTGACAGGATCCACGTAGACAATCCTGTCCAGTTTTTCAGCCCTGGAAAGCCCCATCGCAGAATTTCTGCACTCAAAAAGCACATTCTCCACCGCAATATCCGTTGGAATCTCCATACTCTCAGTGTCCTTAAACACCTGAAGAGGCCTGCATTGCAGGATATTTATCACATAGTCTCCGCCTTCAGAGAAATTCATGGTAAATTCTATGTCTACCGGATACTGATATTCGTTTTGTATAGCCTGCAGAATTTCCTTCATCTGCTGCATCAGCACGTCCTTTCTGACAATTCCGAGGCACGAGATAAACTCAATATCCCTGTCCTCACCTCTGTCCCTGAACATCCGCTCAGTGTCGGTGTCGTGCTCAAGCAAGAGCCGTCTTAGTGAAAATGGCATGTACTTCTCTATATCATCAAGCGATATCCTTTCAAGCTTCCTGGATGCCCTGTTCATAACTTCAAGTTTTCTCTGCGAGTACTGATGCTTTTCAATGGAGTTCCTGGCATTAGTGGCAAGTGGCTTATCAAGACTCACAAGCCTCGGATATGAGCCTTCCGTCCTGTCTACAGCCGACGTTCCAAGCCCCATGACGAGGCGCAGCATTCCCGCCGACTGATCCAGAGATTCCATGAACTTATACGGACTGTAGGAATAACCAACTCCCGCTGCGCACGGCATGTAGAATTCTCCGTAGTAAGATCCTGACACCCTCTGCACCAGAAGCGCCATCTGCTCATCCCTATCCTGCAGGCCTCTTCTGCTGCGGTAATCAAGAGCCGATCTGCTCATAGTGCTGGCATAGACAGTCCTTATGGCGTTCTCCAGCTCCTCGATGCGCTGCTCCATACTTCCCGAATTTGAGCAGAAGACCGATTCGTACTTCCCTGCAAATGCATTTCCGAATCCATCCTCCAGGATCGAGCTGGATCTGACAATTATAGGATCCTGACCGTAGTATTCAAGGAGTTTAACAAACTGCTCTTCCATTTCTCTGGAAAAAGAGCCTTTAAGGAGCCTCTCAGCAAACTCATCAGCCAGGGAAAAGAACTCTTCCTCGGTCCTCTGCCTGATTCTGAGATCCCAAAACTTATTCTCAACAATGTATGTGTAAAAGACATCCGAACCTATATAAAAGGAATCGTGAGGCTCCAGATACTCATATATCTCCGGCGCTCTGTGCTCAATTATCTTCCTTGCAAGCAGCATTCCACAGGCTTTTCCGCCGATCATCCCCGTTCCTATCATGCGCTCTTTTACTGAGAAATAATCTTCCGGTGTAAAAAGCTCTTTTACCATGCTGCGAAGCTTCTCATCACGGGTCATCATGATGTTGCACATTCGACCGCAATTATCGCTGACATCTGCGCCCGCCTCATGCATAACTCTTGTTATGTTAAAAAACCTGTCCCAGCTATCCATGTTGTCGGAGTCAGTCACAGAGCCGGTCTTGCCCAGAACCTGATAGAAATGACTGGCCATAACTCCATCCAAAATAGGATAAAAATCTCCGTTTTCCGGATTATAGATATGTGGCAGGAACATGACCTCCGAGTACCTGTTCCAGACCTTGTCGGGCCTTACATAGATGTTCTTTTTATCAGAATAAACATCCAGAAACAGCTGCGTTGTATCCCTGATCTTGGCTATGGCCTGAAATGAGTGTTTGCCTCTGATAAGCGGGAAGAACGCCACCGTATCAAGGATAAACAGATACGGGCATGTCACCTGGAAGAAGTTACCCATCATAAGATCTGTAGCCCAGGCTGTCTGAAGGTCAGAAAGGCAGTCAAAGACATAGAATGCATCCCGTCCTTCTTTGCTGATGATCTCATGGATCTCCACAGTAAAGTTCTCAAACCGGTGGTTCAGCTCCACATTAACGATCTTAAGCCCCTCCTGTTCTTCCAGGAGTGGCTCATGGGATGCGAACCTGATGTAGATGAGATTTCTTTTATCAGCTATCGCCTGCTTAACATAGGGCTGTACAAAGAGCTTGAACTCTTCGAGGTCATCAACCCTCCATACAACGTTATCGCCAAGCCTGATGTTGTCGAATGCCTTGTCCATCTGCATAATTCCGGAACACACTCTGTCAAATGCCGCCATAGTACTACCTCCCGTGACATAATACACAACTTGATCAATAAAAAAAGACAAAGGTGCTTCATTTAAAAGCACCCTTGCCTTCATGTATATTATATCACTATTTACTCTGCAGCTTCAATCCACTCACCGGCCAAATACAGAGGCACATTAACCATCCATTCCTGTTCTCTATAGTCCGCCATAGAGAACCTTACCGGCTTCAAGCTGTTATTACTATCATATATCGTTTTCAGACTCTTTGCTCTCAGGTTCTCCTCTGCCTTTACCTCAATCGGGTATACGTTGTATTTTTGAATAACAAAATCTATTTCCAGCTCAGATCTTTCTTTTGAGTGGTAATAAACCTTTTTTTCATGCGCCTCCAATTCCTGTAATACATATTGCTCAGTAAATGCACCTTTATATTCAGTAAACGCTGTATTGTTTACTAAAACGTCCTTTGCATCAACTTCTGCCATCGCGCCAAGCAACCCCAAATCCAATACAAATAACTTAAAGGCATCAATATCTTCATAAAACTTCAAGGGCTTATCTACCTTTGAAATCCGAAGAACTTTGTAAACCAATCCGGCATCAATAAGCCACTGAATAGCATTTTCAAATTCCTTAGCTCTTCCACCCTTTTTTACTGCGCTATATATGAATTTCTTGTTTTCTTTCGCAAGCTGCGCCGGAATAGAATCCCATACCATATTTACTTTTGGAAGAATCTCTGATGGAACATGTTTGGAAAAATCACGTCTATAATCAGCCAGTATCTGTTTTTGAATGCCTCTTACCAAAAATATATCCTGCTCCTCAATATAAGACTTAACTACTGCAGGCATTCCACCCACATAATAATACTGGCGCAGCAAATCTATATATGTAGTCGACAGAGTAGAGCATTCATCCCATCTATGTGCTTCAATATTATCAACAAGTATGTCCTTGCCCATGGCCAGTAGGAATTCTTTGAAAGAAAATGGATAAAGATTAACTTCATCCACCTTGCCTACGGGGAATCCTGTTCCTTGATGCAAGCCGATTCCAAGCAAACTTCCGGCAACAGCTATATGATACTCCGGAGCATTCTCACAAAAATACTTTAATGAAGTCAACCCTATAGGCACTTCTTGTATTTCATCCAATATTATCAAGGTGGTCTCCGGTTTAATAGCAACGCCTGATAATGCCGAGAAAACCCTGACTAATCTATCTGTGTTGAAATCAGTAAAGGCCTCTTTCATATCGCTGACTTCATCACAGTTGATATATGCAACACTTTCATACTCTCTGGAACCAAATTCCTGAAGAAGCCACGTTTTTCCAACCTGTCTGGCACCATTTAGTATAAGAGGTTTTCTGTTTTTACTATTCTTCCATTCAACTAGTTTCTCGTACGCTAATCGCTTCATTTTACTGCCCCCTGCATTTCAATTTTACATTTTTTCAAGTGAAAAAACAATCCATTCTACATTTTTTTGGGCGATTTTAGAACGATATGAACAAAAATACAGACGAAAATAAAAACAGAGCCAAAGGCTTGATGTCCTTTAGCTCCGGCGTTTATTTATGAGTCAATCTGAAACGTCCCCGGTGACTCATCCTTTTGCAAATGCCTGTGTTACAGAATCCATTATCTCAGTTTTATCCGCATTCTTCGACAATTTCTTGGCAGCAATAGTAATCTTGTCCAAAACCGTACTTGAGAGTGAATCCTGCAAGATCTTCTTAGCCCATTCCATATCATCCAGCGTCTTCTTGCCTGTGGCAATCTGCTCAAATACGTAAGCAGCTGCTTCTCCCAGCGCGAACACGATGGTTCCTGAGATGATTGCATTGACAGAAGCTGCTCCCAGATTGATACCGGGAATCAGCTTAAGCGATGAAACCAGCGCCTTTCCTGTAAGGCTGACTGTTCCGATATCTACAATGAGCTTCAGCAGCTCTTTTGCCTTCTTGGTCTTTTTGATGCCCCAGATCTTGAATATGGACTCTATTTCCAAAGACTCCGTCGGCTTTAAGATCATGAGATCCACCGCCGGAATCGCGATACCTCCCGCTGTTATTCCCGCCAGCGTTGCCACACTGACTACCGCATGGGACATAGCTCTTTTTCTGGACAAAAGATATTTCGCCATATCCTTTTCAGAAGCCTGAAGGCCCACAGGTAAGAGCTCATTCGTGAGCTCAATGAGCTCAGTGATTCCCATCGGCGCTATCATCTCGCCTTCACTAGTCTGCTTGGGCTTTGCAATGACCGATACAACCTCCGTCAGCCTTGTAGCATATTTTTTCTTGGACAAAAAAGCTTTCTCCACAATCTCTTTTGTCTGCTTAACATCATCTTCTTCATAGGACTGCGTGATCACGACGACAATGGGAACATCCTTCCATAAGCTGATGGCATCCATGAAAGAATCAATTGTTTTGGGAAAGAGCTTTGATGTATATTTGTCCACGCAGAACCAGATCGCACTGATCTGATGCTCTACTTTCTTAGCCTTTATGGCATTTCCCGACCACTTTTTTACAGCGTTTACCGCGCGCTGCTCCTTGAGAAGCCCGGGCTCAATGCCGACCGTGTCGATCAGCCTGAATGGAACTTTCTCATTTTCATATATCCGAAAATCCTCATGCTTGCCTGCGCCGGCTGCCTTGGGCTTTTTCATAGCCTCATCGCCCAATACAGTCTTAATAAGCGTCGACTTTCCTACTCCGTTGAAACCCACAACCAGTACATTTGGCTTTTCCATGGTCCTTTCTCCTATATTTGTTCCGTGCACCCCAATCTACTTTTGCACTATTAATCATATCAATTTGCCGTGAAATTAAAAGTGTAAATTTGATTATTTTTTCAGTTAAGAATCAATTAAGAATTACGCAAGAGACATCTTAAGACTTATTAATTTTATCGCGGTAAAGTAAGTATAGTAACACACGTAAACGATTAAGTATGAGGGATAACGTTATGATTAAAAAATTATTGGGAAACAAGAGATTACTTATAATAATCGCCGCTGCTGTAGCAGTACTCACAGTAGGTGGCGTTTCAATCAGTTCAAACGCAGCAATGTCAGTAAGCGCCTACGTAGTAGACAAGGGCGTCATCGACAGCGAAGTTGAGGTAAACGGAACTGTTGAGAGCAATACAGACCGAAGCTACTATTCGGATGTATCCGCCAAGATCGCTACCATCCATGTAAAGGAAGGCGACTTCGTAAAAAAAGGCGATCTCATCATCTCCTACGACCTTGAGGAAATCAAGCAGCTTGAAACCATGGCAGAGCTCAAGGCTCAGGCAGATCTTGGGAGCTACAACAATTCCATGCAGACAGGCGGCCGTACAGCAGGTCTTTATTCAGAGGCCAAGACAAATCTCGCGGTTCTTGATCAGCAGATAGCCGACACACAGACAGCCATCGCAAACACCCAGAACAAGCTGGCTCAGAGGAAAGCGGATCTAGCAGACTTCGGTGCAAAGCTCCAGATATCTCTTATCGACTGGGCCGACAAGCCTGATTCCGATGAGTATGAGAATCTTCAGAAGCTCGTTCAGACCAATGCTTATGAGCAGCAATACGCTGATGACATCGTACAGATGCAGGAAGAGCTGAACGCTCTGAACACTCAGCTTGCAAACTACAAGGAATACAAAGCTGAAATGACCAGCCAGAAAGCCAGCACCGTCATGGGTCTTATGACCTCCGGCGCCAAAGATCAGCTCGCAGCCGTAAAGGAGTCCAATGAGCTCGCAACCTCCCTTGAGCTTTCGGACTACGCCAAGGCAAAAGAGGGCATCCGCGCCGAGTTTGACGGTGTTGTGACCCAGATTGATGCTACAGAAGGTGGCAGCGTTGCGAAAGGTGCAAAACTCCTCACCCTGAAGTCCATATCTGATATAGTAATAAAAAGCAGTGTAAATAAGTATGATATAGTTAACATTGAAGAAGGCCAGCCGGCCACAGTAAACATCAAGAATAAAGACTATGAAGGCAAGGTTTCAAGGATCGAGCGAATGACCAAGGACTCCGGAACCGGCACAGGTATCGGCATTGAGATCACTTTAGATGACCCTGACAGCGACATTATCCTTGGACTTGAAGCCAAATCAAGAATCCACACTTCCGATCTCACCGATGTTACCCGCATTCCTCTTGAGGCTCTCAACGAGGACGAGGAAGGCAGCTATGTCTTTGTCGCAAGAGACGGTAAGGCGGAAAAAGAGTTTGTCGAGTGCGGTATAAGGAGCGATGACATGGTCGAAGTAAAAGCCGGAATCGACGAAGGATGTCTTGTCGTATGGAAGGATTCTGTGGAAATAACCGACGGAATGGGCGTAAAGGTGAATAAATAATGTCAATAGAAAAGCAGAAAATACTAAGTGCAAAAGATCTTTCCAAGACCTTTTCAAATGATTCCGTGCAGCAGCACGTACTGAAAAACTTAAATATTTCTATATACAAAGGGGATTTTACTGTAATCATGGGCAACTCCGGTTCCGGTAAGAGTACTCTTCTATATGCTCTCTCCGGTATGGACAGGCCCAGCATGGGCACCATAAACTACTATACTGACGAAGACGGCACAGAGACTGATATATCGAACTTCAGCAACGATAAGCTAGCTATGTTCAGGCGCGATCACGTGGGCTTTGTTTTCCAGCAGAACTATCTGAACGACAGCATGAGCGCACTGGACAACGTCATGGTCTGCGGCCTTTTAAAGAACACCGACAGAAAGGCTCTCGCAAATAAGGCAAAAGAGCTTTTAGAGAGCGTAGAGATCGGAGAGGCCGACTTTAGAAAGTTCCCCACCCAGATGTCCGGTGGCCAGCAGCAAAGAGTTGCGGTGGTCAGAGGCGTTATAAACAGTCCGGAAGTTCTTTTTGCAGACGAGCCGACAGGCGCCTTAAACTCCCAGAACACAGAGAACGTCCTGAACATCCTCTCAAACCTTAATAATGAAGGCCAGAGCATTGTAATGGTAACGCATACCATCAAAGCCGCCGAGCGCGGAAACAGGATAATCTACCTCTCAGACGGAATTATCAGTGATGAAATCGACCTCGGTCCCTACGCCGGGGATTACAAGGATGAGTCCAACCCTGATCTTGAACACGCTAAAGAGCGCCATCAGCGACTTAAGAATTTCCTTCAGGACATGGGCTGGTAATCCTTACCTTTTTGAAAGAGGAACATACAGTGTACAGATTTTTCTTTATTGCCAAGAACAACATAAAAAAGCAAAAGAGCGACATGATCACCTTCTTTATCCTCTCTGCTCTCTCAGCTCTTTTTATCTTTATAAGCGCTTCTTTCCTGGCCGATACAGGAAAGGTTGTCGATACCAACAGAGAAAAGATAAACTCCGCCGACATCTTCGCATTATGCGGACACAGCGAGCCTGTCATAGCCAAGCTCGAAGAAATAATAAAAGGCAATGTTTATCTCAAAAACTATGAGACTGAAAATTACATTGAATGCAGCTCAAAATACAGATTAAAGGGCTCCAAGACCTGGATCGAATACCCCTTCTACATCAGCAGTTACGAAAAAGAAATGAAGATCCAGACACTTAGTATCGATGCATCCGGGTTTTCGGGACATGATGTAATAATCCCGATTTCGCTGAGTACCACCTTTGATATCGGCTCCACTCTGCAGCTTAAGATAGGCGATAACGTCTATGATCTTAACGTAGCAGGCTACAATGAGGACAATCTCTTTTGCTCACCCCTGAATATGGGAATCTACAAAATGTATGTATCTGATAAGCTCTATGAAACCATACTCTTTGAAAACCCAAAGGGTGCCCTTGAAGGCCGCTATATCAAGACACAGCTTACAGATACTGCCAAAAAAAAGCACATTGATACAAACACTCTCTCAGACGAACTCGGTAACGATCTGATGAACTGGTACAACGAATACTCCAAAGCTCATCCCGATGCCGAAATGACCAGTGTCAATATTGTTCCCGCTGAACTCATGAAGACAGGTTCCATGATCCTGCCTATGGTCTTTGTGGTAATGATCTTCCTTTTTGCGGTGATCATGCTTACAATAGCGATTGTTATTATAAATTTCAGTGTCAAGAACTTCATTATGACAAACATGAAAAACACCGCTATTATGGAGGCTTCAGGCTATACCGTCAGGGAACTGGTACTGATTCTTTTATGCCAGCTTCTGCTTGTAGCCGGAATCGGAGCTCTGATTGGAATTATTATCGGTGCACTGCTGATCGACAAGATCGGGATCATCATCCTTATAACTCTGGGTCTTAAGTGGAACCAGCCCGTGAACATTACTATGGCATTTGGCGTTTTCTTAGGAATTTGCCTGCTCGTTGCGCTCCTGACCATCTATCTTGGGCGCGAGTACAGCAAGGTCAGCGTTTTATCTGCCTTAAGAGGCGGCGTAAATACGCATAACTTTAAGAGAAATCTCTTTTCCTTCGACAAGACAGCTCTTCCGATCGCAGTTACACTCGCTCTAAAGGATACTTTCGGAAGATTCAGGAATCAGCTTGGCGTCATCTTTATCATGATGATCCTCTCCATATCTACCATCGTTGCCTTCGGCATGATGGACACTTACGGAAATGACGCCGGCGTGCTGGAAATGGGCGGTTTTGATGTATATGACGCATTCTTCTCAGGTGATGAGGCTATGGAGAACACTGTTCGTGGCCTGAAGAGCGTTGAAAACACCAGACGCGAGGTCTGGATGAGCGTCAACTACTATTACAAGAGAAACAAGCAATCTATCACCACAAGGTCTTTTTCCGACACATCAACAATTGTGGGCGGATGCATTATCGAAGGCCGCTGGCCAAAATACCCCAACGAAGTAATGCTGGCCACAAATACCTCAATAAGGCTCGGCGCCAAAGTCGGCGACGTTGTGATGGTCAAGAACGACATGGCAGAGGAATCCTATATTGTATGCGGAATATCCCAGACCATGAACAACATGGGAATGATGGCCTTTATGACAACAGAAGGCCTCTCCAAAGTCACAGCCCTTCCGGAAACCATGCAGGTCTGCGTCACCTTTAAGCCCGGTGTGACATTTAAAGAATTTGAAAAAGAGTTTAAAGACCTCTATCCCGAAGAGGCGGTAACAGACTATCAGGTGGCTGCGCACCAGACGGTTGGCCTTATTACAAGCGGAATGAAAGCTTTTGCTTTCTTTGTAACATTCCTGACCATACTTATCGTGGCCTTTGTTGAGTCCCTGATCGTCAGGACCAACATCAACAAGCAGTGGAGGAATCTTGGCGTCAGCAAGGCCCTGGGCTTTACCTCCCGCCAGCTCATCGGCCAGGTGATGATGTCCAACATGCCTTCGATACTGATAGGCGTGTCGACAGGTCTTTTGCTCTCTCCTATCCTTGGCACCAAGCTCATGGTAGCGACCATGGCAATATTCGGATTTAAGAAGATCAACTTCAATATAGAGCCGATATCGTACCTTCTTACTGCACTCATCATCTGCGGAGTAGCTCTTTTGACCGCCGCACTCATAGGCCGCAGGATAAAGACCCTGGAGCCGGTTAAGATGATTACCGAAGAATAGGCACTTTGTGATACAATAATCCATACGGAGATAAACTATGCACTACAACTGTCTTATTGTGGATGATGAAACTGAACTTGCCAAGATGACTGCTGAGTATTTCAGGATGTTTGACGTTTCCACGGAGTTTGTGGATAGCGCCGCATCCTGCCTCAGTTTCTTTGACGAGGGCAACACTGCCGATCTGGTGCTCCTAGACATTAACTTAGGAGACGGCTCGGGCTTTGATGTCTGCAAAAAACTTCGCGAAGAAATGCAGCTTCCGATCCTGTTTATAAGCGCAAGGCAGAGCGACGATGACGTGCTGATCGCCCTGTCCATCGGCGGCGATGACTACATCAAAAAGCCCTACAGCCTATCGGTGCTGCTGGCCAAGGTCAAGGTAAACCTAAAGCGGATAGCCCAGCTGAAAAACGCTCAAAGCTCGGCGACAGAAGCGGATGCACCTGCAGACACGGCTCATTCCGGCAATGATAGCGGCTTTGCAATGGACAGCCCTACCATGTCGGTCATCATAGACGGCAACAGCATCCCACTCAAGGCCAAGGAATACGCGCTCCTTGACTGTCTATACAAGCATCACGACACCATAGTCAGAAAGGAAGTCCTCTTTGACGAAGTGTGGGGAGATACATATTTCAGCGACAGTACGCTAAACGTACACATCAGGAAACTTAGGGAAAAGATTGAGGAGAACCCAAATGAGCCAAGGCTCATAAAGACTGTTTGGGGAACAGGATACATTTTAGAGCTGCCATGAAGAGTTTAAAGCGGATATTTATTTCTTTTACCATATTTATGCTACTTATACTGATCCTGTTCTACAACCTGAACAGGAAGACGGTTTATGGCAAAAGAGATATCGTCTTTTACAACGATCAGCTCCACAAAGTCAGCAGCGACATAGAAAGCGGAATGTCTGAGGCCGATGTGGAGGACAAATACTCCTGTCACATTATTTTTGCAAAAGAGATCGATGATCCGGAGCTCTCCCAGCTCTACGCCTCTGGCGCTCTGGTACTGGACCTTAGTGTTGACGGTCAGTACGCCGGGAAAGTTGCCTGGAATGACAGGGAAGATAACTTTGATAATACCAAACATCAGATTTTAAAAGTCGCATTGGCGCTGTGGCTCGCAGTGCTTGTCAGCGGCTATCTTTTGCTGTTGTACATGTACACAGTCTTTTTAAAACCCATCGAAGAACTTAAAGACTTTGCAACAGATATCGCAAAGGGCGACCTTGATAAGCCCCTTCCCATCCGCAGGACAAATATGTTCGGCAGCTTCGTGGAAGGGTTTGATCTTATGCGCGAACAGCTAAAGCTTTCGATCGACAGAGAGCGAACATCTGAGATTGCGCGAAAAGAGCTTATTCAGGGCCTAAGTCACGACATAAAAACTCCGCTGGCTGTCATCAATGCAACCTGCGATGTTCTTGACCTTAAGTATTCCCGTAAATTAAAAGAGCTGTCTTCTACCCCATCAGCAACGGGCAAAGACAGCAGCATTTCAGAATGTAACGATACTCTTGATAAAGTAAGAACCATATCTGCCAAGGCCGACACTGTAAGCTCGCTCCTAAGCGATGTTATGCACGCCAGCCTTGAAGACATGGAAAAGATCAGTATTAATGTCACCGAGGAAAGCTCGGTTCTCATCGAGGAAAGGATAAAGAGCCTCTCCTCCTTTGGAAATATCATACTCGAAAACCACATCCATCCCTGCCTTGTCTACATGGACAGACAGCGCATGGAACAGGTAATCGATAACATCATCGGAAACTCCGCCAAATACGCAGGCACGGATATCACAGTGAGCTTCTCTGTAGCAGATGACATCCCTAAGGAAAACGGCAAAAGCGAGAGCTTTATCAAGATCAGGATCCGTGACAACGGCCCCGGCGTCGATAAGGACGATCTCCCACTCATCGCCGAGAAATACTATCGCGGCAAGAATTCCACCGACAAATCCGGCTATGGCCTTGGTATGTACCTCTGCAAGATGTACATGAACAAACAGGGCGGAGGCATGGAGTATTACAACGATGGCGGCTTCGTTGTGGAACTGGTACTAAGGAAGGTATAAGCCATATATTTCCGGCCTTATCAGTCCTTCTTAGACTTCATGTATCTGTCCATATCCTCTGCGATCTGCTTGGATACTGCAACTGCAGCAACAACGGTCTTGGCACCCGTAACCACATCTCCCGATGCGAAAACGCCCGGAAGTGAAGTCTCTCCGTTGGAATCTGTGGCAAGATTGCCCTTCTCGTTGAGCTTTAGGTCTTTTTCACGGGTTACGATCCTGTCCTGCGGAACCTGTGAAATTGCGATTATCACGCTGTCAGCAGGAACAAGAAGCTCTTCGTTCTCATCATCTTTAAATACCGGTCCGTCATCCTCAATCCTGACAATAGACTTTCTGTACTCAAATTTCACGCCGTCAACCTTGGCATATTCAAATTCTTCGGGCGAAGCGCTGACTTCATCGCCTCTTACATAGACAACAACGTCTTTTGAGCCGTGCCTTATGGCAGTTCTGGCAACATCCATGGCTGCGTTTCCTGCGCCGATTATTGCAACCTTATCTCCCAGCTCATAGACATCCGGATTATTTAAATAGTTTATGGCGTAAAAGACATTTCCGAAGGTTTCGCCGGGAACGCCCAGCTTTCTTGGTCTCCAGGCTCCGGTACCGATAAACACGCTCTTATAGCCGTCATTTAAAAGGTCTTTTATTCCGGTAGATCCGCCGATGGAGAAATTGGGCCTGAACTTGATGCCAAGTTCGCGCATTTTCTTGTAATATCTGTCAAGGATCGACTTGGGCAGCCTGAACTCCGGAATTCCGTAGCGAAGTATTCCGCCAATCTTGTCATGAGTCTCAAAAACAGTGATGGAATATCCCTTAAGTGCAAGTATTATCGCAATGGTGATTCCCGCAGGTCCTGCACCAATAACAGCTGCTTTCATTCCGTTTGAGGGAGCAGGCTTAAGATCAAGCCTCTCAAAACATGAGTCGGAAATGTAATTCTCAATTGAAGAAATGTGCACAGGCTCCCCCTTTATGCCTCTTACACAATTTCCCTCGCACTGATTCCCATGGTTGCACACAAGCGAACAGATCATGGACAGCGGATTATTCTCAAAGAGCATCTCCGCAGCCTCCATCATTCGATTTTCCTTGAAAAGACGTATCATCATAGGAATATTGGTGTGAATCGGGCATCCGTTTTCCCTGCATCTGGGGTTGGTACACTGTAAACAGCGATTTGCTTCATCGATAACATGTACAGACATATCATACTCCTCCACTTTATATGCTTTTTGCTTCTTGTTCCATTTATATCATTTGAACATATTCCTTGTAAGCGTTTACATTTGCACAAAAGTGGAATATTATGTACTGTTTTTTCTTACTGTTTCCCTTTTCCTATAGTCTTAACAAAGAATCCAAATACATTTCTAACAAGTGGTCCGGCAAAGAAAATCTGCCAGCAGAGCGCCATCGGGAAGTTCAGGGCTGTTGTCTGAAGCCAGACTGCCACAAACTCTACGCCGGCATTCTTAAATAGAATTGTTGCTACAAGGCTCATCAGTGGGCACATAAGACATACTGACATCGCTGAGATAGCAAGTACAATCATGATCATCGGGTCTTTTCCCGGTGTAACAAATCTAAAGGCCAGTTTCTGCGCCAGTTTTCCAACAAACAAAAGCTCTAAAGCTACAGCTATAGGCCACATGATTATGATCTCTTTAAATGCTGCGAGGAACACGAAATTCTGCATTCCTCCTACGCTTAGGGAAATGTTGTAGCAGATCATTGCATAGACCATGACAAATGCCATGAACAGAGTGAAAATTACATCTTGAAACTTATTCTGTGGTAACATACCTGGGGTTCTCCTTTCATTGTCCAGGGGAAGACCAAAGGCGTGTTGTTCGTTATCACCACAGGGTGTGCGTTTCCAATAAATACCAGCTCAATATCTTCATATATTTTTCGCATCGAGTAGTGATTATAGCAGAAAATTTTTGGTTGTGTAATAGGGAATTTTAACTCAGCTTCGCAAGTATCTCTGCAGCCCTATCACTGCCATGTTTTGCTGCGTAGGAAGCCCACTTCTTGGCCTTTTCCAAGTTCTTTTTTCCGTCAAAAGAGCCTTTGAAGTATCCTTCGGCTATGGCTTCGGCTGCTTCTATGCTGCCCTTTCCAGCTTTGTCTATCAAATCTAATAATTCCTGTTTGCTCATAGTTCTATCTCTTTCTTTTTAATTTGCCCAGGTTACCGGATTTCCTTTTCTCTCAAGTGGCTCCCTGACAGGCTCTCCGCTCTCAGGATAGCCAATGATAAGTCCACCGGTTATCGTCTCGTCTTCATTAAGGCCATATCTGTACATGAATTTCCTAATTTCTTCGTTCTCGTCAAGCCAGTGAAGCTGATTGATCCAGCATGAACCAAGGTCCAGTGCATTGGCAGCTATCATCATGTTCTCCAGTGCGCATGCACTGTCCGCCATAGCATTTCCATAGTCCTTTTTATTGGCAGTAACAATATAAACCGGAGCTCCGTAATGGAAAACGTAGCCACCTTTCCTTGCTGCATTTATAGAGTTCTTTAACGAGATATAGGTATCTTCTTTGATCTCCATTTTTGCGAACTCTCCGCATACCAGCTCCGCCATTTCAGCAAGTACTGCTTCATCCGTAAACACAATAAAATGCGTGGTCTGGCTGTTTGAGCCGCTCGGAGCATATCTTCCTGCCTCAATGACCTTGTTTATCAGCTCTTTATCCGGAATCTCTTTCTTATATCTTCTTGTGCTACGTCTTGTTAAAATAGCTTCTAATGCTTCCATTATGATGCCTCCTTAGCCATCTCAGCCCTTATAATTCTCTGTCCGAGGCCATCAGTATGCAGTTCCAGCCCTGCGGACAGTTGATGATCTTAGTATTCTTATAGATTTTCTTTAGTATCGCCTGACATAAATGAGTCTGCATGGAGATAATACCGGCCGATTCGTTAAGCATGTTGATAGCAAGAATGCCATCAGCTCTTGTTATCTGATATGTCAGCTTGAGCACTCCCTCTGAGAGCAGCTCTTTTACCGGCTTTCTGCCCTCAAATGCGTCAAACACGATAAAGTCATACTTCTTTGATTCACTCCCCGTCTCATCAGCGGCTATTTCCAGCGCAAGCTGCGAGATGTACTTTATTCCATCGCCAACAACAGCCCTAACTCTGTCATTCTCTGCGAATGAGAAGTACTTACGTGCCAGATCCAGCATTTGCCTATCCTTCTCGACAACAGTCATATGGCCACCGGGCACACAACTTGTATAATACCTTGGAAATGCCATACCACCGCCGCCTATCAGAAGCGCCTTATCAAGCCCCTCATAGAAAAGAGATATCTCTTTTAACGACTGCATATAGTAAAACAGCGGGTCTGTGTCCCCGTTCTCATCGAGATACACCCCTGATTCCCGCACTCCGTCATACAAAAGAAGCCTTACCGGCCTCTTATGCTCGATCCTGTCGAGGATTACTATGTGCCCGTCATCTGACTGATAAATGGTTTTCGGTGCCACAGCCAGCCTGAGCATTTGCATAAATGTCATATTTTTTGCACTCATATAGTCATTATGCTTTTTCTGCAATCAAAAATCCACCCCCATTATATGAATGGGAGTGGATTCCATTACTTAGTAAAGCTCTTTACTTAGTTTCTACCGATACATCAGCACCTGTGATGTTGATGTTCTTGTTTACCTTTGCATCATAGGTTCCGGCACGCATGATCTCTGAGAAATCAACGCCTGTAGCCTCTGACATGGTATCAAATACCTGTTTCATGACAATTGGCATGT
>JAEEGH010010276.1_pt1 | contig 21547 bp, 14 predicted proteins | sample 9134181 | NCBI WGS metagenome assembly JAEEGH01 (sample SAMN16246544, study PRJNA631951) | gut metagenome | biome: gut microbiome; feature: rumen; material: DP-attached | host: Bos | place: Iran: Karaj | collected 2018-10
TCAAGTACTTCTTCCTCGAGACCCACGGCGTGCTTTTGGCAAAGCCCGCGCCCAAATACGGAGTATTTGCGCCAATAAAGACCCCTGCGGGACTTTATTGCATGGGACGCGAACAGGCAAGTTCCATGGAGGTATGGAGCCGCAAGACGGGCTACCCGGGGCATCCCGAGTACCGCGAGTTCTTCAAGGATATCGCAAGCGAACGCGACCGCAACTACCTGGGCGATTACTTTATGGCGGGCGATACTCCCATCGAGACCGGCCTCAAGTATTACCGCATTACCGGGAGCGAGGACAAGCAGATTTATCGCCCGTGGAACGCGATGCGCCTGGTGGAAGACCACGCGCGACTCTTTGTGGCAAACCGCGAGGCGACCGTCACCGAACTGCTCCCGAACATGGAAGGCAACAAGGTTTCCATCCTGTGCCCCTACGATGCGGAACTCTTTGGACACTGGTGGTTCGAGGGCCCGCTGTTTATCGAGAAAATGTTCGAGCGCGCTGCCGCATCCAACACGGTAGAGATGGCCTCACTCGAAACCACGATGTATTCCTCTTGCGACGAGGCGGTGCATAGCCCGATATTCTCCTCATGGGGCGAGGGCGGTTTCGGTGAAGTCTGGATGAATGACGAGGTGAGTCACGCGTACCCGCTATTCTTCCGCATGCGCGGCATGATGGAGGAGTTCCGCCGCGCGCTCGTTGCCCGCGAGAAGAAGGGCAAGACTGCGCAGACAAAACTGTTCCGCAGGTTCTACGCGCAGATGGCCCGCGAACTATTGCTGTTCCAGGCCTCCGACTGGGCGTTCATGATTCACAACAAGTCTGCTGCAGACTACGCGCGGTTCCGCGAGAATACGCACTACAGGAATGTTTGCGCGCTCTATGCCTCTGCAATGACGAGCCTTGCGATGGGCCGCAAGAAGCCTGATACGTCGCTCTTGAATAAGCTCGAGAACCAGGATAACATATTCCCGTGGATTGGGGAGTTGCTTTAACCTGCGCTATTAAATAATGTTGGCTTCATCGTGTGCTCCGCACGTTCGCACGATCACTTCGTTCAAGTGTTCACTTAGCGGAGTACACGCCTACGCCAAGAATTAGCGATGGCTCCGGTTGAAAATGGTTTATTTCTCTTTTTGCGGGAAAGAGATGAGCGTCGGGAGGAAACCCTCGCGGCTGTTAGACGCTTCGGGCTTCCTTTAAACGTTCGGGATAAACATTAAACGGCTTTTTTTGTAATGTTGGCTTCGTCGTGTGCTCCGCGCACTCGCGGTTTCCTAGTACACCACCAGGAACTTCTGCGTCTTGCCGCTGGAGCCGGCGCGGAAGCGGTACACGCCGGGTTTCATCGAGTCCTTTACCTTGTCTGCGTCGATGCAGTGCGTGGTCCTTTCGTAGGGCTCGCGTAGCACCAGGTCCCCGCGGGCGTTCCTTATCTCGATAAACTTCTTGGATTCGGGTAGCGGCGTAAAGCAGAGCGAGCCGTTGCCGCGCCAGGGCATGGGGTAGGCGCGTAGCGTAGAATCCTTGACAATCTCGGGGATGAGTTTCGGGTCGTCGAAACTGCTGAACACCCACATGATGGAATCGGCGAAGAAGGAATCCTTCAGTATGGAATCAAGCGCCGACGTGTTCGAGATTCCGCGGATGTCTATCTTGTCGCCGTTGAACACGAGTGCCGAGGCCTTGCCCCTGTAGGATTCAATGTTCGGGACTCCGCCCAGGTAGTAATTGAATGCGTATATCGGCGCCTCGGGAACAAAGCGGTTGTGGTCCGTGCTGTCCTCGACTGTTTCTGCGTGGATGGCAGGTACAGTGTTCCATTCGGGTTGGTCATCGTAAATCCAGCGGGACTTGCTTACGGATTTCGCATTTTTTCCGGAGAGCGCGACGGATGTCGCGAAGTCGTGGAACAGCGAATCGCCTTCCAGTTTACGCTTGTCAAGGATTTTCTTGAGGTGTTCCTTGAAGGGCGAGTCTGGCCCGGTCTCGAAAAGTTCCCAGATTTCCTTGTCAAAGTGCTTGTCTACGTGGGTGTAGAGGTACAGGTAGAGAATTGCAAGGCAGTAGTCGTCCTTTAGTCTATCCAGAGGGGTTCCCGTGAAGCCGAAGATCCTGTTGAGGTACAGGATGTAGTCGTTTATCTCGGGTGCGCCGAGTTCCTCGTTTGCCGCTGCGGATGCCTCTATCCAGTAAGTCCAGTGGTTGTACAGGTCCATGTAGCGCAACTGTACGGCATGGAACATTTCGTGGAATATGGTTACGCGGATGCCCTTGGCGAAGTTCTCGTTGTAGGAGTACTGGTATGTCGTGTTGTATAGGGTGACTGTCGAGGCGGGGTAGTGGCATTCCTTGCCATCGCTTTCGACGGAGGCTGTGACGGTTGAGCCTTCCTGCACGTACTTGAAGTCGTTGTCGATGATGATTTCGGACTTGTGGTAATCCTTGGGGCTTGAGTATGTCACGCCGTAGCATCCGTTGCAGGCGTCTGCCTTGAGCACGCTTCTCGGGTCACGGAGAAAGTCGAGTTCTGCGACTTCGACCGGGTAGAATCCTTCCTTGACCGGCATCTGGAAGTGGCTTGTGGTATCGAGCCCGAGGGGTGCGCGCATTCCCATGGTCTTCGTGTGGAACGTGAGAGCCTTCTCGAGCGTTACGGCAAGCGAGTCGATGAATTCGGGCGAGGTGGCGTGCGGGCCTTTGCCGAGCGTGTAGAATATCTGGAAGTGTTCCGTTTCTCGTGTGTAGACGCTGTCGTAGTATTCGCTAGCATCGCAGTCCTTGATCCGGGTTGCGGCGGCAGGGTGCAGCACACTTTTGGGCTGCTTGCTGTTCTGGATTGCAAAATGCATGCCGCACTTGCCCCCGTGTGCGAAGGCAGTGCCGGTGAGCGTGAGTGCAAGGGCGAGGTGGGGCAGGGAGAACTTACGCATGTTCCCTCCCGGCATTTGCAAGTATTTCTGTGGCGCGCTGCTTGACCGAGTCGCTTACGGTAAGCATCTTCTGGTGCCTGGGCTTTGCGGTGGCGTCGACGATAAGCGGCGCGTCTATCGCCCAGTGCTTCTGCACAAAGCGCTCGTTCAGCCCGTAGATATCCTGTGCGGGGTCGGAGCGCGTGAACGTTGTCCATAGGAAATCATCGAGGCTCTGCTGCGAGTCGTCTCCGATGGTGGAGGTGTCGTCCATGACGCTCACCCACGGGTAGTTCTCGCGGTATTCCCAACTTGCGAGGGCATCGCGGAGCGCCTGCATGTAGGCGCTGCTTAGTTCGCCGCCGTTCCATTGTATGGCGAGTACGCCCTTCGTCGCGATTCTTGCGTTGGTGAAGCCTGCGGGCAGTACAAGCCCGTCAAGGTCATTGCGGTTCTCGTGCAGTTCGCGGCGCTTGACGCCTGCCGCGGCAATCACGAGCTTGGAACCGTGATTGAGGCGCGTTCCCGTGTAGTCGAGCGTGTCGATAAACGTGGAGGTCTGGAAGTGTAGATCCCGCGCAAAGTCTACTCGCTCCAGCATGTGCGCGAAGAAAGCCGGAACGTCGTGGGCATCCAGTTGCCTGGTGGCATTCTTTGCCCCGCGAACATCCTGATTTTTGCCGGCGGGCTGTTTAACACCCGTTGGCTGTTTAATGCCCGCTTCATCGTCGATGGCATCTTCCTTCGCGGCCACCATCAGGTACTTCGCGAGCGAAACCTGGTTGAACCCGAGCAGCGCATTCGCGGTCTTCAAAAGTTCAAGCGGTTCGCGTTCCTCGGGCTTTATGTAGGGTATAAAGTTTTCCTTCGCGACGGCGAGGCAGAGCGGATGCACGCCCGATGCGTCGACCGCGTGGACAGCCTCTACGCCCGGGAGCGACGAGGGTACCATCGGCTTGGTAATGTCGTGTATGAACTCCCCAAAAATCGTGTCTTCCTTCGGGGGCCTGCCTACGGAGGTGAACGGGAAAATAGCGTTCTTCTTGCAGAGTACCTTCTTCACCTTCAGGTAGGGGAATAGGTGCTTGCCGGAGTAGTAGCCCACGTGGTCGCCGAATGGCCCCTCGGGCTTGAGTTCGGGTGCTACCTCTCCCAAAATGCAGAAGTCCGCATCGCTCGAGACGATGTAGCCCTCGTGCATAAAGTAGCGGAAGCGCCTCCCGCCGAGCATTCCGGCGAAGGTGAGTTCCGAGAGGTCCTCGGGCATGGGCATCACCGCGGCGACGGTATGTGCGGGAGGCCCGCCCAGGAACACGCTCACCTTGAGGGGGCGGCCTTCCTCGATGGCCTTCCTGTGGTGCCTTGCGATGTCGCGGTTTATCTGGTAGTGGATACCGCATTCGTCCGGTGCAAATTCGTTTCCCGCAATCTGCACGCGGTACATGCCGAGGTTTGCGGCGAGTATCTTCGCGTCGCTACCCGGGAGTGTCGCTACCTGCGGGAGCGTGAGGAACGGCCCGCCGTCTTCGGGCCAGCCGACGATTTGCGGGAGGTCTGCGAGGGTGCATTCCTCGAAGTCGCGGATGCTGCCCGAACGCTTGGGCAACGAGCGGATGCCTGCCTTGGCCGCGCGCAATAACGTGGCGGGGCCTGCATGCCGGAAAAAATCTGCGGGGTTGGACTTGAACTGGACTGCGGTCCTGGTGCTTTCGAGGGTATCCCGGAACAGGAAATCCATGCGTTCGCGGGTCCCGAAAATGTTGCAAGCCGCCTGGAACCTGCTCCCTTTCACCTTCTCGAACAGGAGCGCCGGCCCCTTGCTGTCGAATGCCTGCCGTGCGATTTCCGCCATTTCCAGGTACGGGTCCACTTCCTCGTGGACACGCTTGAGCATCCCCGCCTTTTCCAAGTCGAGCAGGGCCTGTTTCAGTGAAGTGTACATGGTGGCGGAACCCCCGGTGCGGGACTAACCCGCCGTGGCGCCCAGGTCGAGCGATTCGAATGCCTGCGTCTTCTTCTGGGATTCAACGGCGAGGACTATGTCGCGGGTATCCTTGCGGGCGAAAATCCCGTAGACCAGGCTTGCGCCTGCGATAATGCCCGCAAATACGTCTTCGGGAATGCCAATCAGCCCCTGGAAAGAGAGCTCGTCGTAGCAGGCGGTCATGTGCCCTTCGGCCACGAACTTGTGGCTTGCGGTGAACCCGCGGAAGGGACCCTGGCCAAGGCGGACCGTAATCTGGTTATCCTTTACCGAACTGATGATGCCGGTCCAGCGGATGACCCTGAAGCCGTACTGCAGCTGGTACTTGACGGTTGCCCCTGCGTTGAGTTCTTTTGGGAAAATGTAGTGGAGCTTGGGCTCTTTGCCGACAGTCAGGTTCAGGGGAGCGTATTGAAGCGTTTCCAAGACATTCGGAAGCGAAAACTCTTGCCATGAAGTTTGACTGAACTGCACCATACGTTAATTAATTTAGCAAAAAAAGCACGAAAGTGAACGAAATTTCTGCAATTTCCTCAGATTTTGGAAAATGCGCCTAAAACTAGGCCGGCTCGAACATGTCGATGCGCTTCTTGTGCTTGCCGCCCATGAATTCCGTCTCGAGGAACTTCGTGGCGAATACTTCGCACTGTGCGTAGGCGATAATGCGTGCGCCCATGCAGAGCACGTTCGCGTCGTTGTGGAGGCGGGTGAATTCGCAGGAGGTGAGGTCGCCACAGACGGCAGCGCGGATGCCCTTGTGCTTGTTTGCCGCCATGCTCATGCCGATCCCGGTACCGCAGATGAGGATACCGCAGTCCGCTTCCTTGCTGGTAATCTTGTTGCAGACCTTGTCGGCGAAGATCGGGTAGTCGCAGGATTCCGTGGAGTCGGTACCCATGTCGAGCACTTTGTAGCCCTTGTCTTCCAGAAACTTGACGAGTTTTTCCTTGTATTCAAACGCGGCGTGGTCGCAGCCGATGGCGATGGTCTTGAACATGATTAAAATCCCGGTTTTCGAGTTGAAAAGTCCATAACCTTGAACTTTATCGGGCAATATAGATAATTCATCGGGTTATGGCTTTTGGGGGCTCGGGACCGGTGCAAAATAAATCTATTTTTGGCCTGTTATGGGCAATCTAGAGACCGACAGCAAGTTCCTGAAAAAGGCGATGATCGTGAACGTGGTGGGGACAATCCTCAAGGTTTGCGGGCCTCTCCTGACGTTCGTGATGGCGCGCATTTTCGGTGCCGCCGAATTCGGTATATTCGTCTCGGCGCAGACGCTTCTCCTCACGATTGCGCACTCGGCAACCCTCGGGCTCGACAAGGGGCTTTACTGGTACCTGCCGCAGAACAAGTTGAACAACCGTACCGCGCACGACGGAATCATGGAGTCGTTCTGGGTTGCGGCGGGCATATCGCTTCTGTGCATGTTGGTCATTTTCGTAGGTTCCTTCACGCCCTATATTTCGAAGGAACTGCCCTGGTATGCCATCTCGCTTTTGTTCTATGTGGGCACCTACGTGTTCAGTACGGCATCGGAAGGGAACCGCCGCCCGCAGAATGCCGTGTTTGTCAATTCGTTCCTGACGGTGACGCTCGCGCCAGCGGTATCCATCGCGCTATACTTCTTGAATATCCCGCATGCGCTTCCGTTGGGCCTTTTTGTGGGCCAGGTGGTGGGCTTTGGCGTGCACTTTGTGCTGGTACGCCGCCAGTTCCCGGATATGCCCCTCCTGCCGGGCAAGCTGCCACCCAAGAGTTTGGTGCTTTATTCGTTGCCGCTCGGGCTTGACGAGGTTGTCGCGTCGTTCCTGCTGCGTTCGAGCCTCTGGATGGTGATGCTTTTCCTCGGGCCCGAAAAGGCCGGTGCCTACGGCATCATGGTCACCATCTCGAATGCCCTCCAGACAATCCGCGTGGGCTTTACGCCGATCCTTACTCCGGTGGTTGCGGGTATGGACAAGGAACGCCTCAAGACCGACCTCAAGCCGGTCTACAGTTACTGCGTTTTCATGGTCACGTTCATCCAGCTGCTTATCGGGTTCTTCATCGTGCTGTTCCCGGACTTGATTCTAGGCATTGCGGGTAAGGACTTTATTGTTCAGCCCGAAGCGCTGGGCATATTGCTGTTCGTGCACCTGCTGGGCGGGTTTGGCGGAATGTCGAACCTGGTCATCAACGGGCTCGGCAAGACGCTTTATTCGCTGAAGATGGACTTTACGTCCCTTGTGGTCACCTTGGTGACGGGCTATTTCCTGATTCCCGCATTCGGGCTCGTGGGCGCTGCGCTCGCCATGCTTTGCCAGCAGGGCGTAGCGATTATCTGCAATAACATCTACCTGATTATGATGGGCTACAGGCCGTATTCCATAAAGCTCGTGTCGCAGGCGCTTTGGATTGTGGGGCTCATCGCTTTCTACATTGTGGTGAACATGGGCGTGTTCTCCATGGTGATGTGGCAGAAGATAGTCGTGTACCTAGTGATTATTGCCCTGTTGCTCCTTTACTGGAAGATTGTCAAGAAGCATTTCTCCGCGAACGCCAACATCCCTAAAAAGCAGGCGTGATTATGATTCCCAAGAAAATCCATTACATCTGGCTGTCCAACGACCCGCTGCCGAAGCTGCCGCAAATATGCATCGACAGCTGGAAGCGCCATTGCCCGGATTACGAAATTGTCCATTGGGACATGGAAAAGAGCAGGGCGGTTATCGATAGCGTTCCCTTTGTCCGCGAGGCGGTGGAACAGTCCAAGTGGGCTTTCGCGAGCGACTATATCCGTCTGTACGCTCTTTACCAGGAAGGTGGCGTGTATTTGGACAGCGATGTGTATATGTACCAGAGCTTCGACCCGTTCCTCGAAAACGAGTACTTTACCAATATCGAGTATACGGTGCATTTCAAACGTAGCGAGTCCGAGAAGCTTTTGAACGAGGACGGGAGCAAGAAGGATCCGGATCAGATGGTGATTCCGGGACTTGCGTTGCAGGCGGCCATTTTTGGTGCGCGAGCAGGGCACCCGTTCCTCAAAAAGTGCATGGAGTACTATGAGGGCCGTCCGTTCGTGTTGCCCGACGGAAGCCTGAACACGACGAATATTTCGCCCTGCGTGTACGCGCATATTGCCCAGCAGTACGGGTTCGTGTACAAGAACGAACTGCAGAAACTCTCCGAAGGGATGACAATTTACCCGGGCGATATCTTTTTGCCGAGCATGAACGAGTCCAAGACAAAGCCGTTCGCGATCCACGTGACCAACGGCAGCTGGCGCCCGTTCTTACACCGCCTGAAAAATTTCCTCAGGAATTCGCCGCGAGGGACTACTGAAGGCCGCCTTGCCGCTTACGAAAAGAAGCCGGCTGTCACCCTATAGAAAAGGACTTTTTATGCCGAGTGTAAAATACCTTTTTGTTCTGACAAGTTCCCCGAAGGACTTTTTCTGCGAGCAGACGCTCGTGGCGATTGCCTCCCTGCGTGTGCATAACCCGGGCGCCTTCGTGACGCTCCTGACTGACGACAAGACTGCGGAAACCCTCACCGGCCCGCGTGCGGTTTTGAAGGATGCGGTCGATGAACTGAAGGTGCTGACCCTGGATGAAAAGTTCACGCCGATGCTACGTTCCCGCTACCTGAAGACGGTCATGCGCAATGTAATCGATGGCGACTTCCTGTACATGGATTCCGACATTGCCATCGTGGGCGATCTCTCGATTCCCGAGGAATGGAAGGGCGGAATCTATGCGGTGCTCGACTTCCACACGAACCTCTCGAAGGCAATTAACCGCAAGAAGGTCTTGAACAATGCGAAGATGATGGGCTTCTCGCCGATTCTTAACGACGAAATTTTCAATGGGGGAGTGATGTTTGCCGCAGATACTCCCGAAGCCCGCAAGTTCTTCGAGACCTGGCACGAACTCTGGCTCTATTGCGTGTCGAAGAATTTCCCGTACGATATGGCGAGCCTTGCCGAGACGAACTTCAAGTTCGGCTACATTACCCAGAAGATGCCCGGTGGCTGGAACTGCCAGCTGGCTTACGGTAACCGATTCCTCCCGACGGCGAAGGTGCTTCACTTTTTCGGTTCGCGCATCATCGATACCCGCGGCCACAAGGTGCCCGCAAGCATGGACCTGTTCTTGCCGAAAATTTTGCGCAAGGACTTCTACACGAACCTGAAGAACATTCCTGTGAAGGTCAATGCCGACAAGAGCATTACCATCGACGAATACTACGACGATGTGATTGCCCACGCCAAGGAAGAATTTGAGTTCCAGACCCGCAAGGTGGGGGCGGCGGGCGCCTACATTATCCGCAGCTACGCCTTCGCCAAGTCGCTCGCATGGATTTACAAGAAGATGCCATTCCTCGTGTTCCCCTTGAGGGTTATCGGAAAAATCCTCGGGAGGTAACGATGAACCTGCTTTTTAACCTGGTGGCGGTACAGCCGATTCACAGCGCCAAGTTCCATGGCGGTGGAAGTTACGGCGAAGTGATTTTCTGGGCGCTGGTGAAGCGTGGCGCGAAGTTCTCCTGTGCCTACGACAGTAAAAAATATCTGGACCCGGCGATTGTCGAGGCCTGCAAGGAAAAAGATATCCCGCTGTTCGATATCAGCGTGCAGACCCCGCAGGAAATCATTGACGCAAACAAGATTGATACCTTCTATACGCCGCTCTATTCACTCGAAAAGAAGTGGGCGATTGACGTGAAGGACTTCGTGTTTACCTGGCACGGCGTGCGTGCACTGGAAATGCAGTACAGCTGGGCAGGTGTCGGTTTTGCCAAAAAACTTGGACAAAAGTTTGAAGCGCTGGTGCGTTACCGCGAAAGCTGGAAGAAGTATTTCTACAAGCCCAAGTACCAGGCGCTCGCAGCCCGCATGGCCGAGGGCAAGGCGCGTACGATTACGGTGAGCGAACACAGTCGCGCCTCCATCAAGGCGTTCTTCCCGGAACTCCTGAATCTGGAAATTCCCGTATTTTATAGCCCGATGACGGAATATGAACCGCAGGGATTCCTGCCACCGGGAGTGGCTGCGAAAAAGTACTTCTTGCTCACGAGCGGAGCCCGCTGGGAAAAGAACAACCTGCGTGCCGCCCGCGCGTTCGATGAACTGGTGGACATGTATGAATCGCAGGGCAAGTTGCTCGACATGAAGATGGTCATTACCGGGGCGACGAATGCGCGTGCCTACCTGCGCCACCTCAAGCATAAAGACCGCTTTGTGCTTCTTGGCTATGTGGAAAACAAGGAACTGGAATTCTTGCACCAGAACGCCTACGCGTTCGTGTTCCCGAGCCTGAACGAGGGCTTCGGCTACCCGCCGGTGCAGTCCATGCGCTATGGCGTACCCGTGGCGGCGAGCGGCACGACTTCTATTCCCGAGGTCTGTGGCGATGCGGTGCTGTACTTTGACCCGTATTCCATAAGCGAGATCAAGAACCGCCTGGTGCAACTACTCGATACCAAGATTTACGACGAGTATGCGGCGCGTGCCCCCAAGCGGTACGCGCAGGTTCATGCCCGCCAGGTCGAGGACCTCGAACACGCTGTTGACTTTATCTTGAAGGTGTAAACGTGCGCTTGCTAAAGAATCCCTACCTTGCGATGGCGCTTGTGGCTCTGGTGGTGCAGAGCGTGTTGTTGGTGTTTTTCTACAGCCTGCCGGACCCGCTTGGACTTTCGATGTCCGAAATGTTCGAAGGCAAGACGCTTTGGCAGATTTTCATGGCCTTCGGTGCAGTGCTTGCCATGGCGGGCCTCTTTGGTTTTGCCCGTGCTCCGCGTGGGCTGGCGATTTTTTACGGCCTTTACTTCTTCGTGGCGATTGCGGACTATGACGTTTTCCGCTTTTCGCACCAGCGTCTTTCCTATTCCTTCTTGCGCACGTATTTCCATATCTCGAACATCACCGATGCCACTACGGTTTCTACGCTGGGCGGTGACCTGCTCGGCACTGTACTCTGGGTATCGATGGTCGTGCTCTGCTTTACGGGTGCAATCGCGTTCGTTGTGGCCTATACGCTCCGGCTGCGTGCGCGCCGCCAGACGCTCGTGCTCGATAACCGCAATGGGGCCTGGAAGCCCGCTTCCCGGAAAATTCCTGGCGTGATGTTTGCTGTCGGTATGGCGCTCTCGCTGGTGCCGCTTGTGCTGTTCCTTACGGGTACGCGCGGGTGGATTGAAATCCCGGTGACGCACACGAAGGTGGATATGCGGTTTACGCTCGGCAAGCATACGCTTACTGCGCCGATTCTCCATATTGCTGCGGTTGAGACTTTCGAGTTCATTCACGACAATGCGAAGATTACCGAGGAACTTGTTGGCGACTTGGATGCCTTCCTGCCGAAGGACTTTGCGGCGGGTCGCAACGATGATCTGGAACTCCCGATGTACCGTGGCGCCCCCACGCACGAATACAAGGCAAAAAAGCCCTACAACATCGTGTTCATAATGGGCGAATCGTTCAAGGGCCGCATCTTCAACAAGATGCTCGAGGGCGATACCGCCGTGGCTCCGAACATCTGGAAACTGGCAAACGGTGGGTACTTTGAGAAGGATTCTGCCGGCAATGCGCTAGGGGGTGGACTCTGGTTCAAGAACGCCTTTAGCGGCGGCTACCCGACGGTGCGTGGCACGATGGCAACTTACATGGGGTTCCCCTCTCACCCGAACCGTGACGTGCCGAGTTTCTATGCGGCAAACAAGTTCAAGGGCTGGCCGGAATTCCTGACAAACTATCACCGCGCGTATGCGACGGTATCGAACCCGATTTTTGACCACACACTGCCCTTTATCGAGAAGTTCTTCGATAAGGATTGGCGTCTGATTGGCGAGGAGAAGGTGGAAGGCACTGCAGATAGTTTGGGCGTGGATCTCGCGATTGAATTGCTCAACAAGATGCCTGCGGATAGTTCCTGGGAACTTTCGTTCAACACGATTTCTTCGCATATTCCGTTCTACGGGTATCCCGAAACCTTTGCCGCTAAGCCCGAAGATGCGATGGTGCGTTACCGGAATGCGATACGCTATACTGACCAGCAACTTGGGCGGTTCTTCGATGTGCTTTCTAGGCGTCCTGATTTCGGGAATACGGTCGTCTTTATCCTGGGTGACCACGATACTCCCGTAGATTCCGTGGATTATATGGTCCCGCAACCGCTCGGACTTTCCGCATCGCAGATTTTTATCGGGATTTTTGCTGCGGATACAAGCCTGCTTAACGGGCTGACTATTCGCGAAGATGTTGCCTCGCAGCTGGACTTGGGCCCGACAATCTTTGACCTTGCGCAGGTGCGTGAACCGAACCATTTCTGGGGTTACGACTTGCTCGCTCAGGAACGCCCCGCAGAACAGCCGTCGGTATTCTTCTCGCAGAATGCCTACTACCTCGGGTTCCGTGACCACGTGCTTGCGGGTGGCCTCGAGAACGAGGATGTTTATCGCGCTGGTGCAGGTGGTGAATCCCCGTATGCGCTCACGACGGATGCCGCCGATGTCGCCTGGAAAAAGAAGGCGGTGGGTGCCGCGAAGGCCGTGCGCTCTGTGCTCCGCAACGACATCATGATGCCGTAGGGCAGAACCCTCCATCGCCCTATTTGACCGATTATCAATAACTTGGGTCGCGTGCCGTGCCGCCTGCGGCCCTTTTTATTATATTGCAGGCATGGCTACTAAGAAATCACTCCCTGAAAGATTTTCTAACTGGTATATACCCCTGATTTGCAAGCACCAGTACAAGGCGCTTGCCTTTTACCTGATTCTGGCGCTTCTTTTTGCCGTACCTATCCTCTTTAAGCCGGGCCTCAAGCTCGATGCCGACCTTTCGCACCTGCTGCCCGAAGGCACGCCGAGCGTGAAGGCGCTCGAGGAATCGTACCAGCGTTTCGGTTCTACCGACAAGTTCATGATTGCCATCCAGAGTGAGGACGTGAACCTGGTGGTGGCCCTGCAGGATTCCATTGCCGCCTATATCCACAAGAACTGGCAGGGAGATTTCGTTTCTACCCAGGTCGATAACGATAACCAGTTCTTCAAGGACAATGCGCTCCTTTACCTGCCGGTAAAGCATCTCGAGAATATCCGTGACAACCTTGAAGACTTGCAATTGGAAATTGGCCGCAAGAACGGCCCGCTTGTTGTCGACTTGCTGGGTGATGCTTCGGCTGATTCGACAAGCGCAGGGGCTGACAGCGCCACGACCGCTGAGCCGAAAAAGGAACGCGTGTGGTTCGACGAGAACCTGCCGCAGGAACTCGGCCTCCCCGACGAGGCGGTAGGTGCCTTTGCCGCATTCTTCAAGAAGGGCAAGGCGGATTCCATCGATATTGCGAAGGCCGCGAACGAGGCGGAAGAATGGGATTCCAAGTCCACGATTCCTTCTGAACTCAAGAACCGCCTGATCGGTTCCCCGCGCCCGGATAGCACTGGAAAGATTCTCTATAACGGCGTGGTGAACGCGAAGCTCATCAAGCCTTCCACCGACTACGAATTCGTGACGCATATTTTGGCCCGCACCGATTCCCTGCTTGCCTATTTCAGCAGCAAGACGTACCCGGTGCCGACCCGCTTTACGGTCGAGGGTACCTACGAGGGCCTCAAGGAAGTGGATGAAGTCGCGAACGATTCCATTTTCTCGTTCGGCATTAGTTTGGTACTCATCATCTTCCTCACGATTTTCTTCTTCAGGAGCGTGAAGGGCCCGATTCTCGTGACCGCCTCGGTGCTTTATGCCTGTCTCCCGACGCTTGCGTTTACGGCTCTTTTCTACGGAAAACTGAACCCGTTTACGGTATTTGTGGCCTCCATCATCCTGGGTATCGGTATCGACTACTCGATTCATATTTTGGGTACCTCGCAGAAGTTGCTGCACAAGTATGCGACTCTCGAGGAGGTGCTGGAACACGCCCAGAGGAAGATGCTCAAGCCCTTCGTGCTCGCGAGTTTCACGACGATTGCCGCCTTCCTCACGCTCCTTGCCGCACATTTCCGCGGTTTCTACGAGTTCGGCGTGGTTGCCTCGATGGGCGTACTGTTCAGTATGCTAACCTCGGTGCTCGTGCTCCCGGTGTTTATCAAGTGCATGGGCGGTATCCCGAAGGCTCCGGAAAATTCCCTGTTGCCCAAGTCCTGGGACGAGGCGAAAATCCTCAAGTTCTTCAAGTATGCGGCCTTTGCGAGCTTTGCGCTCGGTGCAGTTTCCATTTGGTTTGCACAGGATGTGGACTTCGAACACAACCTCCGTAACCTGCGTCGCGTCTCGACGAACGTATCGGCCTCGAAGAACAAGATTTCTACGAAGGTGACGCGTGCTACAGGTAAGGCGGTCACGTCTACGCCTGCAGCCGTGATGGGAAGCAAGCCCGAACAGCTCGACAAACTTTATGACACGCTGATGGTGCGCCTGCACGTGGAACACGATTCGACGCTCGGCAGTTTCCTTACGCTCAAGAGTTTTGTGCCGCCGCAGGATTCGCAGAAGCAGCGCCTCGAGGTAATTGAAGAAATCCGTGAACTTGCCGAGGCCCGCGTGTTTGACCGCGCCGAAGGCGAGGATTCCGTGAATATCGCGAACCTCCGCAAACTTTCTGCGGTCGAAAACACGTTTACCGCCGAAGATGTCCCGAGCTGGACGCTTGACCTGTTGCGTGAAAAGGACGGCAGCTATGGGAAAATCGGCTTTATCTACGGTGACTTCCCGAGCTGGGATGCCCACGCGTTGCACCGATTCCAGGAACGCTACGGCCATTGGAACTTTGACGGCGAAGACCTGCGCACGTTCTCCTCGCAGTTCATTCTTTCCGACGTGATTGATTCAGTAAAGCAGGATAGTTTCCGCTTGGCTCTGGTCATCATCCTCGTGATTTTCGGTACGCTCGTGATTTCGTTCCGCAAGCCGAAACTCTTCTTGGCAGGCTGCATTTCCTTTGGCATGGGAACACTCCTCACCCTCGGGCTTCTCGGATTCCTCACCGACATGTTTGAATTCGGCAAGATCAGCATCTACAACGTGATTGTAATCCCGATGGCACTCGGTATCGGAATCGACTCCACGATTCACATGATTACCTCGTGGATGAGTGACAAGAACCTGACGCTCCGTCAGTTGATGGATACCACCGGCCGTAACGTGATGGCAAGTTCCACCACGACGATTGCGGGCTTTGTCGGGTTCCTGTTCACGACGCACCGCGGCCTGAAGGGCATCGGCGACCTCGCATGCATCAGCATCGCGATGTTCCTGATTACGAGCATCATCTTTACGATGTATTTGTGCGGTAGTTGGCTGAAGAAAAAATAGCCTCGCTATAAGCTTCACATAACTTCCTTCTCGACCCACTCGCCGTATTTTTATACGGCTTCGGGGTCTGCGGCGTCCTTCTGCTCGCTTCTAGCTTCGGCTTAGTTTATAAACGACATTTTTTTTGTATTTTCTTCTACATGAAGAGAAAATATCTTATTCTAGTTGCGGCGTTGTTCGCTGTTCCGGCTCTTGCCGGGGAATCAATTCCCCAAGAACGCTTTGTCATTGACGTAGGTGGCGGCTTTGCGACTTACTCAAGCCTTACAGTTCTGGGCGGATCGCTGGAAGATTTCGATTATTGCAATAATGGAAAATGCGATGCGCCCGACGAAGTCGACTATGAATCGAATTATACGGTAGCGAGCATTGGCGCCCGCTACATTTTTACTCCTCATATTGAGGCGGGTCTTGCGGCCTCTTACGAGTACTACAGTTCCTATGAAAGCGTTTGCGAAGGCCCCGACCATGAAATGTACTGTAAGGCGGGCGATTTCCTGGACCACCATCTGTTACACATTGCGGTCGAGGGCAAGTTCAACTGGTTTACGCTCTTTGACTTTTTAAGGCCATACAGTCGCGTAGGCATAGGAGCCTTGCTTGAATTTGATGACGGGTTGGAAAGTGTCGGATTGCCCTCCGTCCAGTTGACACCTGTGGGTCTGGAATTTTTGTTTCCGTACGTGAGCGTTTACGCAGAGCTGGGCGCGGGCTATCGCGGCTTTATGAGTGGCGGTGTCACGTTTAGGATTTAGGCGGTTAGTAACGAATTATGCGACTTTTGTTGTCATTCAGGCAACGCCCGCTAGCATCGCGGTTGTAGATTTTGGGTGTGCTGACTTTTGTTGTACGGGATGTGAACATAACAAGGGACTGCTGCTTGGGAAAAACGTGGTATTCGCCGATAGCGTAATATGTGAAACTGAAAGAACAATCTATTTCTTGACGTATCCCTTGTTCCCATAAATAATCGTACCAGGTGTTGTCATAAATTGCTGAATAACCTTTGATGTAAAGAGAATCGCCTACGTTCAGTTCAAGTTCACTAGGGTAGAGAATTAATGCCCCACTAACGACTTTGGACATTGGGGATTCTTTTTCGTAATCAACAGTAAAGTTATTTAAAATGACAAGTTTCGCAACGGATGTTTTGGTTGTGTCTCCTACATAAACAATCCCGAAACATCTGGGGATGCCACTTCTAATACATCCTGGACTTTTCCTGATGTCAATGTCGGCTTCGGATACGATACCAGAAACATTGACAGTGTGCTTTAAGCTCGGGTAAGTTGAAGAATCTGTTTCTTCCATAGTGGTTTCTGATATCTCTTGTATTCCTGGAGGGGTCATCCAAGAACATTTGCCTGCGAAAGCATTGGCAAAGAGTAGAAGAGAAAACAGAAAATAAATTAATGGCATGGCATTAATATACGTAATTCAAGAAAGACTGTTACAATCCTTTTTCTAGGCTGTAGTCTGAAATCTTGATTAATGTATCGAGGGTCGCTGACAAGCGGCCTTCTTCGTTTTGTAGCTTGCCGGTGAGTTCGTTTTCCTGGCGGGTGTCGCTGTCGGCAAAGATGTGCGTCTCGTCCTGGGCGGGGTATTTCGCGATAAAGCGGTAACCGTCAAGCCCGATGGCGGCATAACCCGAATACGCCCCGAGGGAAAGGCCTGCGAGCGGTTCCGGCACGGAGTCGGCCTCGGTTGGTGAGCTTGCCGAACCACCGCGCAGCAAGTTGTGTCCCATGAAGATGTTTGGTACGGCAAATCCTGCAAGTTCAAGCACCGTGGGCGCGATGTCAATCTGAGCGGCAGGAGTCGTGTCGCGAACGGCTTCGAGCCCCTTCCCGTGAATAAAGAACGGGATCCAGCTCACGTTTGAAAATCCGCCGCCATTCATGGTAGAAACTCCGTTTTCACCCAGGGGGAATCCGTGGTCCGCCATGATAATCACGTAGGTGTTCTTGTACCATTCCTCGTTTTCGACAGCGCGAATAAAGCGGGCGATTTGCCTGTCGGCGTAACCCATGGTCACGTTGATGCGCTCCTGCAGCGGGCGGCTCTTTTCTTCGTCGGTCATGCCCGCGGCAAAGTTGAACGGGTAATGGTTCGAGCGCGTCATGAGCGTTGCAAGGAAGGGTTTGCCTTCTTTAGAAAGCGTGTCGCGCACGTATTCAATCGCGTTGTCGATGAATGTGGAATCGTCTTCGCGTTCGCGGTTGTAATGCTGTTGCGTGTACCACTTGGACATCCAAACGCCCAGGTTATCCCAGGCGGGGTCGGCGGCGGACATGTAATGCGTGCTGTAGCCGTTTTCGGTCAGTACCTGCACAAAGCTCGGGAGTGTTACGTGGGCAAGGTCGGTCGCTTGTGCCAAGCGGGAATGGTGCGGAATGCCGATGTGCGTCGAGAGTACGCCACCGGTAGTGGGCACGCCGCTCGTATGCATGCGCATCCACACGTGGGAATGTGCTGCGAGCGAATCCATGAACGGCGTGGGCGAGGGCTGGATTTGCGGGTTCATGTAGCCCGTATTGCGCCCGCGCTGCGATTCCATGAGCACCAATATAAAATTCGGCTGCATTTCGCGTTGGGCCTTGAGCTTTTCGCTTTGGAGTAGGGCCTGCGTCGGTTCGCGATAGAGCGGCAGGTGGTTGCCCGCGTCGCTGTCCGTAAAGGTCCAGTCGGAATCGCCCTCGATTTTTTGCCACAGGTTCTGGTAGGCCGTGCGGTACGTTCCAAGGTCGGCATCCGTAAGGCCGCTTGCCTTCTTTGCCGTGAACAGGTCGTTGTAAATTAGCGAAACGACCGGACGGAGTTTCGTCATGCGGGCGTTGCCGGTCCAGATAAAGTAAACGAACGAGTACGATGCGATGTAGAAGATGAGCATCGCGATGACGGATTTCTTGACATAGAAACGGTTCTCGCTTAAGCCTTCGCGGGAACGGTACCACTTGCAAAGCAATCTGTAAACACCGTATGTTAGCGGGAGCATAAGAGCCAACACCACAAACTGCAGGTACGGTACGGAAAGATCGTTTGCCACGTAGTCGTAGAACACGATGATGGAGGATGTGTCCTTGTAGGTGTCTACAAGCCCGAAGGTCAAATGCCCGCCCAAGAATCGCTGCGTCTCGTTGTCCAGAAGCGTCAGGAGCAAGATTGCGGTATGGAAAACGGCGTAGAGAATGGTCGTGACTTTTGTGACTACTGCGACTCTGCGGGTGGCGGCATTCCCTGTCCCGATTGCATTAGAGCCGCTAGCGATGCGGACAGCGATTCCGCCCAGAATCAGGAACACCACGAGGGCGTTCACAATCCACATGAAGTCAATGCACACCGCATGGAAAATGAACCAGTCCGGCTTAGAGACGAACGGGAAGCCGTAGGGGTTGCTGCGGAACAGGAGCAGTACGCGCAAAATGATGTGCGTGACCCATGCCGCAAGTGAAATCAGCACGAGGTTCTGCAGGGGGGCGACATTAGCCCCTATTTTCTTCAATACGTTTAAAAAAGCCGGTTTCATACTTGGTCTTTGTTACAAATTTGTCTATAGAGATCCAGCTGCCGTTTGAAGCAGTCGTTCCAGCTGAACTTTTCGGCGTATGCGCGGGCCTTCTGCTTCATGGCCGCCATATCGCTGTGGTAGAGTTCCACGATGGCGTCGGCGAGCGCTTCGGGCGTGCGCTCCTTGAGGATTATGCCCGCACCGCTTTCGGTAACGTGCTCGAATGCGGCCCCAGCGGAGGCCCCGATTTGCGCGTTCCCGCTTGCCATGCTTTCAAGAATCGAGAGCCCGAAGGTTTCCCAGCCCGAAAGCGCCAGCCCCAAATCCACGCTCGCGTAGTAGCGCGCCATCTCGTCGATGGAATTCACGAACCCGATGTAGCGGATATGCTCGTGCTTGCTTGCCGCTTCTTCGACAAGCGGGAGGCTCGGTCCCGTGCCCGCGAATACGATGGCGGGCTCGTGCCCGAGCTTTTGCGTGAGAATGTCGTAAGCCCCGAGTACGAGGTCGATTCCCTTCTCGTTGCAGTGCCTGTGCGGGAAAAACATTGTGAGTCTTTCGGGGTTGCCCGCCTTGAGTTCGGCAACCAGCGATTCGTCGCGCTTTGTGGGCGAGAACATCTCGATGTCGCACCCCAGCGGAATCCAGCGCGGGTCGGGCAGGCTGTTCTTGCGCAGCCTTGCCATCGCTTCCTTCGAGGAAGCCTGGATGCAGTCGAATCCCTTGAATTCCTTGCGGGCGTACCAGAACGCTTCCTTGCGGGCGAAAGTGCCGAGGCCCACTCCGAGTTTTTTCGCGACGGGGCGACCCACGTAGGTCACGGGAAAGTCCGCGTGCCAGAACCCCACCAGTTTCGATTCGGGGCTCACGCGCCTTGCCGCACGGCGCACCACCGTCGGGAGAATGTAGGGCGAACCCACCTCGATTATGTCGGGCTTGTATTTTGCAAGAACCGGTTCTACCTGCGAGAGTTTCCAGATAAAGCGGTATTCCCAGTTGCCCGGGAACTTGAACGCCTGCACGTGCTCGATGACGAGGCTCTCGCTCTTCGCTTCGGTAAACGTCTTGGAATCGGGCATCACGAATACGGAAAGCACGCCCGCTCCAGGGTCGCGCGAAGCGAGCCTTTCGTAGAATGCCATCTTTTGCAGGTGGTAACGGCGTACGCCGCCGCCCGAGGGGCTCCAGAAGTTGTTGAAGTCCACGATGGTGAACATCAGGCTTCCTGGATGCGGTTGGACTGCGGGTCTATAGAAAGCTTGCCGTTGTAGAAGTTGTTGTTGCCGAGGCGCTTGGAATTGACGTTCAGCGCAAGTTCGCCGTCCTTGGATTCAAGCCAGTAGATGGCGTCGGAATCGCGCAGGTAGGCGCGTGGCGCGATAAGCGATCCGTTCTCGTCTACGATCTCGCCGCCGATGAACAGCGGGATGTCGAGCGTCTTGTAGATGTCGAGCATTACGGAGGAACGCCTCTCGTGGATGTCGGCGAGGTCGGGGCGGTCGGTCACCTTGAAGTGGTCGATGCCGTCGATAATCACGACGAGGCCCGCGTGTTCGCGCTGTTCTTCCTTGAGCGTGGCGAGCAGTTCCTTGTTGTCGAACGAGGGCTGGTCTTCCCAGATTTCCAGGCGGTTGTCGCGCACGTAGCCCATGAGGGCGCGCGTCGCCTCGAGAATCCTCGCGTTGACTTCTTCGTCCGTGTTCTTCTTGCGCACGTCGAGCACCGAAAGCCCGGTGAGCATCGCGACCATGCGGTCGAATATCTGGCGGCGCGGTGTCTCGAGCGCGATGTAGATGAGCTTGATTTCCTTGTTGGTCTCGATGAGGTCGAGCGCGAAACTCGAGAGCAGGGAAGTCTTCAGGTTGAACGGGTTCGACGACACGTAGAAGATGCCGGACTGGATGCCGTCGATATCCCTGGACAGCTGCGGGAACGTGTTGAGCGGGTAGCCCACGCTTTCGTCGGGCGGGCAGCCCATCGCGGTGTCGAAGTTTTCCTTGATGTCCTGCAGCAGCATGGAACGGCGGTGCGTGTGGACCGTATCCTCTTCCGTCTCGTTGATGAGGTTCAGCAGGTGGTCTGCGCCGTAGTTGCGCACGAGCAGGTCTACCGTCTCGTCTTTCGGGAGCACGATGGACTTGAACTTGAGGCCCTGCGTTTCCGCCATCTTCAGGTAGTCCTGGATGCGGTATTCCTGGCTCCTGCGGTTCGCGTCGCGCCTGAGGATGAGGGTCACGGAATTTGCCCCGCAAGCCTTGAGCTTGTACAGGTGGCTCATCGTGAGGTCCTGGTACATCGTGGATACCACGCCGGGGATGCCCGCGAGGTCTGCGGTCAGAGCATCGAACATGCCTTCCACGATAATCGGGTTGTCGTTGTCGGGCTGGATGTTGAACGGGATGTCAACCGGGCCCGAGGCGTACGAGATGTACGGGTTGTGCACTCCGTCATCTTCCATGGAGCGCCCGTACACGGAGTGGATGAGCCCCTTGGAGTTGCGTGCCGGGATGGTGATGCGCGGTTCGTGGTAGGCCTCGAGGTTGTCGAGGTAGAACGATACCTGGTGGCGCTCGATGCCCGAAAGCATGCAGTAACTGTAGAATGGTTCCGGGTCGCCGCTGTAGTAGCCGAGACCGTAGAGCTGTGCCTGGCCTATGCTCCAGCCGCGGCTCTCGAAGAATTCAGCGGAAGAGGGGCTCTTGCAGGCGGCCCAGTGGCAGTAGCGCACAAAGTTCTCGAGCACGCGGGACTTCTCACCGCCGATTTCCTTAATCCACGGATGTTCGTCGGGGTCGCTGTCCTGCTCGTGTTCCTGGGCTCCCAGGAATTCCATG